>Ga0163217_1000642_pt1 | contig 10211 bp, 6 predicted proteins | sample SynspAceP_FD_185933 | JGI IMG/M metagenome (GOLD analysis project Ga0163217, IMG submission 185933) | Saline lake microbial communities from Ace Lake in Antarctica - Synechococcus sp. Ace-P (PacBio error correction) | ecosystem: Environmental > Aquatic > Non-marine Saline and Alkaline > Saline ...
AGCTGTGTCGTCCGCCATCCATGCGTGTGGTAATGGTTGAACCTGCCCGGCGATCGTCCACTTAGCCACTTGGACTTGGTGCAACCATGACGTGTTGGAGCCAATAAATAACGTTATTCTGGCGACTTGAGTAAGATTTTTAATTCACAGGCCATCGTAGTTTCGAGTAAATGCCTGGAGTACCTGCGCCACGTTTACATTAGCCCCCATTTCAGTGTTCGCCCAATGTACTTAAATGATTCACCTTGCCTGCCTTCGCCAATGATGGCTTTCTTAGTTTCACAAAAGTTTAACCAATCTTGCTTTTTATTAGCAAGTTGCGTGGCCCCTGGACGTAAAACGTGCATAATGGTCCAATATCAAAGCTTTCGCCTATCTGGCTTTTCTTCAATTAATGTAGTTGCTTTTAAAATGAATCGTATTGTTACCGAACACTGCAATTTTTAAAGTGGCAGTTTGGGTCCGATTTCAACACCATCACCTAAAACGACATTGGCTTCAAACACACAATTCACATCAATGATTCACGTCGTTACCCGTAATCAATTCACCGCGGACATCGATACGCGATGGTCTAATAAAGTCGCACCGTTTTGGCTCAAGGTAATGGCTTGTTTGGTGTTGAATTCCTCGGCTCTAGTGCCGCCAGCCTGAACCGGTCGTGTACGACGCCGCTACTTCGGCTTCGTTTTCAGGGTTTAACGTGAGCAATATTAACTGCCATCACGAGCGGCCATCGGCATCACAATCGGTCAAATAGCGCCGCCCTGTGTCGTTATTGTTCCTCAATAGCTGTCGCAAGCCATGCTTGCAAGATGAAATTTATTGGCGCCAGACAAATCCCAGTATTTCACTTTACTTTAAATAGTAAGGGGCTGGCTTTCTGCAAGACGTCTTTTCTGCTCAACATCGGCCGTCACTCGGCCTTGTTTCATCACGCGCAAAATACGGCCCGGTAATCCCGTTGGCATTATCTACTGATAGAAAACTGGTTGTAAAGGGAGAGACGAGAATGTACTTACGTAATGTGTCGACAGAACACGGCATTTTCTTTCTAATGTGTGCGGGGGCGAATAGAGCGGTATATCGCCCGTGAGAAGTGTGAGTTTTGCCATCCACCAGCTTTGAAGAAAGGGGGCGACAGACCGCGTAAAGCATCGCCGTCCTTGAGGATTATAGCTTGTTTCTGCAACGATAATCGGCTTGAAAATCCTATGACAATGATTGGCTCTTCAACTTGTTGCCGCCTTATGACCTACCAACGACACTGCAATTTAAGATTCAGGTAAAGCGCTTGCTGTTTTGTTAGAACTCGCCTAACCACCATGGCGATCCCGCCAATATTGTGTAGGCACTTTAGAGAAGGTCGATTTTCCCATTCGGCTACCCTCCTTGCAGCAGTCAAGAATTACGCATTTCCTGAGGATCATGAAAGCGTCTTGATATGGTATTATGAAATTATATGAATAAAATAGTAGATACGGCGCGCTTTTAGAGCCTTTTTGCCAAAAATCGCCACAGACCCCAAAATTGTCAACAATAAAATGATCAATTTTCAAAAAGGAGCACTATGAACTCTGATTCTATAGTAATTTCAAAGAGGCTGAGCAAATAAGGATTGTCAGGAATAGGTCGCTAATCGATAACGAATCGATCTAATCGTATTTTGCCGCTAGACATGAAAACACCTAAATAACTTGCCATTGCACATGGCACAAACAAACAAACTATAATGAGAATTAATGTACACTATTAGAAGGAGCTTTAATTGGCATGAGTCAATTCACGCAACCTAAACGCAAATCACTGAACGCATTCATAAGCGAAGGTGCAATCCTTTAAAGCATTAATCAAAGAAATTGATGTGGTCGAACTGCACGCGGCGACATTTATTCAAGAACTGTTCCGTTTGTTTATTCTTTCGACAGCGACCAAAAAATGGATTCGCTGATGTTCTCGCCTCGTGGCGGAGACGCTGGTTTTATAAAGGTTTTGGATGCAAAAAACCACTCGGGCCTTTTGCAAGATCTCTGCAAGGCAACAACCGTTGGACAGTTTGCGTAATATAGTCGAAAGAACGCAGACACGGTATGCTTTTCATTGATTCCCTGCATTGGAGAAGTGTTATCGCATTAAAGGAACAGCCAGTTTACATACAGATAACGACACCTTGTATTGATTTTTTGCTAACAATAAAAAGCCACCTAAACTGTCGTTAAAATGAAGCAGACATAAACTCCTGTTTCATTGCCCAAAAGCCATCGCTATGCCAAGCTTTGGAGTGACGCACAATAAAGTGGAGTCGCTTCATTCCTTCAGTCACTATTGCGTATTCTTGAAGCAAGTTGTCAAAAAGTAGCCATCTCCCATTTTTCCGCTCAAACCCCTCTATTTTTTTCAACCATTTTTCTTTAAAAATAAAAAAGCCGCGATATGTGGCTTTCTCTTTTTTGGGTTCTTTTTGCTTTTGATAAGGCGTAAGTGGGCGGATGGAGAAAGAGCAGAACGTCTAGGGCAAGCATGCATTCCCGCTGAAGAAGTTTTTTACCAAAAGACCGGCGTCGCTGGAGCCGATTGCCGCTCCCCCTGTGTTAACCGAGATGGCCAACTACATGTAGAAAGCTACGCTCGCTCCTCAGAGATGAATACTCGACATTGTTGTTTGAGTTTTTTTTCACTTTGCAGTGCGTATTCCAATCGGGCCTTTTGGTAGCACGCAAAGCCAATGCCACTTGGTGACTATTTTCTAAAGCAGACTGCACGCTGGACCGGTCCAACGTCGTCAGTACCCGCCACTCAGCATCAAAATTGAGCTCTCAGATGGCCGAGTCTCGGTTATGACAATTGTAACTCTCGCACTTAAGCGTTCGTTGTTAATCGGGTCAGCTTCTTTGTGCAATAGATGCTCGTGCTTGCCAACAGCGATCATTCAACTTCCCAATCGGAATCTGGCAAGGTAACCTTTAGGTACGATTGAACTGAGTACCAAATCTGGACTTCCTTTCGGAGTTGCTTCTTCACCACCACTAAGCACGGCTTTCTTTTAACTGCACCTGTGTCTCCTTGCTTTTGTGGCTCAAAGGCTTTTAAGGCACGCAAATAAAGCTGGAGTTGGAAACGCCTGATTCCACCCTAGCTCCAACCTCTTGGCTCCCAACGCCTGACCCAACGTAATTGAGCAAGCGCTTCTAAATCTACCGTGCTTCCTTTATTAAAATTGGACGTGACGGCGCATAACCTTCACCGCGCCTCTGTCCAGCTTCGCTTCGCCCTTCAATGATTAATACAAGGATAACCTAGCTGCTCTTGCAGTTTTTTGCCACGGGTATAACTGACCGAAGACTGACTTTTTATGGAGCGCTTCTGCGCTTGAGCCGGAACTCCCCCTTTATCCGACAAAAAAATGCAACTTACACGCCATTGCTCTAGGGTGACTCCTTGGGCGTTCAACGGCCGCTATTAAATTAGGAATACAAGGAAGAACAAAGTATCGTATTTTCGATCAATTATCCTCAAAGAAAAGTCCACTTTTTTTTATCTAAAAATTTTGGAATATATGATGATTTTCACTATCAAGTAACCAGCACATAGGCTTAATACATTATAATTCGAATTATATTACGATGACGACTTTTATTACGTATTGACTCTAGCGCTTCTCCGGCGAAATTCAAATTCACGCCAACTAGCGAAACGAAAATTCATTGAAAATGGTTAGGCAAAAAATCCTGGACGGAAGACGTGGTTGTTGCGTGAGTTGAATGGCAAAGACCTCGACTGCCACTATGTCACTAGCGAACATTGGGCCGCCTTATTTACAACCGGAAGAAAAACCGCCTCCGCAGAACAAGAAGCGATTGTTTTGGTCGATTTCGGGGGATGAATTGATTAGCGAAATCGCGAGAAGCCGGCGATGTTGTAACCGTTCAGCACCTATGTTAACCACTTGGTATCGGCACTTCTACGTCTGAGTCTTACTTTCGACTATATCTTAGCCTCGCGCTGACGTACTTTAAATACACGAACCGGACCTGTTGGCTATTGAATAAAGACGCCTACGTGTTTGTAGCAAGCGGTAGTTTCTTTGGCCGAAACACCCAATGAACCACCAAAGTTGGCCTTATCTAAATACATTTTAGGTTTTTATTGGCATCACGTAAAAAGAAACCTTCATTCGCGGGCGGTCAAGGCGATTGGGCGCAACCAGGGTGGAAGAGCGTTTTAAACCAAGCTATAATCGCAAACTCGAGGCCGTGCTGTTTAATTCCGACCTGTTCCTTTACAGGTTGAACCGAAACCGATTAGAACCTCTAAAATCGGTTTTTATTCGCATAGATTTACATCATGATGCCAACAACCCGTAGAACTCCCACTGTATAAGTCCTTGTTTTGGATCCACGGTCGTACCTCCTATCCAACTTCACAATGAACCATAAATTCGAACACTTCTAATCGATGGCATGCACCGTAGTCAGATAAGACGAGGCACGAGGGCGTGATCTGACGTTAACGTGAAACTTGCAAGAACGCACATCCGCTGCGCTAATGAATGCCCCTATGAAAACCCTAGAATCAAACTCTCACCGCCCCGTAGGTCTTGTAGGTCAATTTAAGCCGAGGCACGAGGAGCCGGTGATCTGTACATGTTTATGCGCTCCATGGTAGCTCTAACAAACTCATTTCCAACTGGATATCAAACAATCTACTTAACATCGCGATGGACAAACTGCAAATACGGCCAATCACGTGTTGAAATAAAACGTACCATGTTTGATCGGGATTTAACATAACAATATGGATATGGGCTCTCCAAATCGTCACCATGACTTGATATTCATGCTTCCCAAAAACGACCTTTGATCCAAACCACTTTCCTTGTCATCGGCATTCATTTCTTGTTAATTTTTTTGGTGACACCAACATCTTAATCCCAATCTGCCACCGTAGGAAAAAGCATTAATCTCCTCCGGCAACCGCCAATTGCATGGATATGATCAGGCAAAACCACCCACGCAATAAGTGAAATCAAAATGGCCGCCTTCGATTTAACATGACGGACTACATCACGAAAATGGTGCATGAAAAAATTCAACATGAAGTCAAAACCACACCAGAAAGAAGTGCGATCGCCTCAGAGCGTCCACCGGTAAAGAAAAACGTACACCCAAACGCTTACTTCCCTAATGTAACCCGATAGGCCCATTCATGCCTCCCACACAATCACAAACACAACAAACCTAAAACGGCACAATCACGCTACGCTAGATGATGCCTACAACCAACCAACCACCACCTCATCCAACACCGAACTACCACCTCGTAGGTCAGCCATTAGCCGAGGAACGAGGGCGTGATGTGACGGCTAAGTAGTCCACACGCAGGCAATACGTTCGAACAAGACCACTCGCTATCCATGCCTGACCGAGAAACCAGCCCACGCACCTTCTATCCACACCACCACCCATAGGTGGTCAGATTAGCCCGAGAAGAGGCGTACCTCCGGCACGGAATGATGCGACTGGTAGCTGCTCCAAAAACACGATCAAAAAACACACACGAGCGCGGACTCACGGTATCGCGTAACCTTCCTCCAAGCCGCTCTACGAGAGAGAACAGGATCGATAAACCTGACACCTCTTACCTCGTAGAGCCGAGAATAAGACGACTTGTGATTAAGACCATATTGCCTACAGTGCCATACGCTGCGCTGGTACATACTTACCGCTAAAATCCGTCAGCGTTACCGACTTGGGCGAACTCGCACAAAATCTCGTTGGATCTTTCACAAATCGGTTTGCTAACTGTGAATATAATGAATAGAAGGCCATCTTGCTGCCAACCGAGGTTCAACAAAAGCGCCAAACGCCCGCGCAATTCGTACACCCTTCCTAGCGTCATCCGCTTCTGTACATGCCTCAAGCTTCCTGCAGCGCGGTTGTCGAAAGAAGTCATATTGGAATTCTGGTCGAGGATCGCGTCCGGCCTCTTAGCTACTCGTCAAAAAATCGGCGCATATAGGTAAACATCCAACCGGGTGCGTTGAGCAAAAGCTTGGCGCCAATTGCCTTACTTTGCTGTATACCGCGCCCGCATTATCGATTTGTAAATCATGCGCTTTTAAAGATAAAAGCGCGGCCATATTTTTTAACAAGCTTCATAAGACTCAGGAATGAACACCAGATTGATTCCAATGCCTCTTTACCGTTCAGTATTCTATTAAAAGCCAGCGCATTGCTCAAAAACACTTATCGCCATACTTTGATTTTTAAAACAGCTCAGTACGAGACTCGATTTCGACCTTTTTGATGACCGGTAACATCGACGATATTTTTGCGCCCAAGCGAATTGGTTAATACCAGACACATAGGATAATAAAACAGCCGACGCGAGATAATGTTCACACCCACTTTATTTACGCAATCCTTCTACAACATTGGCTAAGGATTTGGACAACTGAGAGACTTTGACATCGTGCTGATACTGGCCCACCCCAATAGCCCCTGGAGGCATCGATTCTTCACCAACCTGCAAGCGGATCTTGGAAAACGTCGAGCAATAAGAAAGCGGCGCCGCGATGGTGCCGACATCTAAGTCCGGAAACTCCTGAACATCAGGCAATAGAGACGCCGCGCGAATTACGACAGAGCGTTCTGCTTCGCCTGACCACCACCGGTACGCACAATCTAGTTTGACTCAGTAATTGACGTCTCCCTGATTAGCGCTTCAGGTCTCCCGTGAGGCCGTACATTGCAATCCGCGACCCAGCCAAATATTGTGTTTATGAATCAACTGGGAAAGTACCCGGCATTTCGATTCTTTGAACATGGCGGTTCCTAGGCCCAGGAAGGAGTAATATAACATCATGATCTAGCTAACCACCTCTCCATGCATCCATCGATCACCGCCAATTTAACCCCATTACGAAAGGCCAGGTCCGACACCCTACACGATATAGGGCACCTGCAGGCGCCGCCATCAATAGAGTCTTTGAAGGTTATCGCAAAATACTTGATAGCGCCACCTTCCGCCGCTCTTTAAGTTGAAGAAAGAACATCCGTTTCTAATTTTTTAAGAAGCAACTTATTTTCCAAGCAATGTTTAAAATATCGACGCTGTAAAAGAAGATATTCCGCTGAGAGCCTAGTTCCGTCGTGATCAAAACATTTTGAATTGAGATGAGAACTAATGCGTCAGGATAATTTTTTTCATTTTTTTCAAAGAGGACGCTTAGTTTTAATATTGATTCTTTTTTCCTCTAAATAGAGCGGTAACGATGAATGGAGGCCAACCTTACTTATGCCCCTCTTGATAATCAAAGTAATCTCTAACTTCGTTCTCTCCCCTTGTTCTGTTTTCACCGCCGTGAGACACGGCTGTAACACGCCATTCTTTGTGAGTAACTCAATAACGTGCTCCTGCTTGAACATCGCTGCTGTTCGAAATGCCTTTCGTTTTAGTATTTCAGTTGCCGCCCACGGCTAAACGCTTATCAGCAGAAAACTATGAACCTTATTCCTGCCTACACCATGCTCATGCAGACACGCCTACAGACCGCTGCCCTGCCAATATCTTCGGCCGCTAAGGGCTGAAGCCCTTGCTCTTTTGCTTCAATCCGGCTTTGTCTTACGCAGCTTTTTAACGAGAAATACAAATCTTTCTAAGTTCCATTTTTTAGAAATGGCGTTTTGTATTTTTTTTCTTATTACATCCCGAGGATACGGAATCTTCTCAGCAAAGAAGATACTTCTTTACACGTTTTTTTAATTCAAGTTAAATAGCGGCACTGCCATCGGTGTCATAAATAAAGAGCCGTAAATCAATGATCACACTCATCCCCCCCTGTGTTTTCTTTTCTGTATCGTAGGATGAAGCGGCAACCGTCGCCCACTCTTCGAATAATTTGAATAATATATCGCCGTACTTCTTTTAATATAGGAAAGACTCTCCGGCTTAAGTTAATCCAGATCATAAGAATCATGTTATTACCCTCTTATTTAACACTTTTTCCTCAACACCATTTTAGACCACGTTTATTTGTTAGCATATAGCTTGTTTTTCTAATTAGAATCCCCATCAGAAAACTGGCCCAGAGAGCTTGAAATAGTATAGAGCTGTTCATAAAATCAAGCACAATGTATGAAGTAATTCAATGTTTTTAAGATATGAATTAATACTCAATGTTATACACCGAGTAGAGACTCACTTTTTTCTCTGTTTACCACGATTCAGCAGTCCAGTTCAGCAAAAGGTTTTATTTTTTCGACTATCTGGCAAATTTCGAATTATATATGATTTTAAACACACCCACCTCCACTGTAAAGGATGGATCTCCTTTTTCAGTGCAGGACCACCAGTTTTTTTAAGAGATACACCCGTTTCTTAACAGACAATAGGAGAATACCAATGAGTTTATTACTAGAATTACAGGAAATAAGCAAAAGGCGGCCGCAGCGCCGGCGAGAAAGGAGATTGGAAGCCGTAGCACAACCTTAAAACCTAATGCTGGTTTCAAACAACGCCTTGAAAAAGCAAAGAAGAGCAGAGCATACGATGCAGAGCTTGCTACTTAAATCCTGCTCGTGAGAAGAAAGTCTGCAAAACCTAATCGAGAGAGGAGCCGGACCTAACACATCCCCGGAAAGAATTACCTTGCTAACCCGACTGCCTAAAGCTGCGCAGCAAAAAGGCAAACGGTTTTGAGCCCAAAAATATCGCCTCACCGTTGAAGGCGAAACCCACCGGTGGACTGGCCGTGGCCGCACACCAAAAGTATCCAAGCGTAATTTGATGCAGCACATAGCCGTCGATAGCGTAGAAATTAAATAGCCTTTTATTTCTAGCAGTCAATGAAATAATAAAAAACGACTAATTACGTCGCTTTTTATTTCATCTCTACGCTAAATCAAAAAATGGCTCTGAAGCAATTATTTTTCTTCGAAATGCGAAGCCTTACCACAACTATCTATGGAGGCTGCTAAACATTCTCGCCTAGTGATAATGACAAGCCCTAAAACTCGCGCAATTAGAGATCTGTATTGTACGGCCAAGAGGCCCTTTTCTGGCGATTCAATGTATCGAAACGTTTGAAAGGACCGCGGAAATCAACTTTCAAAATATCTAATGAGTTTCAATTTTGATCTATCTGTCTCGCAGTCTTGGCTCAATTATAGCAGTTGATTAGGGTAAAGACTGTCTAAACACTTTCCAACCTTCGCCTCTAACGCACTTGAGCCCAATATTGATTGCAATAACTCTTTTATTCCCTAATTTTGCTGAGGCTGACTAACCCCGCCGCCTTGGCATTTTGAAGAAGCATCTATTTGCCAACTCTCTCTCACTTTGCAATCGTGCTCTTATGGCCTCGTCTAACCAACAAGGCTTTTTGTTGAAGTAAATCACTGCGCTTACCGTCAACCGTCGACTTCAAATTGGCAAGCGCGATATTAGGAGCTTTCATTCGATATATTTAAATATAACCATTTAAGAGACTAAAGCTGCTTCAGCGTTTTTCCCTGAAAAACCTTGGTAACTTGAATGAACGAGCACATTTTTAGAATTACTCACGTTTAGCAGTCAACTTTTTGGTAACCAAGCTTGTATGAGACTGGCTTCGGCATCATCCATAACCCGCTCGCCTTTCACTTCTCTTGTAGTCGCGTTTAAATTCGACGATCAGAGGAAGATAAGAACAATATGCTTTCTTTATTTTGCTCGTGTAACTGTATGCTGTACGTAAAAATTTGAAACAAACTTTTCTGGCTAAAAGAAAATCAATCTAATTTTTCACTATAATCAGTATCGTGCCGTCTTCTTGATATACCCGCAAATAGGCCTGAAAATCATATGCACATTTTTGATAAGCTGAAAATACGTTCCCTGAAGTGAATTTCCACCTGCTCGACCTCCAGGGACTGGCCGTAGCGGCTCGCCGCCGGGTAGCGAGAGGGCCAAAACCTATAAGTGATCGAACGTGGTCGACCTGATCCACGCCGGCCAACGATCCTCTTGGAAAGGGAACTGATCGCGCGGCCCCAGAGCCACCGAGCCAGCCCCAGAGCCAACCCAGGATTCCGGCCAAGCGCCCGGGCAAACTTCTGGTCAAGACGTCCGCGAAATTACCGTCCGCCAAGCTCCGTCGCGTCTTGATCCCGTTTGTTTGCTGCGATCGTGCGCGGGTCAACGGTTCGGCCCGAGGGTTGGCTGGAGATCAC
>Ga0163217_1022956_pt1 | contig 10211 bp, 11 predicted proteins | sample SynspAceP_FD_185933 | JGI IMG/M metagenome (GOLD analysis project Ga0163217, IMG submission 185933) | Saline lake microbial communities from Ace Lake in Antarctica - Synechococcus sp. Ace-P (PacBio error correction) | ecosystem: Environmental > Aquatic > Non-marine Saline and Alkaline > Saline ...
GATTTGCAGTTCCTCATCTTGCACGAATCATTTTGGAAGACTGCTGATCATCGCATTCTAGTTTTCCTGCCTCAGCGATTATTGGAGCTACCTTTACTGTTGCTCTGTTGATGCAATTAGGACAGTTACCGCCGAGAGCCGCGCCCTTCTGCTCAGAATGCTTCCCGAATTCTAATGCGGTTTACTTCTTTGGTGGGCGCTGCCAATCGTAATTGGTTTAGTATTTGAGAAGGAATTTCAGCAAGAGAATTTTAAAGCCAATGAAAAATCAACGATTTAGCGAAAAAATTTGACTTTGGCTATTAATCCCATCGCGGAAAGCCAAAAAAAGCAGTGGCTTGAAAAATCTAGCTTCCAACTTTTTGAAAATGAATTAACATTGTCTGCCTTCGCGAGTGCCAAAAATGTGGGTTTGGTCACAGATCCCTCGAAAAAAGCCTTACCTTGGTCAACTGAAACGCTGGGATGGCGAATGTGCGGGACTGAACCGAGAAGGAAATATTCAAAATTTCTTCCAATGCTTGAGCTTTCCAAAGCATTGTCTGTGGTGCTTCCGAACCAGTACTTCCCGGAAAATATGAACTGTAAGGACAAATTGGTGGCATTGGGGAGAATTTCCCTCAACGGGATGGACAGGGAGATTAGAATTTGCACGATCGTGATCTGATCGAAAATGCACTTTTATCTCTTTAATCCGCGAAAAAGGAAGAGTTAAAAGACGAGCGACTTTAGAGATTCAAGATGGTCAAGCGTCAAAAAGCGATGGAATCCGCAAAGAGGCTTTGGCACACACCATGAGGTAACCGACACGTTGCACAGATTTATTTGGATGAGCCGAACCGCACACTTCTGATTTGAGGTCACATCGCTATCAGATTAGCATTTGCTACGGATACGGCGCTCTCACCATAAAGCCCAAAATGCAATTATCCTAAGTTGTGACCTCCCGGATGACGGGAAGAATTGCGCCACTCACCACATGCTGATGGAGACTTTGCTATGTGCATGCACGCGCAATACTTTCCGCGTGCGAGGCCTAGCGCGGGCTTCCCGAAGACTTGGCCCACTTTGTCGGAGTGTCAAGCTTGACCGATTGCTGCTGGTACGATAGTTCGCTTAATATTGTAAAAAGGGAAAATTTAGAGCAGAAAAAGCCTGCTTCTGAATAGTAATCACAGGCAATCAACTCTATCGGTTTTTGGGTAACAGAAAGGCTTTGGAGAAAGCTGTAATTAATAAATTGGAAGTGCCGATTTTGTTTCGGATGGAGAAATTTTACCTTGACCTATGCGGAAAAGGGAATTTCATCGATCGGAGACTTGAATAAGCCTATTTACAGAAAAATTAAGGATCAGAAAAGTTCTCACAGATCAGCACAGATTCGCACAGTACTAAAGGAATAATCCCCAACCCCAATCAATTAAAATTTTGGCGGCCTAATATGAGGGGATGCGGGAAAATTGAAGAAATGATTGAATCATTCAAAGCTTTGATTAGCTTCTTTCGTATCAATAAAGATTATTTATATAATTGTCATACTAATATTGGGTAATGACAAACAAGAACAATTGCCAGATTATTTTCGTTTCCCTCTAGAATCCACTGCGCGCAAGGTGAAGCAATATTGCAGCAGTCAAGCAGTTTCAAGTCGCGGAGATTTTTGATGTGACGGTTGTCATGGTTAGTCTTGAAAAATCTTTCAAGAAGAATGGTCATTTGGAGTCAAACCGAATTAGCCAATTTTTTGGTTTTCAAGGATCATCCGACTTTGACTCGCCATTTGGGATTTGGTTGGCAAAAAGGGATATGTCGAGCGTGCCGCATCCGATGGATCCGTCGAAGTTTCCAATTGCACCTCACTGCATATCGGGGTAGCATAAGGTTGACTGCTCTTCGCCCTCAATTATCCCTTGAGATTCGTGAAAAGCTTGGGAAATATCTTTCTGATCAGGAATTTCCAAGGAGTTCAAAACGAATCTTAGGAGCCAAATTTAGCCAAAAATCTTCGGCGGACAGAGGCCCCAATTGGAAGAATAAGGTTAGCCTCCGCACGACACCTTCACATAACTTAACCATTGCGAGATCAGAAATTGAGTTTTTCATGGGCTTCATCCCACATATTAAAATTTAGCGCGAATCTCGACTTCCATCTTACGAGCGGTGTATTATCCCGGAGCGCGGCGAGTTTGCGCGCCCTACTTCGCCCACGTATTCACACCACAACATACGGTCATAATGACGTTCGATGTATGATGATGCAATTTAAGCAGTTGCGTTGTCATTATGGATCGATGCCTCTACCACCAAATAGGAAGAGCACCAGGAAAATGCATCCTGAGATTTATCACCCATCAAATAGCCGAGAGATTTATGATTATGAGCCAGAAAGGATAATCCTGAGGTTAAAAGCCTCAGTCCGCGATTTGGCTAAGTAAATCAAAATCATGAGCTACGGCGAGAGAGCACCCTTTTACAAGCTCTACGTTCACACATAGGTAGAGCGAGATGTGGAAGCACAATTTGGATAAAGTCATGGAGATAAAGGGTCACCTCATGTGCTCTAACAAACTAGTGATAAAAAAGCCCACATCCTAATCGCCGAGAAGTGATATCCATGTGTCGGGCCGGACTAAGGATATTTTTTGACGAGCCACGAGAGGAGCCTGTGCCTTGAGACACCTTGAGAAATTTTGAGGAAAAGGCCATCACTTACATGGGTAAAAAAAAACCCTGAAACATTTTTCGTGACAAAAAAAAGAGTAATAGCTGGAGGCGGTGATTCCTGCCTTGGACTAGGACGATTTACGTTACCGCAAAGTATCTTTCTCGCTGTCCCTTTAGTCCACCGAAATGAAGAGCGCGTATCCCGAGAGTACGTTCCAGATTCGGACTGCAGACAGGTAAAGTTCGACTTGCTAATTCAAGGTTACAATTGAAGACTTCTAGAATCCTTCTGAGCAAAATTGAAAGAAGTCAATGGAAAAGTGGAAAATGAATACGTGATTTTAGAAGGTAAATCAAAGGAGATGTAATAATTAACACTTGAGGCGGAATTATTTGATGCCCACTTTTTTGTTCTGGAGTCCTAAGCGCTCGGAGCGAGACCCGATTTCGCTAGCGACTTGGGTGATTGAAGTTATTGATAAGAATTCATAGTTGAAATGGATCCACAGCGCGATTATGTCTACACGCGAGTTGAAGAGCGAATCTACGCCATAGGAGATATCATACTTACCCAGGTAAAAATGAAATTTGATCTTGTCCGTGGTTTCCATGAGATCAGTGCACCGCATGATGCATCCGCTGTTCACCATACGATACCAGACCCAGATCAACGCATTAAACGCTAACCAAATACACGACAAGTGCAATGGGTATAGAAATCCCATTGTTCATAATCGATCTGCGGCCAATATGGTAATTCACAGTAAGAAGATCAGAAGGCATCGCCAAGCAGTGCGAGGCTCCAGATGATACGCGAGGTTTGAGTACGTGAGTCGTGAGACATATCTCTCAGCTTATGAATATCCGTAATTGGTCCATCTCTGTGGTCGGGAAGGCTCTTGTGCCACTTTGTCGATGGGTGGAGATTTGGAAAAGGCCTCACAAAGAGACTTGGTTGGAGCAGACCGAACAGACCATTGGATCCAATTGGAAAACCTGACGGAAATTCTTTCCTACTGCTCCAAGACTATCCTGCAAAATCCGAATCGGGATTTTTGGAGGGTGGCAGTGTGAAGTTGAGAGGAGGATGTAGCCTGAGCTTTAAGTAGGGAAGACGTTAGTTATCAAGAGTTTGAAGTAGAGAAATAAGAATTAAAGAACCAACCTGGCGACGGTGGTTTTTTGTGCTGATTGCGCCAAAAAATCAACAGATTTAATTAGGCTTGGCTCTGACGAGCCGGCCGCACACTCTTAGAGTACAAATTAGGCCCTGCGTTGACGAGAGGACCCGACACTTTACATTAATTGGGCGGTTTTATATACCAATTCCCTAACGTTTGCGCGAGAGCCTAGCCATTTCGTCACTTTGTCAGAAAAGTGTTATTTTGAAACCACATTTAATTGCTCAATCATTGAAAATTATTCCTATCCCTTCATCCTATTCATCGGGTTTTGCTAAAAATAAGGACCTTGCCCAGACTTCAAAAAGCAAAAAAGCAGATTCTCAATGAGATTTTGCATTTGATAACCAATACTCATCGCTCGAGACAACGAGAATACCGTTTGATGAACAAATTTCTTAACTGTGGATTAGATCAAATCGTCTCCTCGGGGAGTGCGAAAATTGGAATGGATCAGCTGTAAAAGGCATGCTCATATAGTTCTTCTAGTAAATCCCCAGGTGATCGAAAACCCTTACAGTAAGAGAAATCAAATTTTCTCTCTGAAAAAACGCAAGCATTAAGTAGAACGCACGCTACCATCAATCAACCACCCCAGATCAAACCATGCGAAAGATGTGGAGGCAGCTTCGTAAGTGGTAAGGAATAAAAAGAGCTGGCAAATCTCGGCGATTCGAAATATGCGTTCCGCCCACGCGCGAGCTAGAGTGACAATTCATTGAAAAGTAATTGTACTGCCATCCGCCGAGAACTTTCTACGTCATCCTTCCTTTCTGGACTCTTGTGTTTTTCCAATCCAGATGGCAACATCCGACAGTAAAAAACCACCACCACAACACTCAATACCTTCACAAATGCCAAGAACGTCGAAGCCGGATCTCGGCGGAGAATCTGAAAACTCCTTTGTAGAGGCAATCAGCCACCTTCGTGACAGTCTGGGATCATGACCCACTGGTAATGCATCCCCTACAAATCCATTAAGGATTGGCAGGATCAGAAACACAAGTTTGTGGATTGGACTGCAGGCCCCTTAAGAAAATGGTTTCAGATGTGCAGAAATCGCAACCATCGAGTGATCATATTCACTGTTTGTGTGGAGGGTCATTTGTGATCTGAGATCCCGAGCCACCAGAATTCAGGTCTGAAACATTATTTGGATGCGCCCATTGCAAGTCTTGAACACAGTTGTTCGAATCGCTGACAATCCAAGAGAAGGAATGGATCACTCGGTACCGAGGCTGGCAATATACTTTTTTCTGAAATCAGGCTTGCCTGATCCATAAACCTGAAGGATTTGGATATCCGACGGAGCGACCGGTTTTTATCCGTGCACTAAACGATGGTCCTTCGCCTATGCCCAATCCAAAAGGCGCTTGAGCTTCGCTGGAATTGAACGAAAGCACTTCTTCAGTGGATTTGGAGACCTGGTTCAAAAAGAGACGAAAATGGAAAACCTAGAGCGGGGTGCCCCTTGAACCCGAAGATGCGGCGTGGCTAGTGTGATCTTGTCCCCGATGTGATAAGCTTTGTGAGGATCAATTGAATGGACTTCCGAAAAGGCTTAAAGTATGCGCCTCTCTGGGAATCAACCTCAGAATCTTCAAGATGCCTGCTGGATCAGAAAATGACCTTCACGCTTGTTCCAAAAACCTTTAACTGATAAGGGCGAACTTTACCTGCGTATGCGCAGCTTTTTCTGTTTCAGAAATGATCCCGAAATCTCAAATCGAGCGATTTTAAATTTCGAAAGATAGTGGTGGGTGTTTGCCACATCCTGGATTCCGATGCCGGATGCCAATCAAAATTCACTGTCGATGGAGCGGAATCGAAAGAGGCATACGGTAGCGATGCATTGTGCACTTTTCCTTATGCGATCTGCCGGCAACTGATCCCGTGGTTCGGCTTTTGCGTGTGAACAAAAAAATTTTTTCTATCGATCGCTAGTCAGTGCCAGCCGGTGGTGAAAATATTTGGATGCCAAGGCTTTAGATCAGTATCACGCATGCTATGTAGGAGATCGTGGCGTACGAATTTTAAAAAATGCTACGAAAAAAGTAGCCGAGTTGGAAAATAATTTCAATGGAAAAACGGACACCGAATCGGCACAACATACCTCGGGAGGACGATCACCTGAAGATATCCCAGCGCCAATTTTTGCTAAAGCCGGAATCTTGCCAAGTATGGAAGCCGATCAATGCAGAGCCGCGGTACCTGAGGCTAAGCATCTGAGTCCAAAAGCTGTCGGAGAGGAGCGATTTTCGCCTAATTCATTGACCTGGATGGACACGTCTGTTCTTGGAATGCCAAGATATCCCGCCGCGAGATTGGTTTGCTAGACATGGTGACTGGCCATGTCTGCATCAGCTTTTGAATCCCATTCGGGAATGCAGCGTGCCTGCAAATAAAAAGAATATGACCTAAAGATATCAGAAAAGTCGCGACTGGATTCCTCCAGTAGCCGAAATCAGCATTCATGTCGCACACCCCATGAAAGCTTATACTTGTATATGGAGAACTTTCCAGCCCCCAGGTCCCTTTGAAGAAGCCGTTCTGATAAAGGGCTTGCGTTGTGACGGAGGATGATGAATATTCTGCCAGAAGTATTAAGGTACCCGATTCTCTGTGATCCCAATGGATCGTCCGCTCCCTTGTATTGAGCGGATTAGTATTATATCCAATGGATAAGCATACACGAGCGCCTACTGGGTGTGGAAGACGAGAGCCCAACGCTGGATACGCCCCGATGCCGAGCGTAAGAATTGTTCTACTTTCATATATAAGATTAGAACAGTCGTTGTAACTTGAATATCTGGTAAATAGCGCTGGGAGCTTTAGCCGCGTTACGAGTATCCGTTTCCACTTTTTCAGTAAATACACGAGTCCCTTAAATGACATACACTGCCATGTTGAACTTTTTTTCTCGCGCCATCACCTTTTTAAATATCTAAGCCGGAAGGGTTGCAAATTCTTTTCTACAAGCGAATCGGGACTAGTGGGAGTAAAGAAGAATATGGCATTCTTCCAAACTCTCCTTAAGATCAATTATGGATTGAAATCAATCAGCTAGGCTACATTCACAAAACTGCACCAATTCCAAGTGATTGGCATTTACCCCGCCATGTGAAGTAACAACACATGCGGAAGAAACCCGAGGCGCCTTATCTATTATAATTGCGCGAGCGAGAGGATAAAACCTCAGGAATAAGGAAAGTCGTTCGGTCCTCATAAGAGTTTAATTCTCTACTATATTTTCCCCGTGAATTCACAACGTATAAAAACCGACCAAAACTCGAAAGACAAAGGCCGACCTCCACAATAAACGCAAGGACCAGGGCGGAAACGTTGCGTCAGACTGCACAGAGGTGGCTAGGAGCAAATGTGGCCCAAAGTGATACTAGCTTGATAAAACAGCAAGGCTTGTGTGCTGGAATTTATTGTTATTTGATTAAAAAGGCAATATGAATTAGTCCGGCTGAGCGAGATGATAGCCTCCGTGTCACTGACTCCTTTATTTCATCATTCTCGTCGTAACTGATCGGGGAAGGCCCGCAGGCCGAGGCAGGCCCGCCAAGGCGAGGCCAGGTCGATGACGTCCCGATAGCATTAATGAGAAGTACTGCAATGCTAGTGTTTACCATAGTATGTGAATAAGCTTTTTTTTGTTCTTTTACTACTGGTGCAAAATGCGGACATACATGAAAGTAATTTTTTAAAAAATTTAGATTCAGGATTTCCAATAAATAAAGTTGGGATGCTCATAAATAGCCGCTGTATCCAGACACAATATTTGTAAAAAATCTGGTAATAAAAATTAAAGTAGTGTAAAATGGGCGTCAATGCTTCCACCCTTTTAAGAAGCGGCTGATTCTACCGATTTGGAAAAGATGAATTTATCGCCCATAACCTTAAAGAAAATGGTTGCGTATTTGCCATCAAACCGGAACTGCTAAATGCTACGCAAACCCATTTAAATTGGAATTTTCTCATGGGTTCGAATTGTAATTTGCCACCTCTTGTGGAGATGCTATGACAAACTTGAAATAAAAAATCAAACCCTAATCACCGACAAAGCCAAAGAAAGCTTGATTCTCTATCAATACTGAATTAGAAAAGGGTGTCCAACTGATTTCCTTATTAATAAAGAAGCCTTGCAATGGAAAGAATTGATCTCACTCTTAACAAAAAAATCTACCAACAAGCCTGGATTCAATGCAATTGAAAAATTCAACAACTCGAAAAATCATAAATTAATCTAGTTCATGAAACTGCCTAGACTGCAACATCAAAGACTACACAGACACAGCGACAACGATGTAGAAAATAACTACTGCCACTGACTGCCGAGGCGATGGGCTGGAATCGAGGTGAAGTTGGATAAAATTAATTGGCCGAACATGCCCTTCGCAAAGAGGGACTTCCTTATCGGATTATTTTGGGAATTCAGAATGCCAAGCAGGGTATTCTACTCAAGGGTCAAATCCATTCACCATATTATAAGAAAAAAGAAAGAATCATTTAATTGAGAGCTTTTTGACTTCTAACCTTAAGCCCCTTTCTAGGGCTTGTTTATGAAAAACTAATTAGCACAAAGCGCAAGAGTTTTCGCAGAGGAAATTAATCAATTCCCCATTTTATTCCAAAACGGATATGAATGAATTAATTCAGCTACAATGAGTGGTCAAGTCCCTGATCGAAGAAATATCGTTAGGCTAAGACAAAAATATGGGCTAACGAAAATCCTAACGAAATTGGAGAGATTTCGGATAATTCACTTCAAAAATCAAAGGGAGATTGGCCTCAATTTAAGATTCTCCCCTTAGCCGCATCAATCACGCGCATCTAAGGACGAATAGTGATGGTAAACCACGCTTTCCAGATATTACCCTTTGTCGAATACCGCACTATTGGTTGTTTATCCCAGACCACCGAGATAACCGTCACACAAATTTATGGTCGATCGAAATAGATATCAGTAAGATAGGTTCCAAAAGTTTACCCAAACTTTTCATAGTAATTTCGCCTCGTCTTCTGGATATAAGTCGGAACATCAGAAGTAGCGGCATTCCATTCCTTCTGCCTGAGCCTCTATCTCCTATGTTTTTTGGTGTCGTGCGTGAACTCGAAAACCCATCTTTGACCAATAAAAGCCTCATCATAGAATCCACCCTAGCCTTCATACCCCAACCTTGGTCGGCAAGCGTGATCTACCATTTTTTTTGCGATTCGATGCGTAGTAGCGTCATTTCATAATCCCTAAATATATGAGATGCCTTCCAGCATCAAAAATGCTTTCTACATGCGATGCCGAAAGAGACATGGTCAATGTAATGATGCGCCTCATCACTAACTTCTGCTGAATCTGCAAAAGTAACCGGCGACCAATCTGGATAAAGGAATAAGGTGAGGAAGCCTTTTTCTGTGACAATTTGATCTCTGATCAGGAAAAGCAATTCTTTCCAATCGTACCCTCAGAAGATCTGGCCAAACTCGTATAAAGCTCGGAAAAATGACTTCTAAAATATGGATCGAGCTGTTTTTTGATCTTTGTATTCCAAGTCGAAGTTGAAGGGTTTCCTTATCAGCCTAACCCGAGGTTTACCATTCCGCTCCAATGCTGGAAGTACCTTTGTGATCGGGTCGTGCGCCATTGTGAATCCAACCAGGTAAAAGCTTTTTTTAAGCCAGTTATAAATCCCCTCAGATCTCCCGACTGTGTCGTAAATAGGGCCCGCCAAAGCCAAAATCCAAAGCATTTCCATAATCTGGTTTTGGTCGAGTCATCTTTGACGTTACCCTGCTTGTCCACCAGCCAGAAAAAACCTCCTTTCCTTGTCCCAAAGGCCGATCCCTCAAGAATTCAAATCCGTGCTTGCACCAATCCTTGAAGTACTTAATTTCCGGATTCGAATAGCCGCCTTCGCATATCCAAAGTATGTCGGGCCTGAAGTGACGAATCAATGTTATCCTGATTTTGCAAGCTGAAGTCATATCAGTGAAAGCAACTGAATAGCCATCGCCGAATCAATCGCCTGGGGGACCAATAATGTGTCCAAAAACTCGGTTTTTTGAGATGCTTTTCCATTTGGTCGGCCAAAGCACTTCATTTGTTGGGGTTTTAGGTGGAATGTCCATGCAGTGAAAAAGGCAAAAGAAGAAGAACAACAATATCTCAATGACATAAAGATAATTTAATTTTGAGGAAAAAAACTTGAAGGAATCGAAACGAAATCTTGAACATTTGAACGTCAAATTTTATGACAGTCTGTATTAATCTGTTAGTCCCCATGACTCAATTACGCATTTTTGATCCTGAAGTAGCCTATAATCTACTGTATAAGTTTATAAACGACATCATGCGCTTGTGGG
>Ga0163217_1032530_pt1 | contig 10211 bp, 5 predicted proteins | sample SynspAceP_FD_185933 | JGI IMG/M metagenome (GOLD analysis project Ga0163217, IMG submission 185933) | Saline lake microbial communities from Ace Lake in Antarctica - Synechococcus sp. Ace-P (PacBio error correction) | ecosystem: Environmental > Aquatic > Non-marine Saline and Alkaline > Saline ...
TAAGCATCATTTCATAAAGTACGCTTACTCCAAGGAACATAAACATATGGATAAGATCTAGCTCTTGTCGTGTACACTACAAGAAATAAGTAATTAAGGTTTTTTTTGTTGATTGACAATATCTCCACCACTGGTAAAATCCGAGTTAAATCTTAAAGGTATTGAAAGATCTATCAGTAAGCTATTTCCGTTTAATGATAGGATTGTAAAGTTTTACACTCTGTTGCCGCAGGTTTTATACATCCCTTACTTTCAGACCAGCAGATGGATTTACCTTGAAATTGAATAATACTAGTGAATAAATAATAGGAGACCAGTAGTGAGTATTAGAGGGTTTTTTTTAATTAATTGGTTTTCAAAAAAAAAATTTGATCTACATTCCTCGTACGAGTATATAGATTTACGATATGGTATCCTCCAAATCTTCGGAATTAAATTTTATAAATCGAATTGGACCATTTTGTATATTATATGGATTCGTGCACGAGTTTTAAGCACGGATAAAGGATGTTCATTTCTCATCCAGAATGGCTGAATTTCCAAATATTATTGCAGCAATTAGTTTTTATCTATTTGTATTGCATTGCCTTAGAAGAAGATTTGTGATAGATAATTGAATTATATGAATGAACTTACAATTGTATCGAATTCAGAAAAGTAATCTGGTAGACCAGTATCAATGTGGAAAGTTTGTGTGATACGTCGAGTATAATATGAGGGGTATATTGGTGGGTAGTTAAGTGACACATCTATACCGTGCGAGCGGAAATCTACAAAGATTCTGGTAATGTAAGTTACCGAGTTGAAAGGTTAACAGGCTGAACTTGGTTAATTATTTCTTTGTCTTAGATCCAGATGGTTATAAAAATTGAAAATTATCCCAGAACAAATAGAAATAGAAACTAAAAGCGTTACAAGTTAACGAGTAAACAGAACAATAAACGAGATGGAAATCATGATTTCCATCTCGTTTTTATTGGGTCCTAAATTTAATTTTTTTAGTTCCAATTTTGTTTCCATAAAAGTTGAATTAGGTTTCTAAAGCTATGCCAAGGAGAAGCAGCATTTCTTGAGAGATTAAGGTTGTGTTCTAATTGGTTTAGTGGTATTTTTTTTTATATACACAACGACATAGTTTTATTTTCAGCTGCCGGTTTTTTTCGAAATAAAGTTCTTTTATTTCGCTTAATGTATTTGTGGTTGTAAGATGCCTTCTTTAGCGTATATTGTTTTTTTTCATCCAAGGGCATAAAAACCAATTCCGTGCTCAAGTAAAAATTAATGCAATATAATTTTTTTCTTTATTTTTTTTAAATATAGAAGCAAGCAGTTTTTCTTTTAGATACTATTTTTTCAGCTAAAATAGATTGCCCAGAATTTTGTTCCAACCGTGTCGTTTTAAAAAAAAATTTAAGACAGTTTCTTCATTCCATTTATGGGTGAAGCCTCCTCTAAACAAAATTGAGCTGTCAACGTTTGATTATAGTCGTATACGCAATATAATAAGAACAAAAAGAATGCTATTTTGGCCATTTTAAAAACGCATGAAACGACAAAAGAGAAATGTTGGAAAAAAAAGAACAGGGAGAAACCAAAAATGAGAGGGCTTTCAAAATAGTAATTTAGATATGATGAGAGAATGAAAATAATAAATTAATCATTTGATATAGGGTGGAACGTCATTAAATACGGTGGTTTTAAAGATGAAAAAGCTAAAGTCATAAAAGAAGCTTTAAAAAACACTCCTAACAGGGAGGAATGAACAATCTTTTAAAAGAATAAAACGAAAGTAGGAATATAAGAAACTTTATATCTTCAAGGTGTTGCATTAGTTTTCATTTTGGGGGCTAGTCAACCAGGAGACCGCGAACGAACCATAGAATGGAGCAAAGTGCTGTACTTCTTTACATCCATTGTTTTCCACATATTTACGAATGAATTGAAAAAGAAGTTAATTGCGCAGTATCTTTTGAAAAAGTTGCTAAATTGTGCTGTTTTTTAATTAGTTTGAAAATATGGAAAGGGGCACAACAAAGGTTTGGAAAAATAAGTTTAATTAACCGAATTTTTATTTGAGACCCTCAGAGAGCACGAAAGCACAAATTATTTTAAATAGAACCATTTGTATTAAAAGATTCTGGAAAAGAACACGATCTTGGGAAAGTGGAGTTAGAACGCTCGGATACAAATTATTCGCCAAATAGCTTGAAGAATGGACGAAGACTATGTGGAAATTAAGATAGCGGAATCAAAAAAAATGTGGAATAAAATGGGGAAATAATTACGTCTAATCAGAAGAGGGGTTCCCATCCCTACAAAAAACCGACAGGTCATTCAAAGTCAATCTCTAAACCTTGGGTTTAGGAAGAAAGTTGGGATAATAAAAAAAAAAAATAAGCAGAAAATGATGAAAAGGCACTTGTGCTTAAAATGATTTAATGGTAAGTTACTTACAAATGCGTGATGAGTTGACACTCCGACCAGGTGAACTTCGGTCATTTCGCTGCGGCGAACAATGTGGGTTGGAATATTTAGAAACAGGCCACAAACCGTACCCTAGTACAAACTGCAAGATGCAGGTGTTTGACCCTCTGTTTTGTGAATTCATGGACCTATTTCAGAAAAATGAAATATTGTCGAAAAAAGTAACTGACTTTTGTCCAGTACTTTTTTTTGTCTTCTTTGATTGATAAATAAAGGACCAATTAAATATCCTGTTTACTAAATAAATTGAATTACGATTTCTTTGTGTGCACATCAAATATTGATGTCGATCATGAAAAAATAACATAGGGTTTATGTCATTAAAACAGAAAGAAAGGAGAAGAAATGTTATGATGTCATTGATTTAAACATTGTGAGCTCTTAATTAATTAACCAACAAGCTGAAGGGAAAGACTAAACTTTAAGAACCTCAACCGAACTAAGTATTGAATGAAACTCGCTTGAAAAGAAGGCCAAGAGTTAAAATTCAGCCTTTGCAATTTTTATTGAACCAGAATATCGTAGTAGAAGAAAATATGCAGCAGCTTTGGAGCAAATAGATTATTACCAAGAAGATGTTCTAGGTAATAAACCTGAAATGAAACAAATTAAAAAAATGGGTGTTTAAAATTTGGAGTGGTGAAACATAGGGTCTTTTTTAACGTTAGAAAGGTGTTTGAAAAGTCCGCCATAGGAAAATGATTTGACTAAACTAGACCAGCTACTAGATTTAGGTGTTCTGACTTCTGTTGGTTTAAGTGAATCGCAGCTAACATTTAGCAGCAGATGGAGTACAAGAACCAAGAGGTGGGGGCTATTAACACTTTTGGGATTTGGATAATTTATAAAGAAATTGAATGACAAAAAGTATTTACGGTATGTTTCCACATTTAAGGTGTGGGTTTTGGGATGTTTAATGAAAGCAGGGCAAAGTTTCCGCATTCTTCAGCATTCTATTATGTTTTAAAGTTTTGTGACATGTAAGGAATTGAATGATGACAAAATTAAAGCATGGTGGAATCGAGATGCAAATGATTCATATCGTTTTAATCCACCTTTTACGAATAAAATGAAGAAAACAAAGAACCCACACAATAGCGATTTAGTCAAACAACGTGAAGCACGGTAGAATTTAGGTGCAATTAAAAATATCGGTTTTGGATCTGATTTTGATTGGAATTTTGTTTCACACATAGTAAGCATTGATCAATGTTGGAGAAGTACAAAATTTAATGAAACAGGTTGAGAAATTCAAAAGAAGAAATAAGGGATTTGCCGCGCAAAAAACTTTTTGAATCATCTGCAACAATAATTTACTAGTCGTAGCGACTAAGTACATAGAAGCATTTTTTAAGGGTTGAGGTTACTCTGGCCTAATAAAACGTTCTAACACAATGGAAAAAATAGGTATTAATTAGTGTGGGGTGGTATTGTTCCACAACTAGGACTGGGGTAGGCTGATTTTTACGCGTTAGTGCCCAACCAACACTTTTTCTAACTATTAATTCACTTTATGGTTTTCAAAATAAAGTTTTAGAAAAAGTTAATTCAACTGTTGAATCAACGGAAAATTGTCAAGAATCCCAAGAATCTTGATAGAGTTTTTGAAATAGTGGACCATTTTATATTAGGGGCAAAGAAAAAAGACGCTTTGGGGTGCTCTACACAGACTGTTAGACTCCTCTCTTCCATGTATTTAAAACAAGAAAAAAAGACGGTAATTTGAAAAAAGAAAATAACCGATCACCGCTGAAAGAAATTCACTAACATGCGATTTAAAAAAATGCATGGGTTAGATTGAGATTAAATAAACGAGCTAGCAAACGTGAAAGGCGGTAATGTATATCCGTATTCCACGTCTGCTATTTTTTTATAGCTGTATCCAAAAAAACAACACCGCAAAGTTAGGTTTCCCTAACTTTTGCGGTGTGTAATCACAAATAAATAGCGTTGATTTATGTTCAATCAGTAAACTATAGGTAGTTTTTTTTTTTTTTCTTGTAAACTTTTTAATTCCAATTTCCTGGACATCTCTCTCTCGGTAAGAATCGGGCGGAATGTCTTTCTTCTTCCATTGAAATCCAATTTTGCAATCTTTTTTTCCATCGAATTAAAATAGGGCGTCTCGAATTAAAACCGGGGTTCTGCCAAAACCAAAATGAAGCAACTCTCCCAAAGCCATATCAAATCTATATCAATATTAAGGTTGTGGGAAAAATTTGGAGATCGAAATGAAAAATAATTTCTTCCGTCCCAGTTTTTCAGTAAACTGTTAAAATGCTTTTAAAGTTCTGTATCGTTTAACGGTTCTTTAAAAAATAATTTTTTTCTAGTTAATGGATATATGTTTTCCTTCTAACCAGGGTACGTGCTTTACGAATGAAGCACAACTCGGGGATGTATACAGTGTGAATATTTTTTTTTTGTCTCTCCTTTTAAGTCAAAGCGATGTTAACTAAGTAAGTGGAGCGGTGAGATGATGTTTACTATTCATTGTTAATATTTAAAACTATCTTTTATAAAGAGGTAAAAAAAAAAAAAAGCAATAGCAATATAGCAATATTTTGTATGCGCATACCAACTCGTGGTCATTTTAAACAAATCAAAAATCATGTCAAGTTAGATCGATTGGCTAATGCTGCGGAAAATCAGCAAAAACCAGTTTAGTTAAAAGTAAAATCACAGAACGTAGTTAAGTGAACTAAGTTTTGAATAGTTTTCCATATCTATGATAAAGTTAGAAATGAAAATAAACTTAATGTTTAAAAATGGAAGGATAGATATGAGCAAATCCCGAATTTTTTCTCTTAGAAGTATTTAATTACAAATGAAAAGTGTTAAATTGCAGTAAAACTCATGGTATCGGAGTTTGGTTTAAGTATTGTAGGACTCAATTTGGTTTGGATTTTAAAAGGGGTCAGGTCAGGTCAAAACTCTTGAATGGGTATCTTAATTCTATTTTTGGAATCATCTTTAATTTTACTCTATTTTGTGTTCGACCACTTTATCATAGTTTTAATCTTTACCACGCAGCTAGAAAAGTATTTAAAGATTTTTGATCACAGCAGTATTTATAATAAATTAAATTGCAGGGAAGCTATACACCATTGTGTTTGATTACAATCGGAGGACAAAGGGCTTGGGCCACATTATTTTATATTGTTTGGGCAATTGCTTTTTAGGTGTTATTTTATAAAAAGTATTTTTTGGATAGGAAAGTTTTAAAAATAGTATCTACTTGTTGTATATTGTATGGGGTTGGGTTGTGTTAGTTTGGCAATCAAAGAACTTTTATACAGGATCTGCGGTATGAAACCGGTTTTTGGATTACTGTTATCAGGAGGATTAGCGTTTCACATTGGAAGCCTGCTTTGCTATTAGTATGCGTTGTCTGTTAATATAATGCACGTTTTTGTGGCATTTATTTGTTATGGACAGGAAACGGCATTCGTTTATTTCACCATTCTAATTATATTGCTTAATGCAAAACAAAATCTATAAGTTTTGTCCTGTAATATTTCCGTTAAACATCGAAATAAAACTGGGCAAGCTTTTTTTTTAATGAAAGGAATAACGTTTGTTCAAAATAAATGACCTAACAGAGTTTGAAATAGCGACATTTTCGCGTATTTTGATAACATAAAATGTATAAAAACGGTTCTTTAATAAAACATGGCCAAGAAAAATATTTTTTTAATAAAAATTGACTGAAAACATATTACAAGGGTAAAATGAACGAATGAGAAAATAAATTAGATAGGGAGTGGAAAAAAATGAAACCTTTTTTTTGAAAAGGCACAACAGTTTGGAAAATCATTTATGTTCCGATTGCAATCCTTCCTGCACAAGGATTGTTTATTGGAGGATTGGAGGAGCATTGTCCCAATCCTAATAACGATTGCTTGCCTATCCAATACTAGAATATAGTTGGTTTGCAAAGCTAATATTTACTGTTATGAGTAGTGCCGGGAGTAATTGTTTTTGGCTAACGTTGCCCGTAATATTTGCAGTTGGGTAGCTATCGATGTGGCACGGTTAATGACAAAGGGACTGGCGAGCAGTTAGCGGCTTTAATTGGTTATTTGGTTATGAGCATTCCACAACAGAATGCTATTTAGGGGTTATCCGGTAACTTAGTAACTACGGAAGATTTGGCTTCTGGTTGGACAAGTGTTACGCTGGCATTCAAAACGTTAGAGTCGGCGTTTTTTGGTGGTATAATATTGGTTGTGTAAGCATGGCCTTCTTGGTTTGCCATAATCGTTTTTATAAACACATCAAAAAATCCGAATTTGGAGAGATACTTTGGTTTCTTTGGAGCTCTCGGTTTTGGTAACCGCATAGTTAATTCATTGGAGGCCATTATTTTTAGGAACAATTAATGTCTTTGTTGGCTCGCTTTTCCCAAATGTCATTTTAGCGTTGGATTGATGTCCGTTAATTTGCACAGGTTTATATTGGAACATTTTTCTACGGATTTATTTTACGCTTATTAGGAACGCTTTTGGCTTGCATCATATTTTTCTATCTCCCATTTTGGGCAAACTGCTTGGGCAGGAACATTAGATAGTTGGGCGATAATTTAGTTTCAAGGAACGGTGGCCAAAAATAGTATTTTTTGCACAATTAGCTGATCCTAACACGGCACAATTCCTTTGAAGGAACGTCACGCTTTAATGTTCTTTGTGTTTTCGTTTTTTACGATGATGTTTGGTTTTAGTTGGTGCTGCGCCTTGCGATTTATCAACGGCTAAACTTTTGAAAAATAAAAAAGTAGTTGGTGGTTTGATGTTGTAGCTGCATATGACCTTCTTTCTTAACGTAATGTACTGAACCCTTACGAATTTTTCATTCTTATTCGTCGCAACCAGCATTGTATGTCGTGTCATGCTTTCTTTGAATGGGATTAGCATTTATTGTTGGCACATATTTTTGAAAATTCCATTGTCAAATCCATTCTCAGGGTGGATTTATCGACATTTCTTAAAACTCTTTGGAGTATTACAAGGATGCTAAAACTCACTGGATTACCGTTGTTTTAATCGGAATCGTTTGGTTCTTCCCTTACTATTTCAAACAGTTCAAAATTCGCTTAATTTTAGAAAATTTAACTTTTAAAAACACCAGGGCGTATGATGAACTAGAAGTAGAGGAAAAAAAAGGAAAACCTGAAGGACGGGCAAAATTACAATATTTAATTAATAGCGGTTAGTGTGGAGAAGAAAAATTGTCATTAACGTTGACAATTGTGCGACAAACGTTTTACGTATAACTGGTAAAAAAAGATGGTACACCGAAGGTAAATCAAAGAAGCCTTTAAAAGGAGACAGGTAGTAAAGGGGTCTTTGAAAAATTAGAGGGACATGGCGGTACAGTTAATTTACGGAGCCGCAAGTTACGGTAATTAAAAATGAAGTAACCGAATATTAGGGAGATGAATAAAATGATAAATATGTTTAAGATACAAGTTAAAAATCAAAATTAATTGTTCTCATGTCAAGCCATTAGAATGAGCCATTGCATATTTCTATATTATGGGAGAATGGCTGTAGGCAGTTTGAACAAGGCGGAGCCCCCCCACCCGCTAAGTGGCATTCAAGGGCTTAAAATTCCAGTAGAGGATATTAATTGAAATCAAAAAAAAACAACCAACACCAAACTTCAACTGGTTGGTATTGTAGAAACCGTGATTACAAGGATCGGAAATTTCATATTACTTGCTTCAGATGAAAGAAATTGATGAATTTATGCGAGAATCAAATCAGGCGAAATGATCGCTTTGGATGCGAACATGTCGTAAACGTCACAATGATGAAAAAGTTTATCTGATTTTTTGGTTACGACTATCCTTCTAAATACCCGCAATATATTATTAAATGGCAGATGTTTTCAAAGCAATTGAAGAAGCAAGTAAGAAGGCAGGGTTTAGAGCTATGGATTTTGAAACTGTGTTTCAACATCAAACTTAATGGGGCTACACAACAGAACGGAAAGGACATAACATTTGCTTGGATAATGACTGACTTTGCTAGATTAAAAGAAATCCTGAAAAAAACTGCTACATTCCCGTTATTGCCTGAAGGGCATGTAGAATTTAGCTCCTGAAAAAAGCAAAAACGAGTTGCAAGAAACTAAGGTGTGGGTATTCCAATGGGTTGTTTTGGTAGTGCGATTACAAGAACCACAATTAATTAACAAAAGCATTTGTTTTTGACAAATAAAGAACGATATAAAAAAAATACAGAACACAGGTAGTAAAATAACGCTGGTTCTGCCCTAATTTTTTTAATTGCCCGGGATTATTTATGTACTAAGTAAAGAAATTGTCCTTTTAAGAAAGGGTTAATCTTGAGAAAAGTAAGAATTCCTAAGATTTCCAGAAAGGACATAACGGACACACAAATGAGAACAAAAAAAAAAAAATAGGCATTTTCAGGAACGCGAGTAATTTAATAACTTAATTAAACACAAGCAATAGTTGTATTTGCAGCAACCTGTAATAACACGACTAAAGCCCCAGCCAACTAATATAAAAACAGTAAGAAACTCATTCACTTAAAAAATCAAAACAGGTTAAGCGTGGGTATTGATAACTTGGTTAAAAAATCGAAGACTGTAATTTTAAATTGCTTTGTTGAGATACGCCAATTAAGACCTAAATTAGAAAAAGATATGTTACTATCTAATCAATATTTTGGAGTATGCCCGTATTACGTAATATATTTTTTGAATTTAGCATGCATTTGATTCTTACTTTCTATTCATTGGTAATATTTTTAATGTTTGGTTTAAACAGGCGTCATTACTCATAGGAAAATTAAGAATAATTAAAAGGCAATAACAGCATCGCCAATTTTTAGTTTGATAAAACAAGACAAAGCACTTACTAAAATAAAAATCAAGATTTATACTAAAAGAGGGATAGTCAGAAAACCTAAAAATAAAAAAATAAAGGTTTGCTTGTTACAATTAGACTGAAAATGACTAAACAAATTAAAAAGTCTTTTGAAAATGAACTGAATTTTTTGTGTTAACAGCTAGATTACAATTTTATTGCCATTAGCAACTAGAATATTTAGCTATAGGATGAATATCTAATAACGCAATAGATGGATCTCTAAAAAAAAGTACATTAGATAAATAGTGGGAGGAGAGAGTGCCTTTCAGTATGGAAAATACGTAAAAAAAATATAGAAATTACTCTGGAGGACACAACACATCTAATGAAATTGTTATTGTAGGTGGAGGGAAAGTTGGCGAATTTCTTTGTGCCTCACTTCTCCTACAGAAGGAAAATAATGTAATTCTCATTGAAAAAGACTAGCAGAATTTTTGGATATGAATTACAAATAAAACAGAAATCATCGGAATAGTTGGTAACGGTGCCAAACTAAATGAATGTTTCAAATAGAAGCTAATGTACCTGAATGTGATGTTGTTTATTGCAGTAACGGAAAATGGATGAAAGATCAATATGATCGCTTTCTTCTATTATAAGCAAAGAAATTAGGAAGCTAAAAAAATACCATCTTAAGAGCTAAGGAATCGAGAAATACCTCCTTCTCATATGGATTTTTGTTCGTGAAAGTTTTAAGGGATTAACGAATGAGATAACCGCCGATTAGAACCTGCCAAAATATATGGTAACTTAATTAAAAAATTTCCTTCGGCATTAAGTGTGGAATTCATTTGTTTTACGGGCGAGTGAATTGGTAGAACTAGAAATT
>Ga0163217_1074611_pt1 | contig 10211 bp, 9 predicted proteins | sample SynspAceP_FD_185933 | JGI IMG/M metagenome (GOLD analysis project Ga0163217, IMG submission 185933) | Saline lake microbial communities from Ace Lake in Antarctica - Synechococcus sp. Ace-P (PacBio error correction) | ecosystem: Environmental > Aquatic > Non-marine Saline and Alkaline > Saline ...
AAGAGAGAGATCTTGTTCGCCAATGAGGTTAATAAAATTAGTAGGCATTTTAGCGCAAACAAACAAAACGGCTTTGGATTTGGGGAGATCGATTAATAAGATTGCAAACAACCTGCTGGTATTTGGGAATGTGGGGAAGCCAGTATGACAATACCGCGGGCCAGGGCAGTAGATTCTTATTGATAAAATCTGTGGGTAGTAATGGTGACTGGCAATTAAACGAAAGGCCCTTACCAACACCTGGCATGTTTTGCCTTTATCAGGGACTGGATTGTTTTTATTGGCTTGCCCTTGGGGGAAACTCCGAAGTTTTTGCCGTGGAACAGGTTACAATGATGTATACTATTTTTAAAAAAAAAAATGCTACTCCCCGAATACCAGGAACACCTTTTTGGGCACTAATGCAATATCCGCGTTTGGTCATCAGCCGAGTGAATTTATTAAAAAGCTACCATTCCAAAAAGCCTAAAGAAATAAATCCCGGTAACCAATGAAGCCTGCCTTAGGGCAATGTTTTGGCACCATAAAAGACGTTTGGAGACACCACTCAAAATTCAAATTAAGCCTTTTACAGCTACATATCATTAAAATACAGCCTCAATTTTTCAATACTTCCATTCATCGCTGCTCGCTGGATATGCATCTAATGGAGAAATAAAATTCCTAGAATTTAGGCGCATGAAAGAAAGAAGTGTCAGTTATTCTTATCCTTTTAAGGGACCCGAAATATTTTTAACCGGACTGTATTCAGTCCTATCATCGATCCAACTTATGACGACTGGGAAATTCTAGCGGTAAATGATTCACCTCTTCGACGATAGTTATACTATGCTTTCTTTTGCTAAAAAGATTTCCAGAATTAAAGTAGCTGGCAAAATGAAAGGAAAAAAGGTATTATAGAAGCGTTAAAGAAGGCTATTCCCGCTCTAAGGGCTCCTTTTATAACAGGAATGGGATTCCCGATGACTTAATGACTGAAAATAAACTGGCAACGCATGGTTAAGGCACTGGAAACCATGGTTCAGGACATGTGGCCCGCTTGGAAAGTGGAAATAACTTTTTCCAAATGAAGGACTTGGCGGTGGCTATCTTTAACTTGAAAAATGGTTAAATGGCTTAACTGAACGAAGGCATCAATTATTCGGAAATCTAATAAAGAAGTGCGTAAATCCCTCTCCATGTTGGCTGGTATATAAAGCGATTGGACCGGGTGGAGCTTTTTTACACACATCACATAAAAAGATGCGTTATCCGGAGGATTATGACCTTGCTTTTTCGCTTTTATGAACAGGTCTAAAATGTATTTCCGTGTATATGAAGTACTGCACCACTGGGCGATTATAGTTATAGAAATCCAGAACCATGTGAACACTAAACGCTCAAAATTATTTCTTGGGAATCTTAAACGCTCCTATTTTTCTAAAACTCCGACTATGATGATAAAGACCGCTCGTACTTTTGGGAGCAGGAAACAAGGGGAAAAATTAGCCAAAAACCTTATTGAACACAACATAGATTTTACCTGGGTAACTGTAATAACTCCAATAAATTGGTTTTGGACTCTATGAAAAAAAATGGCTCCTATTTTAGAAAGTAAACAACTGCAACACCCTCAAATCATAATTACTGTGGCCAATAAGGAGGCTTCAAGAATTTATAAGTGAGTATTCTTATTGGCAAAATGAAAGAAACCGGTCCAAGATTATTTCTTTTTTTGTTGACATAAATAATTAACAGCTTGCCATAACAAACAATCAAGACTTTTTCGCAAGAGCTTAATTAGGCCTTTAGATCGTCATAACATTAGACCCGCCTCGAAAATTTCTTTTTTATATTTTGGAAAAATTAAATTTAGGAATGCTGTTTAAACAATCCGATCTCCTTTTGGGCCCTTTTTCTTCTACTTAATTCCTATTTTTTTAATTCACCTTTTTCAACTTCGTAGATTTTAAGAAGACGCCGTTCACGAATGTGAAGATTTGAAAAAGGTTAGTTGCGGGAATCCAGGAAGAGCAAATTACCTGGAAAAAATGGCTCCTATTACTGTACCCGCCTTTTAATCCTCAAGTTTGGTTAATCGTTGCCTTTACCGCAACCATTTATTCAGGATCAGCCATGAAGAAGGCAGCAAATGTGGTTTATCTTGATAATTCCTGAGTTATTGGCAGGCAAATACCGGAACCGGCACTTTTAATTGAAACACAATTCAGGAGATATTAAAACTCGGTTCCTGAAGAAAATAACTCATTTTAGGCCTTTTTCCAATGACAAAGTTCTTCAGGATGTACGCATAAAAGATATAAAAAACGATTGCTAACCTTCCCTATTCCAACAATCAAACTACAGTTGGAAATGAAATCTATTTAAAAGCTAAAACATTGTTCAGACGATGGAAACCGCACTAAATGACTAGTCCTGATTTCGATTTTCAGAAAAATCATTTATTTCACCTGCCAAGATTCATTGCCCAACTAAAAAAACATTTTGTACAAACCTCTGGTGATCTCTTGTTAAACGTTTTTCAATTGACACCGTCATTTATAAAGCACTGTTTCCTTTCGGAAAATGTAGACTAAAAAAGTATCCTGTCCATTAATAAAAAAATAGATAACGTTCCAGTTTTCGGCTATATAATGGAGAAAGAATTGCCTTGCGAAAACATCTGCTACATTCCGGTGAGAATAAAATACGGTGTAGGTCCGATATTTCTAATCCTGCCAAGAGGTTATTACGGGAAAATCCTTAATGCTCAGACACAGGGCTTAATTATGAAATAATCAACTTTTAAGCTTAACATAAATACGTGCAGGAGAACATCAAGGTATTATCCATTGGTTAATGACAACTAGTAAATTCTTGAGTCGTATTTTCATGGCGAGGGTTTTTCCGTATTCCAACTTTTTAGTTTAAATTCTTTGAATTAAACAGTCTATTGACTCGCAAACTCATTATAATCAATGGAAACTAGAAATACTCTGCCTGGCCTGCAAAAAGCTTTAACAGCCTTCAAGAAGGCGGCGGAAGTTTTTGGTTGTTTATTCCAAGTAGAGAGTAGATATCCTAATTTACAATACATTTCTAAATAGTTGTCAATACTTCGTTGATTTCTACGTTGATGGAAGAACGAAAAATTAGTGGGATGCCTTTTCCAATCCTTTTATTTTCAAATGTGTTAAGAGAATGAGGTTACTACATTTCAGTACCCCTCCCTAAGGGCCTTCTAATACTATTACTCGAACATGCCTCAGATCTCTCCTATAGAGTGGCGATCCATTTTAGTAGGCGGAGACGGGATACTATATAATTTACGGCCTCTAATCTTCCCCAGGACCAATTTCCAACTTCATCAATTCTCCTTTATAGTCCCCCACATTTTCAATTTGGGGATGGGTAGCCTTCATATTTCCCGCATTTATGAAATAATAGGTATAAAACCAGGTTTGATATATGCTGTTAATCTTACAAAATAAGATGGATTTTAAAAGTTTCCAATGAAAATGATCGAATTTATCCCTTTCCAACAATCCTTCACCAATAAACAACCATAACTTTTGATAATTACCCCTGTAACAGCAGGGATATTTCAAATTAAAGACCAAGATAAGACCTTTTAGAACATGAGTTTTTTAATTTTTTCCAGAGCGGAAAGTCAGTTAAATTATCTGGATCTAAATCAAGGCAACGTTATACGTTTAAATAACAATGCGCCACTTTTCGAAAATATAGAAACAGACAACAGCATAATCGAGCCTTTCGGAAATGGTTTGTTATTTTAGCATTGGGCTTTTTATATTTGCCTGAAAGTTTATACAAAAATTTTTAAAAATGAACATACTTTAAAATCTGCAAAATAGTAGATCAGGCACAAGGACTTTTCACTTAAAAAAGCGGGAATATATTTTTTATAAAAGAAACGGAGTGTTTTGGAAATATTGCAGTGAATTTGGATGTTCAAGGCAACAACGAAAGTCCTGAGTTTTCAAAAATTTACATGTATTCCATTGGACTGGTTTTGATTCCCCGTGTAAAGTTTTTGGGGAACCTTGGCTATGAAGAAAGGGAAACCATTGAAAATGGCTTTTAACAGTCAGGCAAGGGTGGCTTTTACCGATATTGTCTTAAACGCCCAATACCACCCCCTCCCGGGAATAGTAGCTCCGATATTGTTTTTTTACAAGAATGCATCTAAACCTAGCGCTACAACTTTACACGCATTGGGAACATTCGACGGTAACGTCTGAAGGTGATGTTTTTGGCGAACTTTTTTGATATTGCAGCAGTGCCGGTGCCGTTGGGTTTTATGATTACAAAATTACTAAAAATTCAAACCTATGAAAAGTTGCAACTGCAACTATGCCTAATTTTGATGGACTTGTACATTCTTTCCCTATGGATTTGCAGATTGCCGGAAAAGGGTAATTGTAATGAGGGGGAGGTTTCTACAAGTTAGGGCCTAAAGGGGATACCCAATCTGGCCGAAGACTCAATATTGGTGGGAGAGATCTTTTTATCACTGGGAATACACCAGGAGAAAAATGCATATCCCAACTATTTTTCTACCGCCAATGCGGTACAAACTAGTTGCCTGAGGCAAGAAAAGGGATTGGATATTTACTTGGCAGTGTCGGCTATACACAACTTATGTTTACCGATGAGAACTTTCGTGTGGAAATTTGATTCCCATTTTAAATTGATGCCACCACTTAGAACAAATCGACTCCAAGGCTTGATCAAAGGCTTTTCAAGGACGGTACTATAGATTTTTGTTACTTACGGACGCATAGACGCCAGGATATTGAACACAAAAGAGTGGACTTTTGACAACGCCTCGATGGTACCATTGGGCTTGGAAGCGCTTTTGGAATGTTAAGTCAAATTTTTGACCTAGAAACCACCTTGCCTTATTGACCAAGGACGGGAAAGGTATAAAATTAAGAACACCAAGCCTGAAGTTGGGAAGTTGCTTAGTCTTAACTTTAATTCGATCGGACCCAGAATATACTTTTGAAGAGCAGATATAATTTCCCAATTCCAAAAATAAGGCTGCTTTTTTGGGAAGCAAACTTTAAAGGAAAGGGTGGTAAAACGGTATTATTTCCAACCAACAAAATACTTAAGCTAAATTTAGGGTAATTAAAATTTACTAGATGGACCAGAAAACTTATAAGTGAACGGCAAAACGATGGCATGAACTCGTTACATAACCGTATTGGTCTACGTGATTGCTTCTTATCGTGAACAATGAATAAAAAAAATTGAATTTGTGAAATTCATATTGGCCCAATCTTAAGGGTCTGGATATTTGCAATTGCCCCTGTCTATTGTCCTTGGAATTATTGCACACTTTTAATGGGAATGGGTTTTCCTGAGAATTTTGGCAATGGGCGCCATGGATTTTGGCATAATGGGCGGCATAAATGCCAATAATGGTAACGGAAAAAATTGCCCATCATAGGCACTATTGGGAATAAAATTAATTATAAAAACATTTTAAGAGGTCTAATTAGGCCCTCTTTTTTTGGTACAACATATTAAAACTTGATCTAACTTTGCGCTTATGGGATAATGTTATTAAGGAAGGAGACTACTGCAATTGTTGGGCCTATTTAACTATGTTGGGGCTCTTATTGAGCCATTTCTATGAATTCCGAATACTTAAGAACGAATTTTTGCCCGATTTCATATAAGACACAAGGCATTTGGTCTACTCTTGCCTTTTCTAGGCTTTGCTTATTTTTTTTAAGCACTGGTACAACGGAGTATGCCTGGTATGGCCTTTAATGTCTTTTATGTGGTATTGTGGTTTTTATGGCTTTTCCTTGCTGCCTAAACAATCAAAAACAGAAGTGCCATGTATTAGGCAGCCCTATTTTCAAAATGTTTACTTTTATTCTTAAAAAATGCACCCTTACAGCCCCCCTTATCACTGAACCTTATTAGACATCCACCGTTACCTCCGGGAAACCGCCCGTCTATTTATGTTCCCATGGCTATGGAAGCAACGAGGAAAGATCCTATTTTCCTTTGCCCTGAACTGCCAAAGGAACTTTGTGTAATATCGCAAGAGCGCCCTTATCCCATGCAACAATACGGCAAATGCCATGGTATGCATTAATTTTGAGCTGACAAGGCAAGTGGAAGACGAGGGAACAAGCCGTTTTGTCTAGGGGACAAATAAAGGTGTTTTATAGAGGAAGCCTGCAAAACCTATGGGCTGGATGAAAAAAATGTAACTATTTAGGGTTTAAGCCAGGGTACTTATAATTAAGTTTTTTTTTTTATTGCTTGCGCTCTCCTATCCGCTATGATTTAAAAATGTAAATTGCTTTAAGTGGTTATGTCATTGAAAACATGCCTAGTTTGAAAATTATAAGGGAAAAAACTATAACATTTAACCGATTTACGCGTCTCATGGCATAGTAGATCAGGTAATCCCCGTTTTCTGGCACAGAAATACCTGGGAATCCTTAAAGATTTAAGAGATTGATCATTTTTAATGAAGAATTTCCCTGTTGGCCATGGTGTGCGCGCCACAAATTTTTCAACATCCTTCAGTAATTGGTTGGAAGATAAAATTTAATTACTTCGGGTCATAACAAAAGATGGTCTAATTAATGAAAAATCTACTCCTAGATCATCTTTCAGTTTCATATTTGACTCAACACTTCGCCCAATCATTTGGCCATGCCGAGAAATCGGCGCAGGATCCATTTATGGTTTAGAATTTAAAATCTTGTTTATTTTAAAAATCATTTTCCATACCCTCATAAGGAACTAACGGTTGTCTCCTCCCTTACTCTCTATTGGTTTCCATAACTTATCGAGATATCGCGACTAGGGTCCCTTTGTTTTCAGTGATCGTAATAGGCAAAGGCATCATCATTTTCTCCAAGAAAATCTTGGGTTGTTCCAACACTTTAATGCAATTTCTGTATAAGAATCCTCCAATTGAACAAGTTGGTCGCTTTGCGATTCTAATTTAGTGTTTTTTTTGCCGTCACATATTGTGGCACTCCAACATTGGGGGTAGAGGCTTTAGCTACAAATATGATAGATACAGGTAAATTTTATGTTTCATGCATTGTTTTTCGATTTATTGGTTATGAATTCATAAAAGTTACAACTGATTTCGGGACTATAAAGTGGTTACACATCCAGCACTAGGTATCATAAGGCAAATGCACATTTTTGTGGGACGCCTGCTTCTCACTTCATCATGGAACCCCCATTAATTGGCTAACTATGGGTTATATATGCCCTAGTAGGCTTAATAATGGCCATAAACGCCAAGGCTTCTCTAGGTTAAAATGTTGAATGGTGTGGTTTCTACCCTTAAGGCGTTGATCACTAAATTCTTACCTCCTTTAATTTTTTCCATTCTTCTTTTCCCCATACTTTTTAACTCGGTTTAAATACACGAAGTCTGTTTTCTAGACCCAAAACCTGCATCTATTGTGTTGTGCTTCTCAGGTATAGCCCATTAGGTCACCTATCTTGAATGGCTTAATATTTCTAATGGTAATTTGATCTCTAGCGGCGGTGCAAAATCCGGGGTAATCGATTTTTTCATCAGCAAATATATATGAAATCGCTCTTTAATTGGATTCACAACCACGTTTTCCATGGCATAAATGGGAATATCTCCCTGTCTAAAAAAAAATGGTCTTATGTCAATTCTATTTTCCCGCTGCCGTATGATCTGAATGTTCATGGGTAAACAATATTCCATCAATTTTTTCAAGCATTGTTGGTCAGCATTTGGCTGTCTAAAGATCGGGGCCGCAATCTATTACATAATTGTAGGAATCCCAATGAGACCATTACGGATACCCGAAGCCTTTTATCCTTTGATTTTTGCTTAAACCCACAGGGTGTTTTGTCCAATTACTGGGATTCCCTGTGATGTTTCCTGTTTCCTAAAAAAGTTATTTCAATTCCTATTGTCTATTTAATCCAAATTTAATAACTAATTTTATTTAATTGTAGCTAAACTTTTAACTTTGCTACAAGTAAAAAAGACCCTATGGTCCTCTATTTTTAAGAAAGAAATTGCTTTTCCAACGTAACCCGTCATAAAGGCGAAGACCTTAAAGGATAACCTAAATTCCCGGGATATTTATGGTACCTTTTCTGAAATTGTGCCGGACAAGAGACATCTGGGCTTTTTTACAATCTGGAGGTGCTTCGGGAAACCATTGCCCAGGCAATGAAGCGCCTATGACAAAGATTTTCGCGATCGCCAATTTACGGTATCGAGGCCGGACGAAGAATATTAACCCAATCCAGGTTAAGAAAATGCTGGCCCATGAATGGAGAAAAACATGGACAACAGAATCAGTCGTGGAACAACACCCGGACAGATTATTCTTTTCCTTACGCCAATACAGTTGGCTACCATTGATTTTTCCAAGAGATTTTAAAGGGCAACGGTGGTAGGAATCCGTTATCAACCTGGATGCCCAACAAAAGGAGTTCAATGAAAATTTATCCTTCATATCCGTTTTTAAACAGAAGAGGCGGACTCAACAGGAACTTTGGGAATTGTAGGGCGTAAATCTTATTTTCTGGTGCATTTTATAATACGACAAACCTAGAAAGTTATTAAAATATCTTATGACATCCATCACAGGGAAATACTGGTTGAATTAAGAATATGGTTAATTTTTCTGGAACCCAATTTCGGCGATGTCGATAATAGATTAATGAGCCTGCAAACTTGTTAAAATGAATATGACTGACGCTTGTAATGTTTGGGACCCGATGGTAATAATCTTTTACCGGCGACCTTACTTTACAAAAAGACTATTTGGGCCCTACGTGGAAGCTTTAAGACCAGTGACCAATGTGATATGGATCATGGTTTAAAAAATCCTATGAAATATTCATCAGGAACCTAGTGTTGAGGAAGAAAATACCATTGTTATTTTGAAATTAGCTCTCTAACCTGCGGGCTTCAGTGAATAGCATGAACAGATTTTTATGGGACCGTGGCCAGAACTTTTATGTTCTTTAGGCCATACCGTAATGCATCTCGAAGTTTCCCAAGAGTACTTTAATAGTTTTGAATATTTTAGCAATTTACCAAGTTCTAAGATTGGTCTTACCATAGGGGGTAAACAATTTGGTCGATATTTTTTGATGAAAAATATTTACCGTCACTTAAGCGGCGGCATCCTAGAAGCTTTTGGCAAGTTATTCTTTAAAAAGACTTAAAGTCTACCTATCCCATGCGTAATGAGGAAAACTGGTCCAAACAATCAATGGAACCAGTAAATACCCATTAAGGTACATCCAAATGAAAGAATTGTACAAAAACAAAATTCTTTAATACATGGAAGGGTGATGGATATAATTGCTTACGATCCAAAATTTTTAACATGTTTCTCTAGGGATGTTTTCTTCAAAAAAAATAATTAATGGCGAAAGATGCCTGGAATCATGTGCTTGCCAGAGGGTACTTGCGAAATATTAAAAAGGAAGAAACTCTTTATCCGTAAACCCAATTGAAGGAAGAACAGGAAAAAGTTAAACTAAAGTGCTTATATAAAAAAGGCTGCCTTAAACTTAAAGAATTATGGCGCCCTTTTCTATTTATTTACTTTTTAAGTTAATTTGAGCGGCATGATCTTGGTTTTTTACCTTTTCGATACTTTTTTCTACCTACTCCATCGCCCATCATAACAAAGTCATTCTATGAATCCATCATATTTTCTCCCCATAAAAATTGCTTGCTTCTGATGGGCCCATACGCCAAAAATATTGAGAATGGTGTGGTCTTCATCTGCCAATAAGGGAAAAGGAAATTCATCACTTATTCTTGAAATTAAGTTGCCTTTTTTGGAATCTGCACTTCTCCGAGTAACTCATCACCCTCCGCTTTTGCTGATCATATTATCCCTTAGGTTGCAGGCTTCTGCTGTACATCCCTGGAGTACTGTGCTTTAGGATAAAAAAAGACCAACTATTTTTTCTTGGTAATCAGATCATTTTATGTCGTTTACCATTTTCGTCCGCTAGCTGTAAATGCGGGTACCTTTATCCCCTACCTTTTAAAGTTTTTATTCATAGTGAAAATTTAAGTAAATTATATTCTAAAAACACGGCCATTTTTAGTGGGTGCTCCTTTATTTAAAAGTTATAAATTACGTAATAAATGACCGAAAGCGGAAAAAGTACTTTACTATTAAAACTCTACAAATTACCGACCATCT
>Ga0163217_1090795_pt1 | contig 10211 bp, 10 predicted proteins | sample SynspAceP_FD_185933 | JGI IMG/M metagenome (GOLD analysis project Ga0163217, IMG submission 185933) | Saline lake microbial communities from Ace Lake in Antarctica - Synechococcus sp. Ace-P (PacBio error correction) | ecosystem: Environmental > Aquatic > Non-marine Saline and Alkaline > Saline ...
AAAACAACAACCAACAAAAAAAAGGAAGGGGGGGGGAAAAAGGAAAGAAATTGTTTTCCGCATAACAAACTCCTTGGGGTTTGTTTTTTTTTTTTTCCGGCCCCCCTGCGGGAGAAACGTCCCCCTCGGACTTGATACTGGTTTTTTAGAGAAATGGGGCGAGAGAAGTTTCCAGACTCGGCATCGGAACTGGGCTTTCGCTTGTTAAGCCACCGTTTGAGATTCCTTCGCTGCAGAAGCCGGAAAACTGGGCCCGCTTTTGAAGAACATGTTGCTGCCTTGCAAAGTGTGAGACTGCTCGAAAGGATCCGTGCGTTTCGAACCCGCTTGGTTATGTTGACATCGGCAGTGGTACAGGCCTCTGCATCAATCCGACAGAGTTTCTCGGTAAAAGTTAGACCGCCGTTTCACATCCGCCACCCGGAGAATGGAATTCGACTCGGGAGTGCCTTCCCTCTTTGAAAGTTAGCGATCAATTGCGGATAGAAAAATTTTGTCGGCGACCGACGTGAGTGTCGTGGGATGTTTAACGCGTCAAGGCGCTGAGTTGAAAGCGGAGCCTCACGCGAACGTGCTTTTGATGCACTGGAGTTTCGTCCAAACTGCTGAACTTTCTCCAGCGATGCTTGGAAACCTATAACAGATCCTCATCAGACATGTTGGTATGACGTTTTGGACTCTTTGACTTGACTTCCGAGGCGAGTTGCGCTGGCTCGTTCGTGTAATGCTGGACGACGATCTGTTTGACGCTCGAATTTCGATCTCGATTGAGTAATGATACTTCGAAACCGTGCAGCGGCTTGAGGCAACGTATATTGGGCCGTGGAGAAGGCGCTGAGATCGATGATCGCACGTCAAAGTCGCCTGATCTTGTGGAAGTGATCGCCCAAGCACAATTGAGCGGATACTGGATAAAGGTCCAGCACTGCCTCGATTTCCCTCTCTTTCTATCAGCGTAGTATATCTTGCGTTTCATTTCTCACGGGAACAACCGCGAATATTGCCGGGTCCCTCGGCGAACAAAATCGCTTCGTCGGATGATGTCACACCCGGCGATCTTAACCGTTATAGTAAAGCTTCGGTGGGAATGTTCTTGATGACATACCTGCGCCCATTTTGAACTCAGCTTTTTTCCTCGTTGGGTCGCAACCGCGGGGAATTCGCCCCACTGAATTGAGCGGGTAAAGGATGCGCTTCCGGCAATTCACGAGTTCGGTATTGATTGCCGGTGGCAACGGATTGGTCGCTGTCAACGTATGTAGGCGTCTTTGTGTTTGACGGTCGAAATTGGGCACGTAACGACTGTTGATGTCCGCAGTGTGGTTTTCAGTCAAGTGGTTTGCGCGTATTATTTGTTGATCAACTCGATGAACTGTCGATCGGATTGGGTAACTATTTTGTTTGAGTGCGAGGGCGTAGTCGGTTATTCCTTGAGTGCAACTGCCCGAAGAAATAGGGATGTAAAGCATTCAGAGTTTCCACCCGTGCACTGACGAGGCGTAATTTGTCAGTCGCATCATAGCAATTGGACGTTGCGACGGAGCGTCGTCACCGCGAACGCCTGCATAGCTTCAATGACGCGTCAACATTCGCTCGACCATGCTGATTGTCGATACACAGATCGGCTGCGAATAATTCATTTCTGCGGGAGAAGCTTCATCCTGCGGGCGTCCCATTGGGCAGGTGCAATCGAAGGAGTTGAAGAGGAGTGGATGTCATGCACGGCATTGATGGGCGACAAAAAACCCGTCGGCGGCGCCACCGCCTTGCCACTGTTTGAACTGAGCAAGAACGTGGTTTGCGCTGCGCTTCCGTCAAAAGATGCTCGTTGAGTTAGCGACGTATCGATCGAGTTCCAGTATCGGGATGGTTTGGAGTATAGCGCTCAGTATAGCGTGCATCGGCTAGTTGTTTGTGACACGGAGTGAGTATACGAGTGACGTGACATCCGAGTGACGTGACGAGTGGACGCTCAGCAACATGTGGGAGGTGGGGATGATCGGTTTTCTCGCTCTTCGATTCTTGGCCGTTCGAGCTAATCCGAAGCAAGGTCGCTTCCCTTAACATCGACTTCTAATATTCGGAGTTCGGTCAGCATGCATCGGTGACAGGGAGGTTTTCATTGGCAAGGCGCAACGAATTCATCGCACGGTCTGGGCGATGTGACGCGTTTGATTCGATGGCCCGCATGAGTCCTCTTCCATCAAGCAACATGTCACTAGGAAGTTGGATTTACTGGGGAATTTTCTGCGTCCAATGATTTTGACCGTGTCGATCCACAGCCGCAGTCTCCTGATGTCGAGAATCCAATGCAGGTGCTGCGGGGAACTTGTTCTTGCAGAAACAGATTTTGTTGTCGAATTGAGCGAAATGAATAGACGACTTCTAAATGGGCATAAAGACAAAATAAGATTGGCGGACGCAATTCAGCTCAGTTGCAACTATTTGAACACTGCTGTAACGCTCCGAGAACAGCGGAAGTAGCGAAGTGCGGATAAACACGCTGGACAACGTCATTCGTACGGACACCCTTTTCTCATTCAGTTTCCAATTAAGGAGGGCATATCGTTCCGGAGAGTTGATCATCGAGAGTATTGATTCTGATTGATAGTCAGGAATGCTTGTTGAGTTACTTCCAAACAAATCGGACTTGATATAGAGTTTGGTCGCCCGGTAACGCTGTCTCTGTCCACGTCATCTTGCGGCGTCTTTCCGTATCTCCGTAAGGAAAGAAGATCTGGATGTGGAAAGAGTAGTGTTAGGTCGTGGTAAGAATCTTTTTCGTCGCCAGCGTTTTGAAAGTTGATGGGGAATGTATCGACGTCGAAGGCGGTGTTGTCGATCTTTTCCATCCACCGCTGCTCGTAACCTATGTAGGCATTGCAACGCTTTGCCCATCCACGCTGAAGTGAATTTCAGCGAGGCGCAACTCGAAGCACTCGGGCCGGCTTCATTGCTCACTTGCTCGTGGTACATAGGAGACCTACTAATCCGTAGCTCGAGTACGGGTCGACGCGAGTTTCACAATCGTTTCGGCTCCTCAGTTAGCATTGATCGTTTTCCCCCGGCATAGACGGTCACCAGTTCTCGGTCACCAGAACAGCGATAAAGAGATGGTTTGGTCGAACGGCCGTCGCTTTTCGCGCGCTAACAGACTTGATCCATCGCCGCGAAGTAGCGATTCCGGTGCAACGACAGCATTACTCGGTCGGATGTAGGACTCTCAATCGCACCCGAAATCGGAAGAGTCTGACGTCGTAGCCAAGCACGATCAAATCGTTCGACCGCCGCGAAGGATGGACACGTGGCAAGTCATCAAGAAAAGCGCCTGCGGTCATCCGATGGTCTGGACCATAGCCGATAGCTTGACATATTCAACAGCCAAGGCAGACGATTAATTAGGTGCACGGAGTAAGGAAAAGGAGTATTCAGAGATTAACTATGTTTAACTCCAGATCGGGATCCAGGCGTAAGATAAAAACAACCGAACATATGCATCGGTTGCCCAAAATGAACTGTTTAATACAGAAAAATTTGGTCGTTCTGGTCGTAATTTTGGTGTTTAGGCATCTTGAATATTCTTTTCGATGCACAATTCCAGTAGTCAATGAGGGCGGGCTCCGAGTTCCCGGGGCGGCACTACTGGTAGTAATCCGCGAATTGTGAGATATCGATACAAGAATCGCTTGTGGTACATCTCCATCGCCAGCATTCGTGCAAGGGAAATCGTTGCCGTTTTCGATTCAGACACAAGAAATAGCAAAGATCCGCAAGATGTGGAAAACTACTCGCGCACTGGTTGATGCAATGAGTTGAGCGACGTCAAGAGCTAGATAGCAAAAAAACTTTCGTCATGTCTACGCCGATGGGTTTACGACGTTCGTGTGAATGGGTTTAATCGGATGACATGCGAAAATCTCCTGCATTAAACGGTAGTGCCGAATTCAGCTTTGGGCTTTCTGCAGCCATGCGTTTTACCAAAGCGTGTAGGAACATGAGACGACGCGATAGATGCTCGGCAAGTTTCTGACTTTGGTGTCGAAGGTGAATCCATTAGCTCAATGAAGATTGGCAGTAATCAGGCTCAACTTCGCTCGTGATCCCTTAACGACTCGTTCATGGTTGCTAACGGGGACGATAGGGATGATGCTTTGCCGTCACATTCATCAGAACGCTTAAAGATGTACTTAGGGCCGATTCAATGCTTTTGCGGAGTGTTAGGAACAAGGGTGTTTGTCTTCAGAATCGAGGAAGGATCGGCAATCACAATCGAGAAGAGGAATCAGTACTCGTGTTCACGATCAGGATCGAAGTCAGCGTTCAATGAAATGGTTCGCGAGTTCTCCTCGTAATGAGTTGGCACAACCCGAATTCCGCAGGTAAAGTTTTGAAATCTGACCTCAGTAGGCAACCGGCTGTTACGTTCAATGGTATCCGGACGGTTTGCGATACCAGACTTGGATCGCTCCTGATGAGGAATACGCAGCGAAACAATCAGCCCGCCCAAGCGATGATGCGTAGTCAGTAGAAATTTAGTTTCCGATGGATCATCCGCCTGATAGTGTTAGCGTGTTGAGACATGGGCTTTTTGCAGCATGCAAGGCGTGTTGGGGTTGGGACATAACAAGTCGCCTTCGTGTTTGGTTTTGAGATTCATAAACGTAGTGATGGCGAGAGCACGACAGCGCGCATGTTGAGTCGTTCCTATGAAAAGTGACTTCGCTGATGATTGTGATCAAGTTTAACTTAATCTGCCGTTGCTGTCCGGCGGTAGTTTCCGGATGAACACACATGTGATATCGTCGCAGAATGGGCTCGATAGGACGTTCTTCGAGACGGTTGAATAGAATTTTGGTTTTCCAGGTTGTGTCGTCGTCAGCAAGACAAATGCTGAAGACAAGATCAAGCCCGAGTAGATGCGAAAGCTCATTTTAGGTACCAGTACACTCCTCTTTTGAGGCATTGAACCTACATTCAGGAGTAGTAAGGGGGGGCAGATCAGAGAAAAACCGGGAAAACAATGGACTTTATTAGTCGGTAATAAGAAACAAGCCTACGGAAGGGATTTCGGATTGGGTTGCTATCACGACAGGCTAGCAGGTCTGTAAATGATTTCGGTTAATGACGATTTGGTTTTTTTTATTAAGCGAGCGTTAAGCGAGGGATTGAGCGTGAATCCTCGACTAATGCGTCGGTTATGATTGCGGGTTTCCGCCGAATACATCCAGACTGTAGAACGTGGTTAGCGCAAAAACGGCTATGGACGAAAGAATTCCCCGAAAGCCTGCTCAGGAACGCGGAAACATAATGAACGGACTTTTTAAAAACTTTTTCCCCCCGTAGCGAATCGCAACTTTGGATATTTCCAGTGAAACTAAACTCTGGCGAGTTTTGGCTACACAGTGATTGATCCGGTTACTTAACGACAGCGGTTTCGTGCATGCCGGTTTCAGAAGACACGTGTAGCGGTACAATCGCCAGGTGTCGAGTGTACTGACTAGATCACATGCTTTGGGCGAGTGGGGATTGCCGGACGAGGATAGTGGCCGTCAGGGGATGGCCATGGGGTCGGCGCGTCGTGGGTTCGGGGAAGGTGTTTCGAGTCGAGTTGCAGTTTTGACGCAACTGGCTTTGGCGATTTCGATGCCCGTGCGTTGCCCGCATGATTTCTTTCACAGGCGGTTCATCAAGATCGTGAAATCCGCTCACCGGCGCGACTAAACAGATATGCAGGGCGTGTCCATCAGGATGCGGGTCGGCGTTCTAATGAGAACAGTGTTTACTAAATGACCGCGAGCATCGGGCGTGGATGCGATGACTCAGCACGCCGTGCTGAGTTTTTAGCCGAGTGCCCAGTGGGTACCACGGGCGCGGTGCGAAGAGCGCTTCGAGCAATTCGAGCAAGAACGTCCGTGAAGGTGAGATCAAGGGCGTAGCCGGGGTATTTGAGTCCGGATCGATGCCCAAGATATACTTGGGCAGTTTTCGGAACGAGTCGGGGACTACGAGTTGGTTTCCCAAGAGGTGAATTCTTTCTGTCGAGCGAGGCGACACGAGTGCGTCATCGTCAGGATCGCAGTCACGGTCGCCGGTAATCTTTCCGGGTGCGTGTTCTATGCGAAAGTCGATGAGTATGCAGCGACGCCGTCGAGTAGGCTTCGCCGCCGACTTACTGGGCGGGGCGCGACGGGATTTGGCGACCACAGAGTACGCGGGATAGGTTATCGGCGATCAGGTGGTCGGTGACGAGTGCGGACAGGCGTCGGATGACGCGATCGGAGCGGCGACGAGTTTTTTCTGGAATCGATGAAAACGGGGTTTTTCAAAAAAAGCGGAAAGCGAAAAAAAGGGGGGAAAACATGAACACAACTGAGCCAGACCGGGATTGTTTGAAGTAGTCGTCCACGGCGAGGAATTTTGTGTTCCGCCGGTCGATTGGACTTGTGAGACGGATCCTTGCCGGCATCTGATAATGCTTCGGTATGCAGGGCAGGTGGTTTCGATTGTAGACGACTGGCCGCTGATTTCCGCGAACCGATCAAAGAACCGGTAGGAACGCTTCGAGCCGACCGTGCCCGCTGTTCGAGTGTTTTTCGTCGGTTGAAGATGATCCGTGGCTGCGGTAATGGGGGTTCGCAGAAGAGAACGGATACTTCACCGGTATTGGGAATGGATGATCGGCGAGTCGTGGTATGCTACGGTAATTTTTCCGGTGGGCGGCACGTCTCGAACCGATTCGTGAGTGAACTCGGCAGCGGTGGAGGTGTTGCGTCCTTTGGCACGTTCTTAGCGTTCCTCTTGCACCGATTTTGCCTTTCCGGGGCTATCAGTTTAACGTTGTGCATCCAATATTGACCATCGGCGGTCGTGCGGCAGGCGGATTGCGCGTTGTTCGTGGGGGGAACATCAAGATCGAGACGCCGCGTGCTGATCGAACGTTATTCGACCGAGATTTCATGGCTCAACGCTGAGCGATTCGATAGTGCATCCGGGACCTCGTCGCGCCAGGGGACTTTCCCTAACGGTTTGCCCGAGGGCGGATTCCAAGTGCGAAAATCGGCGGGTTAGTTTTTGCCGCCGCCGCGCGCCTCGCCTTGCTGTGCTCGGCTGCGGTTGGACAGATTGACCGTTAACCGGGGTCCTTCGTCAGTCGAAAGACGGTCACTGGTGATCGCGTTAGGCGAACGCCTTTTCTCGAGCGAACGATGAACGCAATGAATTTGGTTCATATGGGTCGGTCGCGACGCGCAGGTGTTGATCGTCGGACGCCGATTCTTTCAGGTCGGAGGTAGTCGGCGGTCATTCGGACGCGATTGTGGCTCATGGGATCCCGGCGTTCGCGCTCTTGTTTGATCAAGGTTTGGTGTCGACGCGTGATGTTGAACGTGACGAAGGTCACGTCGTAACGCACTAGTAGGAACCGTTTGGAATCGTGTCAAAGATGGACTGGTCGCCATGTGTCCGATGTGGGATTGCGCGTGAACGGTTGGGGTTCGCAGTTAGATAGATGCGACGCGGGGAGGCGCAGCGGAGTGAAGGTCCTTCGTCTGTGCTCCAACGTATGTTGTCAACGCGATCGACGGCGGATGCGGCGTTTTTTCGGCAGTGACGGGGGAAGGTGGCGGCATACTATCGTTCTCGAAAGAAAATGCAGGGGGGTGATATCGGGACCAACGACGGACGTGAGTATAGGAAATCGGGTTTTAGGGCTGGATCATCTTTTTTTTCGGCCGGTTTGGTCTCCGGTCGTGCTGCCTTGAATGAACGTGGACTTGAGAAGAGCGCGTTTGTACGGTGTTAGTCGCTTTCCCAGGCTGACATGCTGGAAACGGTCACCTGGAAGGTGACGTACGAGTGTTTTGATGGAGTCAGGCTGAAAAGGCTGAGAGGTAGGGGTTTTTGTGGAGTCAGCTGAAAGCTGAGTACGGTTCGGTTGATGGGACTGGCGGTTTAGCGATTGCGAGATTTTTGCCTATTTTCGTGCGAGTTTGTTGGGGTAGCGGTTTAGATTACGTAGTTTGAGATTATTCCGGTTTGCGGGGTTTTTGTCTCATAAGTTGGCGATTTCGCCCGATATCGATGGTAGCCGGTAATCCGACGACCCGAGCAGGCGTTTTTTGACTGTTGTCGCTTTGCCTGGCATATGGAGTTCACTTTTGCCCGAATTCCATCTTGATGGGTGACGAGTGTCCGAAACGACTGACACCTGCTGCTGATTTCGCTTGGAAATGATCGTCCGATCGCGGCGGTGTTGTTTGGCATCCGTAGCAATCATCCGGCAACTTCGGTTGAGGTTGAGCGGTCAGTCCCGAGGCGGGCTTGGACGTCTGTTCGTGGGAATTGTTCGAGCTCGGTCTTCGAGTCAGCCGACGGGGCAGGCTCTTGATCGGCGGTGCAATCGTTTGAAATCGGTCCCGGAGTTTCCTGTCACCGGACGAGCACGGCGGCACTACAATCAACGGCCTACGAATAAAGGCCCTCGATCAGCGGTGCCCTCGATATCAGTAGCGGCCTCGAATCAGCGGCCTTCGAATAGGCAGAGCGTTCCCGCGGCGAGCGGTCAGCGCCATTGCCGCAAGCACGCCGTCAACAAAAGCAAGGTCCGATTTCCGGAACGACTCGACGCTCCCATGCCGGGATCGATAGTAGGCGTCTTCTCCGTCGATGCAATCATCATGAGAAGCGTCCCGTGGCACGACCGACATGCTCGAACGCGATTCCATCACGATTTGGTCTGCGATGCATGGCGATGGTTCGTGTGATGTGACGGGCGGTGCGACGAGCGTTGTGGAATTCGATGGCGTTGTGAGGGAGTGGTTGTTTCGGGCGCGGCCAATTGCTGTATAAGATGCGACACACATGTGACGGACGAGTACAAGATGCGATTAGACGGCTGCGACCGGTGTTGACGTTTGTGCGGCCTCAGGACGTTGGTTTTTCGGACGAGTATTTTGATGTGGTGGCAGGAATCGGATGGATGTGCACGTTGGATCGACGGGGCGGTTGTGCACGGATCCGCTGCGAGGACGAGTCTTTAGGATATGAAGAGGTGTATGAGCCGACCTAATCGAATGGCATGCGATTCGACTTCGGAGTTTGGCTCGACTCCTGCCAAACACCTGGGGCATCGGGGGGGGGCGTGTTGTTGAATGGCGAAATCCGATTAATGAGAGGGAGAAACAATTTACCTCGCGGGACTGAAACAGGGACTTTCGTGACGCGATCTTCAAGTGATGAGGTCAACGCCGGCTCGAACGCGATGGATTTAACAACGCGGTATGCCTTAGGTCAACGATCTGAATCAAGACTCCCGGGAACACTGGAACGATTCGTCGACAGTCAATCAGGGATGGGACTCTATGTTCGAACATTTCGCAACGCAGGCGGCTGTACGCATAAGGTCGTGTCGTGCCTGAAACGTTGGTGCTGCACGTTCGGAACATCGGCATCGGGTTTCCGGTCAATGAATTGGACGAGGAATTGGGATCAATAGCTCGTTCAGGTTGGTTTGGGGAGCCAACGGCTGCGTTCGTTTGAACGAATCGTTCCGCACTCGAACCAATTCAACGGGATCGATTGGGATGGTTCCACACTCGCGTCGATCATTACTGGAAACTTTGATCTCGGGCTTCGGCTCGCGTCGGGAACACTGCGACAAAGCGTCACATCGCTGGGAGACGGTGATTAACGGTAGCTCCGCACTGTCGGGCGGCTGTTTTGCTTCTGAATTCCAACATCGACAGGTAACAACGGACATTCTCGTGTTGCGAGCTCATGCGAGTCGTTACAACTCACGAATACTGCGAGCGACGATCGGGGATACAAGTTCTTGTACATGTCCAAACGTGGTTCGTCCTGGCGAACAATCGAACGATCCAAGACAGGGTTCAATGGCAGATTCAACGACTCCTTCTGCAAGCGGGGAGTCTTCCCGCGTTGCCTTCAACAACACGGATTACGGGCCAAGGGTCAGTTTCGGACTCCGCTACGCTGGTAAAGCGTGACGATCAGGTTGATCTCAGTCCGCGACGGGTAACTGAACTGTCGCGGTGGGAAGCCTGAACCCCGAGTTAAAGAGAATGTGCAGCTTCTGACAGCTCTGATATAACCATTGCTGAGGAGTGAACGTATGATTTGGCACGCATGATTGACGCTTGACCGGTCAGACTCGGCCACGCGTCGCGACGATCGACGCTGTAAGGAAAGAAGAA
>Ga0163217_1118152_pt1 | contig 10211 bp, 5 predicted proteins | sample SynspAceP_FD_185933 | JGI IMG/M metagenome (GOLD analysis project Ga0163217, IMG submission 185933) | Saline lake microbial communities from Ace Lake in Antarctica - Synechococcus sp. Ace-P (PacBio error correction) | ecosystem: Environmental > Aquatic > Non-marine Saline and Alkaline > Saline ...
TGACAACAATTCGAAGGCGAAACTGAATTCGAACGAAATTTGGTAGGGATTGGCCTTTAAAAATGTAATGAGCCAAATGATAGCGGTTTAATAGAGGAACACCTTAAATGAGCTAATAATTTTTCCTTATCAACTCTGTGAGCCACGGAAATTAGATTTATCTCTAGTCGATGAAATATAACTTCAGAACAGAGTTTTTTGAAGAAATGGATAATTATTGTTTCGTGATGTAACTGATCATTTGATTCTTCACACCCTGTTCCAGTTAAAGCTGTCCCTTTAAAACCTGCTAATACATAGGTAAATTCATAAATATGGGCAGACCGCTTTGGATTATGTCCGCAGAAGCATTAATTGTAATCGGAACAGAATTGATTTGATATCAAATTATCGGCAATAAATATATTTTTTTGCTGCCGTAATATAGTTTTTGCGATTTTTTGCCTTAGAACAGTGCTACTAATATTTAGTTAATCGAGAATGCGCTAGGACACATAGACTTAACTGCTCCGTTTAATTTGAAAGAAAATTAGAAAGTACCGGTTTAAAATTGTGCCAAGAGTTATTGCTCTGACCAATTACCATCCCACTTATACGGATTTAAACTTTTTTATGACTTCTCTTGCCCAAGATATGGTTTATTTCCATGGGTCCCCTTTCGAATTCATCTTGTTTTTTTGAACAGCCCGTTTTTCCATCTCGCTTATATAAGCGCTCAGTTTATTTTTTGGGTTTTGGTTTTGGCCCTTATTCAAATTGTCTGCGTCAATAAATAATTGGGTTCACTTTTTTGCCTGTTCCTAATTCTTCCGTTTTTTTTTGAGTGGCCTCTAGTTTTTGTTTCCTTTAAAGGCAAAATCTCTTTATTCCCTCTGCAATGGCCCTGCCTCTGCCCTAAGGTCATGGGCCAGTAATTACAGTCTGTTTTCAATCCAAGCAATAAATTTCGGGGAGGCATTCTTCAATAATTTCGTTTCGTGTTGTCAATCCAAATTTCTGATTGAAAGAAGGGCAGCTTGAAATTGAAGTTTAATCTGATTTTTTTCAAAGAATCCTTGGCCCAACCCACTTTTTCATTTTTATCTCGAATTCGAAATTGCTTTTGTCCCGCAGTTTATTTTTGTTTTTGACCAAAATCCCTACATATGCAATCATTACAAATAAAACACAATCTTATATCCCATGGCTTCAACTACCTTATAACTAAAGTGTCCATAAATCGTAATGCCCTACCTCTTAGTTTTTTGAGGTCTGTATCAATGGGTAAATAAGTCGTGTTCATTTGCTGACCCAGTATCTAAGTCTATTCTCACTATCATCTATTTTTTCTAAGCAGTTTCTCTGAAGACCTGACTAGTGATGAAATATTTGAAATTCCTTAACCGGCACTTTAAAATTTAAAATCCTCCCGCTGTTCAAGTTCAAAAAGCGTTCCTGTGGTAATCAGTTCTGAATTTTTTCATTTGTGCTTAGAGTCAAGATTTATTTTTGAGGTCTTTTTTTCAATTTTGGGAGGTAGGTTGTTATTCCTTAATTGACTTCACCTTAGACAAATGACCACTGGTAGGTAAGGGTATATGGTTTTCCTTAAACAAATGTTCCTTCAGATATTGGGTTCTATATTGAATCTTGTTGATAGTTTATTAAAAGGTTCATTCCAAACGAGTTCGTAACAATTTCTGTCTTTTTAAATGCTTTTTTATGCATAAATTAAAAATCCTATTTTCATTATATTTTGGGTTTTCATGTAACATGAAATTAAAAATAAATGAAAAATGATTGAACTCCAAAAGATAAAGGACCTTTTTTCAAAAACTTGGATTGAAGTCAAATCGATGAATTCTTGTTCCACAGGCTGAAATCTGATATCAACATTCAAGTTAAAATGGAGAAACAGTATTTGCAGATTTACGGAATTGAAAGTTTTCGTCTCAAATCATATCCCATATTTTAGGTAGGCGAGATAAGCCTTCTTTAGTTGCTGGCCGATTAGCATAACTCCAAAAATCTTTATAAGGAAACGCTTAAAACTAATGAGTAATATATAGATAGTTATTGGTAAACGCCTATCTAAATCTAGAACACCTAAAATTTATGTTGAGAAGGCTAAATGCTAAACCGGTTTATAAAATGTCCTAACTCAGAAGTATTTACTAGAGCAGGCGGCCCAAATCCTTTTTTCATCTACTACAAACCCAGAATTGATAAATGCTAACTACGAGTCGTTTAAGCAGAAATAAGTTGTGTATCATTGGGGTAGTGTTAGTAAAACTATAAAAGGACTACTGAAAGAAGGTTATGCTGTGAAATGGATAAGGAAAAAAATACCAGTTTAGTAAAAAGAAGAAAGAGTGCTTGAGAAGTGGATAAGCATTGGTAAATGAAAAAATCTTACCGCAATAAAATAGGGTAGTTATAGATCTGTAACCTCTGAGCATTTTTAAGGAATAAAAGATATTGTCCTCGTTTGGAAAAGTTGTTGGGGAGGAAGAATATGGAGCAGAAGCTTAATACCACTACTTAAATCCAGAAAAATACTCATTTTTAGCAAGTAGAGAAAACCAGATTTAATGCGGACCTTTTACAAATGGTGCAGATGCAGAAGGTTAACATAATTGCAAATACAAATCCTTTTGGAAACCGCAGAAAAGTAATCATAGTTAGTGCATAATTTATGGTGAAATGGTGCGAGTCCATTACTAGTTTATGCGAACTAATATACAGCGGTAACGATAGAAACCATTGAAAAACCGGGCCAAAATAATCTTTGATGAGTAATATCAAACCCAACTATAAAGATTATTCCTTTTTGCAACCATGGCGCGGTATATCAGATTTTGAGGAAGTATTTAAACCTCACATAATATCAAATACTATTTAATAGGTGCAAATGCTAGAGACGTGCAGCTTTACAAAGCAAGGGCTTTTAAACCTGCTCGAAACACCGCTTGATATTGATTTTGCAGTAATGGTACGCTGACTTTGAAAAATATAGATTGGTTGTTCAATGAACTCTGTAGTAGAGGTTCAAAAAAACAAACTGAAACAGCTACCGACTCCTATACGATAAAAACGACCCATACTAAGACCTCTGCCTAGTGGAGAAATTGAAACAAAAACTATAACCGTGAAATTTTGAAATGCACGTGATATTTCATTTCTGTTCTAGGTTTTCAAAGAAGTCGGTGAACAAGCCGAAGAAGTAACCATCAAAGGAAGCTGCTTTTCACTACCAACTTCCCACGCGTGGTTGGTTTTATATAATTCCAAAATTGGTTTCTTGGATATGATTAAAAAAGTAGAATCAAAAGAATTAGAGGATATCTCCTTACTTCTTTACTCCGGATGGGAATTCTATGAAAAGATGGAAAGCCTACGAAAAAACAACTTTAGACCTTTTTGATGTGACTTTTGAAATGACCACAGCTGCTGCAAGAATAATACGCAAGAAAGAATGAAACCTATTTTAGCATCAAATGAAAAAATTACACCAAAACAATTATGCACCTTGGAAGAAGCTATTCTGGAAAAGCCAAAGCAAAACTACGGAAGTTATCCTTGCCTTGAATATGAAGAAAATCTTCTTCAAGAAGTTCAAAGAAAATTTTAAGTCAGATAAAACAAGGATTGTGGAGGGTACCTCTAAAGAATGATTTTTAAAATATCTCGCCCGACATGGTTTGCCAATTGTCTAAACAAAAAGGTGGTCGCCCACGAATTCATTGGCGAATCATTAGGTCAATAAAAGATTTAACCACTATACAGATAGAATCTAAAATAACGGGGCAGCACCATTTTAAATTATGCTGCAGCATCTATTATGTAATCGAAAAAGAAATTGAATTAATACCAATTATGGCAGTAAATTTATTTTGTTGCCGTAATATAGTTGGTTTTTACGCAAAATAAAAGAACACGCTAACCATAAGCCTGGCAATGGTATGTTGCTTTCTAAACAAATGTCCCTTAAGAATATTGGGTTTTCTATGTTGAGCTTTTAGCCAGTTTACTTAAGGGTTCAATTCCAACGAGTTCGTAACAATTCTTGTCGGGTGGTATATTTTTTTTATCCATTACTAAGTATTTTTAGTAAAAATGCGAGATAATTAAAGTAATTATTGCTAACTTACTCGGAAAATTACTATAAGGTATCTAGCAGATTACATAAAAGAAAAACTTTCCTTAGAGGAGTATCTTTTTCTATAAACAGAGCTTCTAGCGGTTACACAATAAAGAAAAGGAAGCTTTAACAACTGACTTGTCTTACTTAACCAAGAAAGGGAGACATCTTGCCCCTACGAAGAGGGTTCTATCTGATCAATTCCCTCCAAGGTACTCTAAACAAGGCAAAATTACCTGTACAGCTATATATTGAGAAAATCTGTTTAAAAATCCTCATCGCCTTATTATTTGGGTCCTATATTCCCAGCTAAATTTCATGAGTGCAAGCCATCAACAGTACAACGCGAACCTATATTATTACTACCAAAACACACCTTAACTGGAATATAAGTAGAGGGGCCTAGATTACGTTTTTTCAGCAAACGCAACTGGCCGAAATATCCTATTAAAAAAGCGGACGCTGGAACGTTACAAAATATCCGACCCGGTTTTATCAGCTCTAGATCTCTATACACACCAAACAAATTGGGTCGGGAATTAAATAGAATGGCTATCGGTAATGCGAAGAGTAATAGAAGAAATGACTGATCGGATTTGAACGACTTACTCACTTGGTAATCCTCATAAAGCACGCTGCAAAAAGATTTCGGTTATCTATTAGAAGACCTTCCACCCTGATAATTATCTAAATTGATACGCTATTTGAATACTTCGAAGTTCAACGAAATTTTATCCCAGTTTTGTAAGTCCGGAAGTCAAAGGCAAAAACCAAGGGGGATGGATGGCACGCGAGAATGACACCAGCGAAGCATCCGATTGTCGAAGTTACGATTGAAATGTCGCGCGACGGTGGTGAATCCCAATGAAAACTGCGAGCGCCGAGTATCTGGCGAGATGGCAGCGGTATTACAGCTACGCGCATCAAGCCAATTAGGTGGGTTTTGTAGTAATAATATAGCGCGTTGTACTTGTTGATGGCTTGCACCATGAACTTTAGCTGCGGAATATAGACCCAAATAATAAGGGCGATTGAGAATTTTTACACAGATTTCTCAATATAATAGCTGTACAGGTTAATTTGCCTTTGTTTGAGTACGCTTGGAGGAATTGAATCAGATAGAACCCTTTCGGTAGGGGCAAGATGTCTCCCTTCTTGGTTAAGTAAGACAAGTCCAGTTGTTAAAGCTTCTTTTCTTTATGTGTATACCGCTAGAAGCTCTTTTATAGAAAAAGAAGTACTCCTCTAAGGAAAGTTTTTTCTTTATGTAATCTGCTAGATACACTTATAGTAATTTTACGAGTAAGTTAGCAAATAATTACTAATTATCTCGCATTTTTCTAAAATACTTAGTAATGGATAAAAAAATATACACCCGACAAGAATTGTACAACTCGTTGGAATGAACCCTTAAGTAAACTGGTAAAAATGCTCCAACATAGAACCCAAATATCTTAAGGACATTTGTTTAGAAAAGCAACATACGCATTGCCAGGCTTATTGGTGCGATGTTCCTTTTATTTTCGTAAAAAACCACTATATTACGGCACAAAATAAATTTACTCCAATAATTGGGTATTAATTAATTCTTTTCCGTTACATAATAGTGCTGCAGCATAATTTAAAATGGTGCGCCCGTTATTTAATTCTAATTCTGTATAGTGGTTAAATCTTTATGACCTATGATTCGCCAATGATTCGGTGCGACACCTTTTTGTTTTAGACATTGCAAACCTATGTCGGGCGAGAATATTTAAATCAATTCTTTAAGAGGTACCCTCCACATCCCTTGTTTTTAATCTACTTAAAATTTCTGAACTTCTTGAAGAGATTTATTCATATTCAAGGCAAGGATACTTCCGTAGTGTTTGCTTTTGGCTTTTCGAATAGCTTCTCAAAGAGGTGCATAATTTGGTTTGGTGTATTTTTCATTTGAGCTAAAATAGGTTTCAAATCTTTCTGCCTATTATTCTTGCAGCAGCTGTGGTCATTTCAAAGTCATACTCAAAAAGGTCTAAGTTTTTCGTAGGCTTCATCTTCATAGAATCCCATCCGGAGTAAGAAGTAAGGAGATATCCTCTAAATCTTTTTGATCTATCTTTTTTACTCATCCAAGAAAACCAATTTGAAGAATTATTAAACCAACCACCGGTGAAGTTGGTAGTGAAAAGCCAGCCTTCGTTTGATGGTTACTTCTTCGGCTTGTTACCGACTTTCTTTGAAACCTGAGAACAGAAATGAAATATCACGTGCATCAAATTCACGGTATAGTTTGGGGTTCAATTTCTCCCAATAGGCAAGGAGGTCTAGTATGGGTCGTTTTATCGTATAGGAGTCGGTAGCTTCAGTTGTTTTTTTGAAACCTCTACTACAGAGTTCATATGAACAACACATCATATTTTTCAAGTCAGGTACCATTACTGCAAAATCAATATCAGCAGTGTTTCGAGCAGGTTTAAGCCCTGCTTTTGTAAAAGCTGCACGTCTCGCTAGCATTTGCAACCTATTAAATAGTATTGATATAATGTGAGGTAAATACCTTCCTCCAACATCTGATATACTCGCCATGGTTGGCAAGGAATAAATCTTTAATAGTTTGGGTTTTGATATACCTGCATCAAGATTAATTTTTGGCGTTCAATGTTTTCTATGTTACCGCTGTATAATTAGTTCGATAAACTAGTATGGACTCGCAGCAGTTTCACCATAATTATGCAACTAACTTGATTACTTCCTGGTTTCCAAAAGGATTTTTGTATGCAATTATGTTAACCTTCTGGCATCTGGCCACCATTTTAAAAAGTCCGCATAAATCTGGTTTTTTTCTCTACTTGTAAAAATGGTAATTTTTCTGGATTAAGTAGTTGGTAATAAGCTTTTGCTCATATTCCTCCTTCGCCAACAACTTTCCAAACGAGGACCAATATCTTTTTATCTAAAATGCTGCAGAGGTTACAGATCTTATAACTACCTATTTTATGTGCAGTAAGATTTTTTTTCATTAACAATGCTATCCACTCTCAGCACTTCTTCTCTTTTTACAAACTGGTAATTTTTTTCCTTATCCCATTTCCACAGCATAACCTTCTTTCATTAGCTCTTTTTTATAGTTCCTAAACTACCCAATGATACACAACTAATTTCTGCTAAACCGCTCGTAGTTAGCATTTATCAATTCTGGTTTTGTAGTAGATGAAAAAGGATTTTGGCACGCTGCTCTAGTAAATACTTCTGAGTAATGAACATTATAAAACCGGTTTAGCATTATCTTCTCAACATAAATTTTTAGGTGTTCTACGATTAGATAGCGTTACCTATAACTATCTATTAATTAACTCCATTTAAGTTTTTAAGCGTTTTCCTTTGATTTGGAGTTATGTAATCTGCTAAGCACCCTTAAAAGAGGCTTATCTCGCCTACCTAAAAATATGGGGATATGATTTGGACGAACTTCAATTCCGGTAATCTGCAAATATCTGTTTTCTTCCATTTACTTGAATGTGATATTCAGATTCAGCCTGTTGGACAGATGAATTCATCGATTTGAACTTCAAATTCCAAGTTTTTGAAAAGGTCCTTTATCTTTGAGTTCAATCATTTTTCATTATTTTTATTTTCATGTTCATGAAAACCAGAATTATAATGAAATAGTATTTTAAATTATGCATAAAAAAGCCATTTAAAAGACAAGAATTGTACGAACTCGTTTTGAATGAACTTAAGTAAACTACAACAAGATTCAAATATAGAAACCCAATATCTAGGACATTTGTTTAAGAAAAACCATATACCCTTACCTACCCAGTGGCTTGGTCTAAGGTGAAGTTAAAAAAAAAAACAATAAGGAATAACAAACTACCTCCAAAAATTGAAAATAAAGACTCAAAATAAAATCTTTGGACTCTAAGCACCACAAAAAAAAATCAGACGATTCCACAGACGTGCTTTTTGAACTTGAACAGCGGGAGGATTTAAATTTTAAAGTGCGGTAAAGAATTTCAAAGTATCATCACTATCCAGGTCTTTCAGAGAAACTGCCTAGAAAAAAATAGATGATAGTGAGAATAGACTAGATACTGGGATGCAGCAAATGAACACGACCTTATTACCCATTGATAACAGACTCAAAACTAAGAGGTAGGGCATTACGATTTATGGACACTTTAAGTTAAGGTAGTTGAAGCATGGGATATAAGATTGTGTTTTATTGTAATGAATGCATATGTAGGGATATTTGTCAAAAACAAAATAAAACTGCGAACAAAAAGCAATTTTCGAAATTCGAGATAAAACAATGAAAGTGGGTGGGCCAAGGATTCTTTGAAAAAATCAGATAAACTTCAATTTCAGCTGGCCCTTCTTTCAATCAGAATTTGGATGACAACACGAAACGAATATTGAAGAATGCCTCCCCGAAATTATTGCTTGGATTGAAAAGACGTAAGTACTGGCATGACCTTCAGGGCAGGAGGCCCATTGCAGAGAATAAGAGATTGCCTAAGGAACAAAAAACTAGAGGCACTCAAAAAACGAAAATTAGAACAGGCAAAAGTGAACAATTATTTATTGACGCAGACAATTGGAATAAGGCAGCAAATAACTGAGGCGCTATATAAGCGAGATGGAAAAACGGGCTTGTTCTAAAAAAAACAAATGAATCGAAGACCATGGACCTACATATCTTGGGCAAGAGAATCAATAAAAAGTTTAAATCCGTTAAGTGATGGTAATTGGTCAGAGCAATAACGTCTTGGCACAATTTAACCGGTACTTTCTAATTCTTTCAAATAAAGTGAGCAAGTTAAGTCTATGTGTCCTAGGATTCTCCGATATAATATTAGTAGCACTGTTCTAAGGCAAAAAATTCGGCCAAAACTATATTAGGCAGCAAAATATACTTTTACTGGCGATAATTTGGATATCAAATCAATTCTGTTCGATTACAATAATGGCTCTGCGGCAATAATCCAAAGCGGTTGCTGCCCATTAATTTGAATTTACCCTATGTATTAGCCGTTTAAGGACAGCTTTAAGCTGAAAGGGTTGAGCATCAAATTGATCAGTACATCAAAACGAACAATAATTATCCATTCTTTCAAAAAATCTGTTCGAAGTATAATTCATTCGACTAGAGATAAATCTAATCCGTGGCAAAGTTTTGATTAAGAAATTATTAAGCTCATTTAAAGGTGTCCTCTTATTAAACCCTATCATTTGGCTCATACATTTTAAAGCCAATTCCCTACCAATTTTTCGTTTTTGTCCGATTCAGTTTCGTCGAATGTGTTGTCATATATTCATATTCCTCCAAATAGCTGAGATAGTTTTTTGTTAAGTACCCAAAAGTATAAAGCAGTACGCCTCTTCTTTTTTGAGAGCCGTTAAAAGAAACTCCATATATACGTGAAAGCTGCAAGTTCAATTTCAGGCGGTGCCGTATCTATACCATAATAATTGATACTTTTGAGATAGTGTAGAACCGTGTACTAGCTTGCAAGTCTGTGTCGATTTTAAATGAAGCGTATTATTATTCTATGAAGCAACTTTTTCCAGAACTGTTTGTTGAGCGTAATCGGTTACGATTGCATCTAAATCTATCTATATAGAGTCTGTCACAACTCGATGTGATGCAGCTATCGAGTTGATATTATCTCAAATTTTAACTTAAAATAAAAAAGCTTATGCTTAAAAAGGTTTGATTTTTCGTATTGAAGCAACCTTTGTAATTAGCGCCTTCCGCCCTGTTTTCCTTTTCCGCTTTTTCTTTTTTTAAATCGGCTTGTTTGTTATCAAGCTCCAAATTGAATGTATTCCCAGTTGGTCATCATTTGATTGAAGTTTCAATCCTTCTGATGGAGCCTTTTTCCCAGATTGAAATTTTGGTTGCTCTAGCAACTTTTTGATGTATGCCTGCCCCTGGATATAGGTTGCTTCTTTCCGGATATGTGGTTGTTGCTGCTTTGAAATTTTCTTCAGAAAATTGAACAATTCTTCGTTCTGTGGCTGATTAGTTGTGGAGAAATAACTCCACGGTCCTCTGTCTATCCTCTCTCTTTTCCTTTCGCTATCTTTTCCTGGTATTACCTGGTCA
>Ga0163217_1047331_pt1 | contig 10210 bp, 6 predicted proteins | sample SynspAceP_FD_185933 | JGI IMG/M metagenome (GOLD analysis project Ga0163217, IMG submission 185933) | Saline lake microbial communities from Ace Lake in Antarctica - Synechococcus sp. Ace-P (PacBio error correction) | ecosystem: Environmental > Aquatic > Non-marine Saline and Alkaline > Saline ...
AAAAAGAGAGGAGATGGCTCGAAAATGAAATTGCCATTAAATTTTACCGGTACGCTGGCTGGCGAAATAAGAGGTTGGGCAAAAGTAATGAGGAAAATTCAATGGGGAAGCGAAAACGGATTAGTTTGGAAAGCTATAAGAAAAAGGCTGCAAAAAAGACGATGACAATAAAGCCATTGTTTTTAAGAGTGAAAACTCCTTCCGGGGGGGAAAGCGCCCTTAGCTTCCTGAAAATGTGGAATGTGGAGAAAGCTTTAAGAACTAGCAAAAGCTTAAAAACCAAGTAAAGTTTGTTTCCATGGGGACCTAAAAGCTGCTTCTGGTGGTTATTAATATTTCTTTGGCGGGGCAAAAAATAAAGAATTTTTGCACAACCCAAACCACGATCACCGGTTTCTATTGGAGTAATTTTGGCGTGGTTCCAATACTTTAAGGTTTTTTTAATCAACAACAAACTTGGAGTCTATGTAGAATGGTGGTAAGCACCACAAAGCATTCCAGATATGATGACAATACATTTAGACCAATTTGGACGATGAAAGAAACTACAGCGAATCACAGAAAATTGGTAAGGAAAGCCATCTTATGAATGACCTTTATCCCACGAAAGTAGCTGCAGGAAGAGAATTTTCTAAGCTGACGTTGATTCAATTTGAGACAGGAAGAGTTTTGGACACGGAAATGGAAAATGCCAAAAAATAGGAATTGGTAGATGAGATAGGTGGCTTAGCAAAAGATGCATTAAAATCGGCCAGCTACTTTAGCAGGAATAGGGCATATGAAATCCAAAGAATTAACCTAGACAAAAAGGCCCATTTCAAAACAATAATGGAAAGATTTTAGCATGGATGCAAAGCTAACATTTTACTAGGCGAAAATCTAGGCAGGCACTTTATAAAATATTAACAAGAGTTTAGAAGAAGTTTCTTCCTCGAAAGGGAATTATGACCTAGGGGTCCCATTCCGATATCCGATTTTACTAGTCCTGTTTTAGTTGAACAATTTGAGGAAGCGTTGCAATGATTGCACGCTTTTTTTTTATGCTTATTTTCGAAATAGATGAAATTGAAAGTCAGATTTTACAAGTAAATTTTTAAAGCCACAAAATAAAAAAACTAAAAATAAATGGCTTCTTATTAATTTCGCTGATGTCCTGGATAAATGAAAGAAAAGGATGCATCAGTGAACTGTTCATGAAATACCCTAGCGAAATTCAAAATGAATGGTTTGGAGAAAATTTAATATACAATGGAAGACATACCAGAAATGGGGTAAAAAAATACGGGTACACCAGCATTAAAACACCAAGCGGATTCGCAATCGAGTGCCCGTTCAATCCTATGAAGAAATCAGCCATATATCGATCGATTAAAAGAATGGGAAGAACAAAAATATTTTTATGGCCATCTGAAACAAAATGGTTTGGCAAAATCATGCTTGGCACAACAAGTGACAAGCAAATTTAATACCAGTTTACAAAAGAAGCATTAGAAAGGATTGGCCAAACTATAAAGGAGGGAAAGATATGCTTTCCGCTTGTATTGCAACAATTCGCCTGAAACCAATGTATTTGGATGGAATGGCACTCATGATGGTGGAAGTAGTCAATCTATAAATGTTCAGAATGACTCTATCATGGTGATTTATCAGCCAATTATTAATTAAAAAATTTGCCCATTTTGGGTAGAATATTTAAGAACTCCGGGAAAAGAGGTTTTGCCCTTTTGGACATTTTGAGGGAAAAGTTAATCAGTTTTATGACAAGAAATAACTGTCAATGAAAATGTCACTAATTTTATCTGGAGTTCCCCTTCTTGCTTTAATTTTTATTGCAACAAGGTTTTAGAAGCACTGGTAAGTCTAGCATATTGGACATTTGGGGGCCAAAATTTAGAAGTATTTCTTTTTCATGAGGTGTTAGTTTTTACCCCCTACCGCAAGGAAATTCAAAAAAAAACTAATTCCATCAGATCAAATGCATTAACCTAGAACCTACAATGCATCGGAAGGTTTCTTTGGAAATTCAAGAACCAAAAAAATAGTGAGGAATTTATTATTGATGCTTGATTATGGCATCTATTATTGATTTATTCCAATGAGTTGAGTGGGAAAATGAGTTCCAAAGACACTCGAATTAGAAACGGCAGTGGAGCTTCGGTGTCAATTAAATGCCAATTGTGATTACGACAAATGCCGGATTGTGGCGATACAAAATCGGTGTACCGTTATATTACACTTCAAAAGAATGCCTTTATAGAATAGAGTTACTTGGGTCGTACAAAACATTTTCATCAAACGCCTTTGGCGAAGAGTTGATGCATTGGAGAAATGCTGAAAAAGGAATTGAACGTGCCTGCTTGCGAAGCAACGATCAATGCGAAATATAAAAGAATACTCTGCAAGCGCCTAATTTTCCTTGAAGATAAAGAAGCAAGGCGGTCATGAAAGTGGGTTGAATTGAATTTACTAACGCCTCCAAAATTTGAACTGTTTTATTGAAACACTTTAGACGATACACTTAAGAAAAATTAATACAGATTATGGCAGGCGCAAACGAAAAGGCAACATGGCCACTTAAAAGCAGTTGGTAAAATAATGAACCAGACACGTTCTTATAATTGGCTAAAAGACAAAAGGAAAGTTTGGTGGACAGAAATAAAGTGCCACGTTTAGCGAACGAAAGAAAACGTAAGGTGGGAACAGATATTGGAATACAACCGTTAGCAAGAAAAATACAGTCTTCATTTTATCCTTCCCTTTTGGGATTGGACGCGTGTCAGGTCAAGTTAACAAAACTTATAGCCAAGCCGTTCACTTCCGATTAAAAATGCGCGTTTAGCAGGCAGACAATTTAGGTAATAGTTTATATTTTTCGGATTTTAATAACAATTATAAAATACAATCCTGAAGGAGGAATTCAATAGGGACATACAGCAACAATAGATTGGGAAACATCAGCTCCATAGATGTCAGTTTAAAATTTTTTTTTTTTCTAATCCATACAAAATCTTAGTTTTTTATTCCGACTACTCGGTTATCATTTTCTTAGATAACCTTTTGACCGCAAATGGAAAACTCCTATCGCTTTAGAACGATTGGGTTATGATGGAGTAACATTGGCCTGCTTCCTTGCTCAAGAACAACGGATTGTGGTTATTTGATCGATTACAACAAAATCAATTAAGTTAGGCAAAGGATCTAACTGGTAACAAAAACAAAAGCATCAAATCTGAGCCAGTTGGACTGGCAACCAAATCAACGCCCAAAAACATGATTGAAACAAAAATTCAAACAGTAGCACTTCATTTATCGAATGAAGTGTAATTATATTTTGATCAATTTGCACCATTTGATAAAGTGTTATCGCATCAAAACTACGAAAATGAAATACAGTAATAAATCAGAAATTATAATTTTCCAAAACCAACGATACTCTTTTTCATACTCCCCAAAGCCCAATTTGGTTGCCTCTCCGATGAATTTTGCCTTTAGAGAAAACAAAAAGCGGCGAAAATCAGGCAAGACCGTCTGCTTTTATTAAAAAATGAAAAACTCTATATTTACAACATTATTTAACCAAATCAAAAGGTAGGTCATTCCGAAATTGAAATCGCTCTGAATTTTGTACTTTAGTAGGAACTTTAAATATCAATTTGCACATAGCAATTGCAGGCAATTATAGGCTCTGGAAAAACACTTAACATCTCTGCTTTTAATCAAAGCATTACAACTGGGAAGCCCATTATCGAAGAATGCCGATGAAAATCCGTATCTGAAACGACTTTTACAATGACATCAAACGTGGTCTTTTAAACGCTTCAGGTCCTATTTCTTAAATACTCGATTTCAGTCAAGTAAATTAAGAAAATTAGAGAAACACCTGGTAAAAAAGTTGATTCAAGATAGAACCATTTTTGGAGGATGCCTAATATTTTTTTGATCCCAATCTCAATGCTATGGGGGTTTGGAAATGACTACTCGTGATTTCGAAACTTACTTTAAGCTTATTTAAAATTAATGGAAAGGATTTATTCAACCTCCAGATCTTTTAATTTATTTAACGAGCGTGCAAATTCCCTAAGTTGGGTGAACCAAAATCCAAAAGAGAGGACGAAGAAATACGAGAAAGCATCCGATTGGTATTATTTTAAAAAGATTGAACGAACGATTTACGAGCTTGGGATAAGCCACTTATGCGCAAGGCAAATTGCTTATTATAGATGTAGACGACAATAACTTTAATACGGAAAACAGCGAAAGATCTAGGAAAGATTAATTCAAAAGATAGAATGGAGGATTCATGGATTTTGAATAGTCATCCATTTTTAAGAATAAAAAAAACGCCCCGACTTTTAAATTAAAAAGTCGGGCGTTTTTTTTAGTTGTACAGATTTAAAGCTTTTAAATGTTCGGCAAAAAAGCCCATCATCGTACTGTATAAAATCAAATTCGATTTTTCTCTCTAACAAATCCATGTCCTTCCGTCGTATTTCACCATGTATGGTGTATTAATGCTCTTGCTTCGGCATATTTTTCACCACCGATCTGATTCATCGATATTCACTCTTGGATCATTGGCTCCTTGAACTACAAACAACGCATTATGATTTTATCTACATTCAAAGCTGGTTGAAAACTTGTTCATAATTTCTATATCTGCTGCATCATTCTCAATCGTACCATTGCTCATACCCTGACCTAAAATATGGTTTCCAGTAATGGGAAAAGGGCTTTGAAAAAGGTAAACAAGTTTGAATACTCCGACATAATCTTAACACCACAACGTAATATAAAATCCGGGGGGTTATTTTTACTAGGCTGCCCAAAAGTGGCCAACCCACAATAACTACGCTCCTATATTCCCACTCTAATCTCCATCGATAATTTCTAATGTTTTTACATAAGCAACGGCATCTTCCAAAATCGTCTAACCATTTTACGACGCATCTTGCCTTATTTCCCCTGCAAATAAATTCTTTTCCATAACCTCCAGACCTCTATAATTTACTTGCAAGGTCGCATAACCTCTGCTCGCAAAAAAGTTTGTGTCTCCGATTGTATCCCCAAATCGTCTCTTGGCCCATACGGGTCGCACCGTGAGGATCACAATCCATAGGCACTAAGCTTTCCTTCATTTCCTTCTTTTGGAATTGTTAGATAGCCGTAAATAGTAAGCCCCATCTCTAGACGTAAATTTAATGGAACGCATTTCAGCCATATCGTCCTTCTACTAAGTTGTGGCATTAAGTTCAAAACCTCTTGATAAGCAAATCTTTTTTCATCATAAGTAAAGTACTTCCATAAAATTTATTCACTTGTCACATAAATTAAATACTTATCCTCTTCATCCGTTTTCTTGAAATGTAGAAGTCCTTATTGCCAAACTGCTTTTTAAAACTTTCCATTTAAACTTTTTAGCCGTTTCAACCTAAATGGTTTTCGATAGGTACTTTTCTCCATTAAATAATAATAAGTAATCCACCTCAAAGGTTTCCGTTTCCGTGAAACACTCATTCCACTCCATCGAAAGTTTTGGGTTGGAATAGATTTTCTTAACCACTTCCTTCTTGCAAAATCATACAGTACAATCTCTTTGGTATTGCTTTTTTAAGTTGGTATTACAATACGCATCATTTTGGATTTCTCTGTAGTATTAATCAAAGTCGATAATATAAAAATCATCTTTCAAAAGTGGTCGTTAAATACGGTTCGAATGGTTGATCTAGAGCAGTTCTAATAATTTAGCACAAACTCTGTTTTCCGTTCTGTTGTTTCCGTAAATCCTTTTAGAACGCCGTCCTTATCAAAGTCATATCCACTAATAGGATTTTTCTGGATCATCAATTGGTAATATTAACTTTTTCCGTTCTGCTGTCTTAATGATTGATTTATAAGGTTCAAATACCTGTGGAATTATCCTTATTCATCAGAATAAATCATAAAAGTCTTTTTGCCCTTTAACTCACTTAAAAATATCCACTTTGCACCCATCAAAAGGCGTCCAATTTCTACCTGATTTTTTCGCAATCAATATCAACCCGCAAAAAGAAATGAAAAATTTTCATCACCACCCTTATCCGATAATATAAATCAATCGATTTTCTTGCCCAGCCATATCCTCGAATCAATTCTTCCTTTTCTTCAATTAACTCTAAACAATTTTATCAGTTAAAGTATTTTAGGTGAAACACATGTACTTTCCATGCTTCTTCCCGTTGTTTGTAGGAAACATATTTCCCATCGGCGAAATTGACAAAGAAAGATTGGTTCGGTTTCTTAAAAAGTCCCTTCTACTGAATATTTTGTAATTTCCGCAGTTTCTTTAGCAGCAAGGTCATTCAAATCCTGCTTGAGTAGGAATTACTAACTTTGGATCGCTTTCATTTCTGAAATCAATTGGGTTTTGAGCATGTATGGTAACAAAGCAGCACCATTGCCATACAGTTAAAATTATCTTTCATATTGGTTGGATTTTTTACCAATTTTAAACCAAAGTTCTAAAGTTTTTGCAAACAGATTTGTTATGAAAGGAAAAAAATCCTTTAAACGCAGAAAAACTAGAAAAATGATAAACGGAAAACCCATAAAAAAACCCTCTCGAACTAGAGAGGGCTAATTCCAATAAAAAAAAAATTTAAACTTTTTTATTCACAGCAACCTTTAACAATTGCCTTAACTGTAAAGTCAATCGTAAATAAAAATTATCTAATAAAGTATTGTCCAAATGACTTTGACTTGTATTTAATGTCATATTTTAGTTCTAATCATGATCACCAGTAGTAGAAGCAACCCACTTACCACTTTCATTATCTACAGATTACAGGAAAACCAATCGGATGAGTAATTCCCTTTCAAAGTCACTCAACCTTCAACTTCAAAATAATTATTCGGAGAAGATTCGTGAATTTCTACTGATCTTAATCCGTTCCCATTTGGTGGAGTTTCTACTCCAAAGAAGTCATCACTTTTTAGGTGACCAACCTAATTTTCGGTTATCCTCAACAATCCTGAATGTCAAGATTAGTGATAGAGCGCATATCATTTCTAAATCTAATTGCGGTTAGTTTTTCCATTCTCTAAAATTAATTGACCATCAGCAAAACGTATACATTTTCCATTGTGAGTGCCACCCACTTTTTGTCCTTCCCCAAACTATAGTTGAAGCTTTGGGGAGCAATTTGGAAAGTTCCAGTTAACACCTCTTCAACCACTATAGAAGTTTCTTGTGTGATCAGCATTTTGGATAGTTTCCACCACGCTGCAATTAATATGTGGAGCAATTACAAGAGATACGATTGACATCAATTTAATCAAGAATATTCATAAGAAAGGACCAGAAGTATCTTTAAAATGGATCTCCAACAGTATCTCCAGTTCAGACGCCTTATGTGCATGCAGAACCTTGTACTCCAATCTTACCAATTAATCATTACAACACGCTTTTCTCGAATGATTTCTTAGCGTTATCCGCGCAAGCTCCCACCTGCATTGTTTTGGAAAATTCCCATCAATACACCAGAAACAGTACACCTGCCAATAAACCTCCAATACTTCAGGACCAAATGTAAACCAACCACAACTGGGAACAATTAAAGCAAATTGCAACCTGGCAACATCATTTCAACGAATAGAAGGCCTTCGTTTGAATATCTGCAAACACATTTTCCATATCCGGTTTGCTTTTTGTATTCCATGATACCAGGAATCTCTTTGGAACTGAACCGACGAACTTCGTTCACCATGTCCATTGCAAGCTCTACCCACAGCAGCGATACACAATGCAGAGAAGAATAAATGAATCATTTGCTCCGACAAATAAACGCTGAAATACATCTGCTTTTATAAATATCAATGGAGTCAATTCCCTGACAAACACAACAATGCAGGCAAAACAACGCCCAACGTACTCTGTTAAAGCAGCAAGAAGCATTGGCAAAATCCTTGTTTCCTGCAAGCAAAGCAGTTGTAATTACTACGGCATCCAAAAATTAAATCCGTTTCTACCTCTAACTCAATCAGGCAAATACCACTCATCTCAGCAATTCCACCCTGCATTGTCTGCAAATAGTCCAAATCCATAATTGCCAATTGCATACAGGGCAGTAGTCGCCATCATACAGAATGCTGCAATAGCCGCACACCGTATACATGCCTGCCGGAATTCGAAAGAAATGTAAATACCAGCAGTCCAAATGTTAAATTGGAATCAACAGTAGATTCCCATCCAAACCGCCAATCCACCAATAATATTGGTAGCATGACCTGTAGAGGATTGATGAACGTAGAGTTACATGGTTTTTTACCATTGCGGTATAATATTCAGTTACGCAACTCATTATAAGCACTACTAACAATCCTGTAAGATGGCGTATAATACACCTGCATAGAAGGTAAAACAATTCCAACCTGCTAATTTTCCATTGTAGCCGCAATAAATAATCGACTAACGAAGTAAAGATGAAAAATAGCCCACCATAATCATGGTAACCAGTTTCCTTTATTCAATGCTCCTTGCACATTACCTCTTCACTTTTGATTTTCACAAAATAAGAAATCCTAGGAATAGAAAACACGGATACCTAACCGGCAATCACCCCATTGGCAATAAATCGCAGACATTCCATTGAATTATCTGTCCATTTTTAATCTCCACACCTAGAACCATTGGTTGCTAAAATAGTGGGCGACATAAGATCCAATAAATCTGCTCCATACCAGCTAACATCACCTACGTTAATCACCAACGTTATCGGCGATAGTTGGCAGGATTTCTTACATCATCCTCAGGAAATTCTGCCTCTAAACTTTACCTACTAAGTCAGCACCTACATCAGCAGCTTTGGTATAACTCCTCCACGCAACTCTTGCAAATAATGCAATGGATTCAAGCACCTAAAGAAAACCCGGCAATAACTTCAATCGCTAAAATGTAACTTCCTTTATCGGTCATCATACCTTCAGGCCCGACATGGCCAACATCACGATGAATAAGCCACCAGACCTAACACTGCTAATCCAGCAACACCTAAATCCCATTACAGGTTACCACCGGTGAAAGAAACTTTCAATGCCTTCTGCAATGAAGTTCTAGCCGCTTAGTGGTCTAATATTTGATTTTGTTCGATCCTTCATTCCTAAAAACCTGCCAATGGGCCCAGGGACAAGAATGCACCTAAAATAAATGTAATCGCAATTACTGGATGTGTTTGTGGATGAATCGGCATCTGTCCATGGTTCCTGACCAGCCAATAAAATTGCAGCAATCACTACAAAAATAGGCCATCACTTTCCATTCTGGCCTTTCAAAAAAGCCATTGCTCCGTCAGCAATGGTATTTTGCCAACTCAACGCATATTGTCGTCACCAAGTTTCCTGCTTAATTCACCCATGCTGTTTTACAGCCATGACAATCAAACCTAGATTCCTTAAAAAGAGGGAAACGAGGTTATAAGTAATTAAATCTCCCATACGAATATTAATTAAAAAAATTTTTTTTTTGTTTTTTAAAAAAAAAATTTTTCAAAAAAAGAACGAATTTAAACTTTTACGACTTCTTACAAAAAAAATAGCCAATCCTACGCAGAAGAATTGACTTATTTCATATTTTATTTGAATTAATTTCTTTCAAATACATCGTTTTTCTTTTACTGCTTTTACCACTTTAGAAAACTTAAGGTTAAAAACTCTTCTACAATACAGCAGCATAACCAAAGAGGCGTATCAGCAGTATTAATCCGCTGAAATTTGGTGCAGTCTAAGCAATCAAAAGCTTTTTCTGAACCACTGTAAGTAATCTCTGTAGAGAATGTTCCTATCGGCCAAGCTTCCTCGATTATCACCAAACGATTGGTTTTTTTCACAGAAATTGATCACTGCATCGTAATCAATCGACGAAATTGTTCTTAAATCTATGGTTTTTCTGCTTCGATTCCTTTCCTTTGGCCAATTCCTTCAGCAGCTTGGGTCCATTACTTTTACAATCCTTTCCGAAAGAACCCAAAGTAACATCAGAACCTTTTCTAGTAATATCTGGCCACTCCGATTTGGATCCACATATTCACCTCTGGCACTTCCACGCTTTATCGCCAATACATTTGCTCCGATTCCATAAAAATACTGGATCGTTATCTCTAATGGCTGATTTTAAATAATCCCTTTTGCAATCTTTTGGATTAGAAGGAACAAATTACTTTCAACAGGGTAAATTGGC
>Ga0163217_1063957_pt1 | contig 10210 bp, 6 predicted proteins | sample SynspAceP_FD_185933 | JGI IMG/M metagenome (GOLD analysis project Ga0163217, IMG submission 185933) | Saline lake microbial communities from Ace Lake in Antarctica - Synechococcus sp. Ace-P (PacBio error correction) | ecosystem: Environmental > Aquatic > Non-marine Saline and Alkaline > Saline ...
AAAAAAAAAAGAGAGAGGATGGGATGATGCCCCACCAAAAAAATTTGAAAAAAAAAAAAAAAAAAATTTTTTTTCCCCCCCAAAAAAATTCCCCCAAACGCCGGAAATTCCCCCCGAAAAGGAGAAAAAAAAAAAATTAAAATTTAAATCAAAGGAAATAATTTTTTTTTTTGGAAAATTCCGGCCCCCCCAAGCCCCTATCGGGAACCCCCGGCGGAAAAAACCAGAAAAAGGGGGAAAAAAAAAATGGGGGTTTTTTCTGGAAGAAAGCCAAGAAAATAAATTGAAAAAAAATTGGCCCCCCCTAAAAAAAAGTTTTAAAAAATGTGCTTGAAAAATTTTTCCTTTTGATCCCAAAAAGAAAATTTTTTTCCCAATTTTCCCCCGGTCCCCTTACTTGGAAATATGTTAACTTCCGCTCAAAGTTTTTCCTTTCCCTTTGAATTTGGCTTTTGGCCTAAAACCTCCTGATTTCAAAGACCACACTTTAAAAAACCGTGCAAAAATCCAGAAAAGCCAAAAAATGGGGGCGAAAACCTCTCCTCCAAGGAAACAATCATTCCCCTTAAAAAAAAAGCGCCTACAATTGGGCAATTTTTTCTTTCCGAATTCTTCTTTCAAGTTTTTTTTTTTTTTTGAAACAAAATTTCCCATTCCATGAAAAATAAAACCCGACAACTTTTCTTTTAAGCCAATTTTAAGCGCAGACCCACAGACTTTCCCAATTGATGAATTGAGGGTTTTGAAAAACGCCGAAAAAGAATTTTTTTTACTCTTACGGAACCAAATGGGAAGAAAAAGTACAAATCGATCTTGAAAATTGCAGGAATCGGGGTCCAAAGCAATGTTTTGGAACATCGACAACCCGAAGGTTCCTCGAAGCTTAATTCCACAAACAAATGGGAATAAATACCTTTGCATCTGATGTCCTATGGGAGAAGTAATGTCCAAGACCGCCTCAGGCCCTTATTGGCAAAACGCTAACCGATTACGCCTTCCCGACATTTTTGGAAATTATGTGGTAAACTTGGTGAACAGTGCTTCCGAGGGATCGAGGGGCGCAATAAATTTCTAGCGAAACGATAATACTGGGAAGGGCCAACATTTGATTTCCTTGGTGTGGGATGCCCTATCAATGGGAAGTTCCCTGCCGGGCTCGCTCAGTTTGTGGGGGGGACATGAAAATTTTTCTACACGCGCTATCGCCCAATTCTCCCCTCCCAGGTAAATTTCTTCATAATCCATTATGGAAGCCTTTCTCTGATTTGGAAAAAAATTTAATTTCCGATACGGCAGCAATGATTGTCGAAACAAATTCAGGGTGAAAGCTGGAATTCGGGTTTCCTGCAACCAACTAACTTCAAGCCTTAAAGGCAGGATGCGAATGAAAACCGGAACACTTGTTGAAAATTTTTGGATGACAATCCAGGCTGGGATTTTTGGGAGAAACAGGTTAAATTTCTGGGGCTTTTTTGAGCATTTTTTTTAACATCAAGAGAGATTCGAAATATGGTGCGTTTTTGTGCCCCAAAAGGAATGGGGGGGTGGAAAATGCCCAATTGGTGCTTTTCATTATATGCAAATAAGACCGTGATTGGCTGTTTTTTTCAAAAATAATCCAGTCGGCGCCTTTTACCACGTTTTTTGAGGCCATCCGGTGAAGTGCGTCCGCAGCCCCCCTCACTTGCCAACTAATCCAAATCTTCAAGAAGAAAACATGAAAATCACAAGAAGTAGAAAGTCAAAAGGCCAAATCATTTATAAAAATCTTCTCGTAATCAACCCAAAAAAATCCAAAGGAAATCCGGAATAAAAGGGGCTGATGAATGGGCTGTGGAAAATTTTCGAATCATTTGAAAATATTGAAAACAATCCATCGATAAAGCTATTGAACCTGGGCGTTGCATCACCGATTTGGTTTTCCTGTTTTTTTCTTGCCGAATGACTCCCATGAGGAATTGGCACCATCCATTGAGAGGAGAGAGAAAACAGAGTTCCAGAAAATTCGAGAAGGCTTGTCATGATCTTGGGAGGCGAAATTTGAATTGACGTTAATTTTCTACTTTTTCGCTCCTATTAATCAGTAAAAGTTTTTTTTTTCCAAATTTTTAATTCCACTTTGGTAGACATGAGAAAAATCGGAGTTTTATCCTCGCCTGTATATGTTTTTGGTTTTTGGCCATCGCAAAATTACTTGTATTCATCTACTTTTCTTCCTCCGAAATAATCGTGGAGAATTCTCGTTGAATGGAAATCCCAAAGTGAAAACAGAAAAAATCCTGTTTTGATAACCTATTGGAAGTCCCACATATCGCTATGCTGAAATGAAGCAGATGATCATTTTTTCCTTGGGCTTATTGTTTTTCATCGCACAGGAAAAAACGGTTTATTTTCAAATGGAGATGAAAATGCGCAGAGTGGGTTAACCAAAGGAGAGAGCTTGGCCGAGTTGTTCACCTTGTCCTGACGTTTGGAAATCGATAAAATTTTTAACCCTAGGACTTTCCTAATCCAACCGCCCCAATAAGAAACACTCGAATTCTAATCAGCCTTTCAACCCGATGGCCCTTGGAAAAACGCAACAGAAGCTACATCCGCGGGGGGTCAATCAATTTATTTGCAGAAGGCAATCTGCCAATGGAATATACCCTACTTGGCCCGAAAAACCTAAGGGAAAATTTGTACCATACAAGATATCCATGCCAATCAACCGGTTAACAATGGGGCTTTTGTTCTGTTGATATGCGCCAGGTAAAAAAACCCGACCCGTTGAGTCTCAAAAATTGCCTTCGTAACTTGGCGCCCCTATTTAGAATGGGCTTTTCTTGGTCAACTCTTCCTTCGCATCATCTTGATTCCATAACTTTTTTAATCCATTAGTGTGTGTGAGAGAGAGATCCCCTAGTCCAAAAATCATTTAATTAGTCCTCCTGGAAAAACTTTCCGTTTCCTGGCGCTAGAAGGATTCAAATGCTTGGGTAATCGCCGGACTAAAACCAAAAGTTGGGTAACGTTTTCTTTTTCCCTTAAACGAATACTCATAAATCGGTTTTGGTGTCACGTTCCCGTTTGGGTATGAGGACATAGGATGTACGTCACACATATATATATATCTATTTAGCAGGAGAGTCGACAATCTGTATTGGATATGGTTAGGACAGACCAAAAGCCCAAAAGCCATTGGTTATTCTTGACCATGTTTGAAAACGATGACAGGGTTTTTTTCGAAGTTAAGAGAGAAATGATCCAGATTCAATATGTTTTAGTTTTCGGCGGAAGTTCCCCAACCTACCCTTTTACGAAAAGGAAAAGAAAAACTATTGCTGTAAAAGGCCAAGAGCGACTTACGCTAAGAAAATCAGATCCACCCCTTCTGGCCCCCCATTTCTAATTGAGGTCGTCCCGGAAAATCGCTGCTCTTACTCCCAAAATGCCTGTTGCTTCCCTTGGTGGGTTTTTTTAATAACTTTGGAACCAACCACTCAAAGCTTCGAAGCTACCGTATAAAATGAATCATGCTAAATCCAGTGCAGAGAAAGTACTTGACGCAGCAGCATTGATTCATGCCACACCAGGCTTGAAATATCATGTATGGGGGAGACAGTGCAGGCAATAATTGCTTGGTGGGCAAGCCTGCTAAACTTCCTATTCGTTCCAGATGAATTTCAAGTCAATTCTAAATGTTGAATCGCGGAAGTGGAAAAAATTAATCCAGAAAACACTATCCAAGAGGTGGTAACGCTCTTGTCCACCGAACAACTCCCCAAGAGCATTAAATCACCCACCAACCTTCCGAATTTTGTGATCTCAAGCCAATAATCCAAGCCCCGATGAGGAAGACACCAAATTTTGTTTTTCCCGGGATTTATTATCCTGGCGATTCGCTATCAAACAGTTATTGGCAGAGACCGCTGGAACCAAATAAATGAGGATTGGGATACGAAAATCCATCAAGGAACTAACAAACGAAACATTAATACTACTACATCAAGAATGCTCTATAGTTCTCCTATATCGAATCTGACACTATTTCCCGAGCATGCGGAGCTACTTGAGTTACCTAAGACCAGCTGGAAGGGAATCAAATTACTAGCTCAGGTGGGGAACCCTACCCTTTATTTACAGTGGCTCTATCACACGCCTTTCGTTTGGCAATGGAAAGATGAGCTGGGGTAAGAAATACTTTTTTTCTACCTATCTGGAAACATTTTTCCAATGATTCGGAAGCAAAACCGCTGGATTTTTGAACGCTTGAACGCAAAACCCCAATGGTGGGATAATACTAAAAACTCCAATGTGCGAATCAAAAATCAAATGATAATTGGAACGTGGCCCACTAAGCGCAAAAGCTTAGAGAATTAAAAATTAAACTGGGGGATCATAGTTGTAGGAAGGATTGGAATTTTGGGAGATAATCGCTATCATCGGCAGTATGCAGATTCCCCATCCCAGCTGGGTCTCGAAGCCCTTTTGAGGGAAAAATGCGTCGGTCTATGCCCGAGATGAGAAATAACGCGCACGAACGGTTGAGGGGGGAGACGCGCATAGCTTAGCTGAGAAGGGCGTGGTTGTATAGTGAAACTGGCAATTCACAACTTGTGAAGGCGAAGGGAAATCGTATAAAGTCCAATTTCAAGGCCTGCGAATGCGGATTATTTCTAAGATTTCGATGAGGTAGAAAATTCGATTTTCCATTCTCCAACCGGTCAAAGCGGAAACAGATTTAGCCAGCATTATTCAGAATCAGGCTAAAAATGTAATGTAAATGGTGGATAAGTCGAACCCCAATTGAATGAATCGGGAACACAATTCTTTCAAACTCTTAAAATCCTTTGGTGCTGAGGCCAAAGATTCCAAAGTAGAGTGGCGAAATTTTTAGGCAAAGGTTATACTTGACAACAAAATTTAAATTTTTTAAGGCTAGTAAATGGACTGCAAACAATTCCCACTTTAAAAACTAAAGCAAACCTCACCAGAAAAGAAATTTGGGTTGCCGACAATTTTCTCGACTACGCAAATTTATTTCGTTATCGCTTTTTATATTTATGTAATCAATCTTTGGAGAATTAATGAGGAAGGCCGGACAATCTGTAAGTGGACTTGCTGGCTTCTTGTCATCACATTAAACTTGGTTTCCATATATTTTTTTTTGTTTGAATCGAAGCCTTTATATGGGTGCGACACTCGGGCAAATCAAAAGTTTTAAATTTTAAAAGTACTTGACACCAGAATCGAAAGGAATATCAAGATTTTACTCAGAATAGAGTATATTTATATTGCGAGCATGGAATGCACACAGAATGGTACAATCCTCTCAGTCTTCACTGTATCGCAGGCATAGGACAGGGAGGAGGAGAGAGATATCGAAATTCGTGCCGTCGATCAGGCAATATCTTTGGAGTCTGTAGTAAGTGTCTTATATTCTATACGCGAGAATAATTGGATCATCAAGATAACTCTTAGTGAAGCATCTACACACCACTATAATCCTCTGGAGTATGCACATGTGATATTATACGACGAAAGCCTTCGATTAACACAAAATAATTAGCACAGATCGTCAAGTAATGATGACAGGTAAGCCAGCCAAGTCCACTTACAGATTGGTCCGCCTTCCTCATTAATTTCTCCAAAGATTGAGAATAATAAAAAGGTAACGAAAAATAAAAATTGCGGGTAGTCGAGAAATTGGTTCCGGCACAAATTCTTTTCTGGAGTTTGGGCTTTTAAGTTTTTTTAAAAGTGGAATTGGTTTTGCAGTCATTTTACTACCTTAAAAAAATTTAAATTTTGTTGTCAAGTAAAACCCTTGCCTAAAATTCGCACTCCTACCTTTTTGAAATCTAAGGCTACTCAGCACCACAGGTCTTTTAGAGTTTTGAAAAAGAATGTGGTTCCCGATTCATCAATTGAGGGTCGATATCCACCATTTACATACATTTTAAGCCCTGATCTGAATTAATGGCTTGCTAAATCTGTTTCGCTTTGACCCGGTTGGAAAGAATGGAAATCGGAATTTCCTACCTCAAATCGAAAATCTAGAAATAATCGCAAATCGCAGGGCCTGAAATTGACTTTATAGATTCCTTCGCCCATTAGTTTTGAATGCAGTTTTATTAAACACCTTCAGCATTGGCCCTTCCAAAAGTTGCCGTTTTCCCATTGAAAAATTTTATCCAAAGGCTTTCCTGATACCCAGCGGATGGGATGCCAACTGAGAATTGATAGTTTTTCTCCAATTCCAATCCTTCCAATTTAAGCTCCAGTTTTTTGAATTTTTTTAATTCCTTCTAAGCTTTGCGCTAGTGCCACTCAATTATTTCTGATTTTTGATTCCACATTGGAGTTTAGTTAATTATCCCACATGGGGTTTTTTGCCTTCAGCGTTTTTCAAAAATCCCGCGGTGCCTTCGAATCATTGAAAAATGTTTTTCCAGATAGGTAGAAAAAGTATTCTTCCCAAGCTCCATCTTCCATTGCCAACGAAGCGTGTGATTAGAGGCCAACTTATAAATAAATGGGTAGGTTCCACCTGAAGCTAGCTTCATGATTCCCTCCAGGTGTTTTAGTAAGCTCAAGTAGCTTCGCGCGCAATGCCTTCGGAAATAGTTGTTTCAAAGGTTGAATTTGAAATAGGAGACAACTTTAGCATTTCTTTGGATGAGTCGTAATTAATGGTTTCGTTTTTTTGTAAGTTCCTTGATGGATTCGGTAAATCCAATTCATTTTTTGGTTCCCAGCGTCTCTGCCAATACGTTGAATAAAGCGATCGCCGGATAAATATATCCCGGAAAAAATTCCATTTCTCATGGTAATCGGCCTGATTAATTTTGCTGAGGATCCAAAACAAATCCGGAAGTTGGATTAAATGCTTCTGGGGGTTTGGTCGGTTGAAAGGGCTACCAACCCTTTGATAGTGGTTTCTGGATCATTTCCATCCGCGATCATTTAGAATTGAACTTTATAAGGACCGAAACGGAAGTCTTTAGCCAGCTGCCCACCAAAGCAATAATTGCCCTGCACTGTCCCCATACAATGATATTCCAAGCCGGGTGCATGAATCAATGCTGGCTGCGTCAGCTACTTCTTTGCAATGGATTTAGCATGAATTCATTTTTTATAAGGTTAGCTCAGAGCTTGAGTTTTTGGTTCCAACGTATAAACCCACCAAGGAAGCACAGCATTTGGAGTACGCAAAAAGCAAGCGGTTTTCCCGGACTACCTCATTTTAGAAAATGGGGGCCATGAAGGTGGATCTGATTTCTAGCGGTAACGGCCATCTTTCCTTTATACAGCAATAGTTTTTCTTTCCCTTTTTCGTAAAAGGTAAGGTGACTTCGCCGATAACATATGAATCTGGATCATTAGACTTTGGCTTTAAACTTTTGAAAAAATTCCTGATCATCGTTTTTCAAACATGGTCCACCCAAATGCTTTTGGGCTTTTTTGGTTATGTTCCTAACCAATCCAAATGGCAAAATTCTGCTTAAATGATTTTCATATATAGCTAATGACCTGGATATTCCAAAATGTGCTTCAATACCAAACGGAAGGAGAAGCCAAAAACCGATATGATATCGTTAGGAAGAGAAACTTTACCACTTTTGGGGTTTTAGATCCGGCGATTTAACCAAGCATTTGATCCTTCTAGCGCGCATGGGAAACGGGAAGTTTTTTCCAGAGACTAGATTAATGATTTTTGACTAGTTGGATCCAACTTCTTTAGGAGTCAGGATAAAAGGTTTGGAATTCAATGATTGCGAAGGAAGAGTTTTGGACCACATGAAAGACAAATCTTAAATATGGGGCGGCCAAGTTATACGAGCAAATTTGTTTTTGAGACTCAAGGGGTCGGGGTTTCTTAACGCCAATTGCAAAGAAAAAGCCATGTAACCGGTGATGCATGGATATCAGTGATAGGTAAATTCCCTAGGCTTTTTTTCGCCAGTAGGGGTTAAATATTCCATTGGCAGAAATTGGCCCTTCTGCAATAAAAATTGATTTGAAACCCCCGCGATGTAGGCCTTCATGTGCGTTTTTCCCAAGGTGCATCGGGTTGAGCTTTTATAGAATTTCGGTGGCTTCTAATTGCGTGATTTAGGAAGTCCCTAGGGTTTTCTAAAAAAATTTTTAAAAATCGAATTTTTCCAAAGAGGTCAGACGCAAGAAACTCGGCAAGTGGTTTCCTGTACCCACTCGCTGCGCATCATCTCCATTTGAAAATAACCGTCTGTTGCATGAAACAAAGCCAAGGAAAAATAGGCATCTGCCTTTCATTTTGCAAGCATAGCATATGTGGACTCCATAGGTTAATCAACAGGATTTTCTTGTTTCAACTTTGGATTCCATTCAATCGAGATTCCTCCACGATATTTCCGGAGAATGAAAAGTAGATGAAATACAAGTAATTGGGGCGATGGCCAAACCAAAACAATACCGCCGAGCAATTAAAACTCCGATTTTTTTCTTTCATGTCTACAAGTTGGGAAAATAAAATTTTGAAAAAAAAACCCTTACTGAGATTAATAGGAGCTAAAAGTAGAAATAAACATCAATCATCGAAGAAATCCGCCTCCAAGATCCTTTGACAAGGCTCTCGGAATTTCTGACTCTGTGAAATAATCAAGAAGGTTGCAATCTCATGAGTTCATCGCAGAACGGAACAATCGGTGATCACGCCCAGTTTTTCAATAGCTTTATCGAGATGATTGGTTTTCAATTATTTCAAAATGATTCGAAATTCCACAGCCCAGTATCACCCTTTATCGGATTCCTTTGATTTTTGGGTGTACGGAGAAGACTTTTTAAAAAGATTTTGCCTTTGACTCTACTTTCTGTTTGATCAGTTTCTTCTTTGAAGAATTGGATTAGTGCCACAGTGAAGGCCTTGCGGCACTCACCGATGGCCTCCAAACCGTTGTTAATATGGCGAGCAGGGGATTATTTTTTGAAAACAGCATCACGTCTTTATTTGCAATTTGAAAGCCACCAAATTGGCATTCCCACCCCCATTTCCTTTGGCACAAACGACCATATCGGGAAATGATGTTTAAAATGCCTCAAAGCCCAGGAAACTTACCCTGTTCTCCCAAAAATCCAGCTGGATTTCATTCCAAAATCAACAAGGTTACCGGGGTTTCTCGCAATCGCCTGGCCTTAAGGCCTTTTGAAGTAGTTTGGTGCAGGAAAACCCGAATTCCAGCTTTTCAACCTGAATTGGTTTTCGACAATCATTGCTGCGTATCGGAATTAATTTTTTCGCACAAATCAAGAAAGCTTCCATAAATGGAATTAGAAGAAATACCTGGGAGAATGGGCGATTAGGCGCGTTGAAAATTTCATTCCCCCCACACTGAAGCGAGCCGGCAAGCCTTCCATGATAGGCATCCCCACACAAGAAAATCAAATTTGGCCTTCCAGTATATCGTTTCGCTAAATTTAATTTTTGCGGCCCTCGCATCCGCCTCCGGAGCCACCTGTTCACCAAGTACCACATTATCAAATGATCGGGAAGCGTATCGGTTAGCCGCTTTTTGCCAATAGGCCTGAGGATCCCTGGAGAGAGTACTCTGCCATAGACCCATCAGATGCAAGGTAATTTTATCCAGTTGTTGGTGAATAGCTTTCGAAGGGAAACCTTCGGGTGTCCGAATTGTTTCCAACATTGCCCTGACTCCGATTCCTGCATCAAAATCGATTGTACTTTTTTCTCCATTTGGTCCGTAGAAGATAAATCCCTCCACGCTTTTTTTCAAACCTCCAATCCTCAATGGAAAGTCTGTGGTCCGCGCTAATGAGCTAAGAAAAGTTTTGTCGGTTATTCATGAAATGGGTTTTGTCAAAACCTTGGAGAAATCGGAAGAAATGCCCAATGGTAAGCCTTTTTTTAGAATGGATGTCTTTGGAGGTATAGTTATTCGCCAATGCTATCTGGATTTTTGCCACGTTTTTAAAGTTGGGTCTTGAATTCAGGTTAGCCACAAGCAATCAGGAAAAAAAACTGAGCGAAGTCAACATATTTCAGCTAGGACGAAAATGATCTTTTTCGGATCAAGAATTTCAAAGCACATACTTTTTAGACAATCATTATCTGCTCTTCCAGACCATTTTCCCTCTGGTCCGCGGTCATAGGCTGGCGATCCAAAATTAATTTCCTTGATATTTATTTCCTCTTCGGGATCCGCGTTGATGATTTTCAATTGCATCATCC
>Ga0163217_1068515_pt1 | contig 10210 bp, 7 predicted proteins | sample SynspAceP_FD_185933 | JGI IMG/M metagenome (GOLD analysis project Ga0163217, IMG submission 185933) | Saline lake microbial communities from Ace Lake in Antarctica - Synechococcus sp. Ace-P (PacBio error correction) | ecosystem: Environmental > Aquatic > Non-marine Saline and Alkaline > Saline ...
AGAGAGATTCTAATCAGGATCAATGAAAATTAGGAAAATAGGAAATTTTTTTTTTTTTTTTTTTTAAAAAAAGTTGGGTTTTTTTGGGGGGGAAAAAAAACCCCTTTGGGGCAAAGGGGGAAAGTTACTTTAACCTTTTTCCGCCCCAAAGGGCGGGTTTTTACAATTTTTTAAGATAAGATCAGGCCTACAGCGATTTGGGTATAATTTGTTGTTTTTCTCTAATTGAAGGTTTGACAATAATTTCAGGAAGGGGTTAGGGGGCAAAATAGCCTATGCCCTCATCCCCAAGTGCCCCATTGCTAAAAGTCATAAAGTGAGATAAGCTTGTCCAAAAAACTTAACATTTTTCTATGCATGCCCATTTTTTGGTTTAAGATTTTTAATTTGGAGCAAAGACATATAGTATTCAGTTGCAATTTGAAGGCTTCTTCTCCCTATATTTTTCGCCTGCGGTGGGGTATTGTTCATATGCTTTTTTTGGGTCTTCAAAAAAGTTTTTAATTGGACTGCCGTTTTTTTTTCCGCACCAGTTATATTGGACAGCCAATCATTCCGCTTGAGAGCAGGTCATAATGGCTGAAGACTGGGATGTGGGATTAAAGCATATCATCGAACTTTTTTGAACACCCAATCACTGCTGGTTCATGGTCGGCAAATTTTATACTGTAATGGGTTTTACCCTGCGACAAGGAATCTAACGTGAAAGCTGGATTAAATTAGGGTTTCCCCCCGGCTGCCATTGGGAGATAAGGCGGTACCTCCGTTTCCTCCCGAATAACAATGCCCATTCCTTTACGTTTAAAACAGAAAGCCATTGTTTGTGCCCAGACCTGTGATAAAGTGACTCCTTCTTGAATTATGGGTAAGATGAAATTGATCTTATGGGATCCTGAGTGTTGGTTTTTTGGAGCTGTAAATATATTTCACGAGAGGTGTTTAAATATTTTTTTACGTTCGTCCGCTATTATTTTCAACGCTTAAATTTTGAGAATAACATTCTCAATAATTAGCAAAAAGGCTTCGTTTTTTTACCAGTGCATAATGGGTTTGTTTGTTTAGCAAAGCATCCAGAGCGGGCCGCAAGAATTAGTTGTCGTTTCCTGTAGTTCTGATAATGTTTTTTCTGTTTTCTGCAGGAACTTCCGCATTGGTCTTTTGGCCAGAATCTGTGTGTCTTGGTGCTAAGATAAAAATTGGTTCCGTCAAAATCCATCCAAATTTCCTATGGTATCAGCTTGGATAATTCCATTCATTTCCAATCCCAATTTCCAATATCTTATTCGAAAGTTCTTATAATGTGGACCAATTTCTCTGGATGGAGTCGGGTGGTCGTAAATCATTGGCAATTCCACTTGAAAATTTACAACCTCTTCCCTGCGAACGTTCCACCACAGCTATGAAATGTTTTGTGAACTTTGGCCTACTTCGTAACGATGAAAATGATTGGGGTACCATGTACCATTGTAATTGAAAGGCAATGGTTTTTCCCCCCCCCCAATTGCCAAAATTGATTTTGCTTCAGAATAGTTTCATTTTGTATTTGTTTTATTGCGATATACGATAACGATATTAAATTTTTTTAAGCAACAATCCTTGTTTTGATATGTCTTTGATCGAGGAATTGATTTAAAATTCTATTTCGAATCATTTCGGTATTTATACATAAGCATACGCTTGTTCCTTCAACACTGCTTTATGAGTCCAGAGTTTCAATTCTTTTAAATGTTGCGATATAGTTGGTTGTGCCCATCAATTTGGTTCACAAATCACCACATACGCAGGTTTTAATTTTAAAAGATGTTGCGAATTGCACTCGGGCCGGATGCCAAAACTTTGGCAAAAATAGCATTTCGTTTTGTTTGATACCGAAAACTTTCTGTTTTAGCTAAGCCATACTATTTGTATTTGTTATCGGAATATTAACGATTAATATTTATTTTGACAATTTTCTACTTTATTTTTTTGAAATTATATCTCTAGTGTTGATTTTTCTACTTATTATAGCGTGTGTTTTTCTATTTGGCTTTTCCGTCATTCTGGTATCTATATGGTAAACTCAGGTTGTTTTTCAATTGAATTTAGTATAGAAGGGTTTTTAGCGGTATCCAAATTAAAATGGTAATGGAATAAACCTATTTCCATTGGCTACCGCTTTTGAGTCCGATTTATTGGATACGCCTCGCAAAAACTTAAATAGAGCAATCCGTTGTTCGTAACAAATCTGGTGAAATCGGCAATTATGAATCACAATCCTGGCAGGTGAAAGACAGGGCAGCAAAACCACAAACTATCATCGTATTATGGGTGTTAAGTGTACTGATCTGTGCAGTCTAAAACTTTAACTAGCGGTTGGGTTGTTCCTTTTCGGCTAGTGCTATCATATTTGGGGGCAAAGTCTATTCCAAGGATTTTAAAGTCGGCTTTTGGATAGGAGGTATTTGGAAATATTTCCCGGACACAGCCTATTTCAAAATTTTGCATTTTTTGTAGATATATTTAACAAATAAGATTATAGCTTTATTTATTAGTCCAGTCATAAACTTGTCCTTGATATAGGGAAGCTATTTTGTTCCAAGTCTCGAATGTTCCTAGCGTCAATTGTCGGATTTTGGTTATTTAAATTTCGGTTAAATAACACTAAGATGGGAAATATTTCTTCAAATCTCGGAGTGGGGGATATTAGTAATTTCTTAATTTTAAAGGAAGAAAAATCAAAAAGGTAAAGCCTTCATACGAATAAGTAAAATCCTTACGCGCATCGATGAAAATGCATATTTTTAATCGCTGAAGTGATTTAGAGCCCGTATACGTTCGTCGGGATATTTTTTGCACTTTATCCTGGATTTTTTCCGTTAACGAGAAAACAGTGCTTTTCGTCGAACAGAACCTTGAAAAATACACTTGCGAAAGGTTTTATATAACAAAACGCAAGTCTGAAAAACCATTTAAACTTTTAATCTTTGTTACTTTTATTGATCAGCTGCACAGCTCATAAATGGTGCTGCTGAAAAAGTAAGGTTTGAAATGTTACCAATGAGTATTGTAAACTGCTACAGCAAAACAAGAAGTTGCCTTGTTAAAAATAACACGCTGTGCCCCAGCTTTGTATATGTTTCAAAATTTAGGTAATAAAGCGGTTGTCTTTCTCTACTAAATTGAAATAAAGGCCAACTTGCTTTAATACGTATAAAAAATAACCTGTGAAATATTTTTGGCACTTTAGTCCCACATTTGCCGTCTGTCTAAATTATAATGGTTGTTTTTTCCTGAACAAGGATTAATTCCAGCATTTGAAAAAGAGGGTTAATCAGGATAAGTAATTCAGACTCCCGTTTAGCGGTACATGTATGGAATAAGAATTATATTTGCAGCAAGGTAAGCGTTTTCAATCCTTTTTTTGTTTCAACATTCGGACCATTGCGGTCTGGCGATTGAATAAGTCTCAATTCATTTATTCATGCTCCAGGTGCTCTTGTCACGCTGTCTTAAACATTTGGCATACCATGCTTTTGTTGCTCTGTTCTGCCATTTTTCAAAGGTGTTGGGCGTGAAATTTGCATGTCAACAGGACCTCCCAATTGTTTACATGGTCATTGTTTTCATATAGATCGTTTTCTTAGAATAGGTTTATCCAGTTAGACCACTGACTCGGAAAATGGTTCCTGTCAACTAAAGTTTTAACTAAATTGTAGGCGTGGGTTACAAGTTAATGAAAGACTCAAACTAATTGGGAAATATCGAGCCTTTGATATTACAGGTTCCTGTAATCTGTGTTTCTCAAATAGGTATAGATTAATAAAAAGTAATATTTTGGTAGAAATACCGATAGTAAGGAGGTTTAACTCTCAAAAGGCAATACGCGCTGCAGCACGGTGAATGGAAATTTAGAATAAAGTGCCACCAGCAGAGTGGCGATGAATGAGGGGCATGTCCTATTTACTAGTTTTTTAGAGGATGAGTTTTTCAGAAATTTTGAGTGATCTGGTTCATTATTTTCGGGCGTGGAGCCAAAGGGTAAAGTTGTTGTCCGGGACGGGGCAATAATGACCTCCAACGCCCACATGGCAACCTGGCAATAATCGCATCCCGTGCGCAGCAATCATTATACATTCATTTGGTTTTACTCCATTTTCTGGGCGGGCCCCATATAGACGTCGCTGTCGGTTGTATTTTCCAGATCCTCTACATTTAATCGTTCTCGAAATAGTCGTCAGTCTGCAATTCTTAAATTGCATCTCATCTTTTATTGGAGGATTGTGTCAATGAGAAACCATTTTTATAACCGGCGTTCCTAATAATTTTCAGGGAACCTTACTTCTGGTGAGGGGGTAAGGAGCTCATTGGGGTTAGTGCCCCTTGGCATTCTCCAATAATGAATTCCATGATTTGCAGCGGACATTCTCAGGTGGCGGGCCTATGGTGGCAAATCTACATCTTGCTTACCAGCGGTCGATACAAGGGGTATTTGCAGCATGGTAGTGAACCAATAGAGGCAAGAAGGTCTCTCGCCCCCTAAGGCCTCCCTATATCTAATTTTTCACTAGATTCCGCTAATCTTAATAGGGATTCATTTACGATCAAAAAATAAGCACCTTGGTGGTTTCATATGGATTTTGTATTTTCTTTATATTTAATCCGTCTTTGTTAAATCAGAATTATTGTGCAACATCAAACGGTTTTATATTTTTTAAAAAATTGTTGTGGCCATTGTGTCCTCCGAAAACCAAAAGTGTTGCTCATGGCTACATTTTACAGAAATGACAATGGCTTCCTTAATTACTATGGGGCATAGATAGCGGAATATTGGAATCGATTTTTGTGGGTGTAATGTTGGCGGTTATATTGGTTTGAATTGAATTTCAAGATATATGCTCTACATGCACCTGCCCGCTCCCAATAAATGTCCGGTCATTGATTTTTGTAGCGCCTTATTTTTAAGTTTTTTGTAGTCGTTGTTGAAACAGTTTTTTTCCACGCCTTTATCTCGGCTCAAATCCCCAACAGGGGTAAGAGGTAGAGTGGGTGTTTTAGATAGTTGATCTCCCCTGGGTTTAGTTTTGCTTCTCCATAGCCAATTGCATAGCTTTTATTGGCACAATACCGTCTGGGTTGGGTGGCAGAAATGTGGTAAGCATCATGGTATGGCAGCTCTACTATTTCGCATAGTCTTGGCTCACGTTTTTTTTTGCATGTTTGTATCTCTTCAATGGATTAAGGCTCCCGCGCCTTCACGCCATTCATCCATCCCGATCTTCGTTCAATGGTCCTTGATTGCCCTTGTGGTCGTCATTTCTGGTCGCACAAAGCTTTCATGGAGCTAAAACCACCGATAGAAGGCTCGTTTTGGAGCTCCGATCCCCCGTTACCTTCTTTGGCCTTGTTTAAACGGATTATAACTTAAAGGCATCCTTATAGAGTGCTCGATAGGACAGCTGATACGCGCGGTATAGTTGGATGCCCATCATCCAAATTTTCATAGCAATCATTCCCGAGGCATGTTGCAAGTAAGTTTGGATAAAAAATGGATTAAATGAGGGTTCATGCTCCTTGAGTATAATTCTTCACTTCCTCCTCAAAAGTTTTCATCACGCCTGGCCTGTTCCCAAATTACTCGATATCAAAAGGAGAAAATGTGGTCCAAATTTTAAACCGCTATCAACAAAATGCTTTCTATTACGGACAGAGCGCATACTGGGTGAGGGGATCACTCCTTTTATTTCGTTTGCCGATCAACGGTATTTTTTCGGGGGGAAATCTTTTAAATTCACCGCAAAGGTTGTTTTTGAACAAAGGAGGATGAACTTGGTAATTACTTGAGAATCCATTTTGCCATTTTTGGCACTTTCCCAAATTCATCAACCGAAATTTCCAATGGAGTTAGGCTCCCAAATCTGTAATATAGCTCTTTTCATGACGTTTATATTTCTTACTGGAGCGTTAATGCCGGTTTCCATGCACTTTGGTCCTATTTGGTATTGCGCCTTATAATCTTTATTGTTCATGAATTCCAGTAAGTATCTGTTTTTAAATCTCTACAGGTTGTGCCCTGTTACGGCACTTTTTTTTCCGTTAAAAACTAAGTTGGCACCGATTAACCCCCCTAAATTTTTCCACTATTCTGTTTACTTCTAAGCCGTAACGTGCGCATCATGTCTCTAATTTGGCTAAAGCATGCTTCAGCATTTAAACCACATCCAATAAGCTTGTTTTAAACGTCTATTTTGATACGTCTTTTTTCTATCGCTTAAAAACGCTTTGGTCAATCGCATTTTTTAATTCGGATTTGCTTTCCATATGCCTTGGGCATATTCAATAAAATATGTGCTTCACGTATTGCCAGTGCGCATTTCATCAAAATAATCGAAAGTAAAACCAAGTTCGGCCACCAAGCTTCTGCCATACGTTGTTGTGATCTTTTTGCTGTCAATTAACTAGATGCCATACTTTTCTGCAATATGCTCCTGTTTAAACGTTTTTGGCCTTCAGCAGCATTTGTGGATTAACTCAAAAGGTTGCCACTCAATTTCAACTTTGTCTTTTTCTAACTCGGAAATTTGCTTTTTCAATGTTTATAACCTATTGGTGCACCAGGGCAGACTAATTCGGAAACGATATCTATTTTTTCATTTATTAATCATGTTTTTCCAATTTTAGATTTATTGAACTTTTTTGTCAATTGTTCTTTTTTCATTTAACTGTGGCAAAGTTATCAGCTATTTACTTATAACAATCCGTATTTAGAAATTTTTTTATTCATTCGTTGATCATGATCTATTTTTACTTTTGGTAACATATTAGAACATTGAATTTAACTATTCTAAACTTTTTTTCCTAAAATCAGATTTAAACGATTAAAGCGCTTATGGAACACCCCTAATGTTTCCTGTCTGAACTTCGGTTCATTGTTGATTTAAAACAATTTTATAAGAAGTCTTTATTAAAGGATTTTACTTTTGTTGGTATAAGGAGCTAGTATGATTCGTCATCCTTAAATATGGGAAGTGAGTTTTCAGATAATCCTTTGGGCGCAGCTGGCTTTTCTTTGCATAACTATAAATATATCTGCTATGTGTAACCACTTTCTATCTACTTGGTTCGTAACCGCTTAAAAAAGACTGATTTTCTCTGGCATAAATTCTCGTGAACTGGTGTATTTCACGTTGTTGATCAAAAGTAACAAGCCATGATAGCTTAGTTTTTGTCAAAGTGACTGAAATGTTACTTTGACAAATTCTTTCTTTTAGATCAACATAATGACCCTTAAGTTGATAAGGCGTGATATTTTTTCCAAGTCCAAAATGATAAAGCCAGGCTCATCAGTATTTTGTTCTAAATACATTGTTTAAATACAATACTGCGCTATTTTTTGGTGTTAATATGCTGGTATTTCATGTTGACTTAATCAGTATTGCATACGCCAGTAATTTATGAATAAACTTCAACTAATTTGAACTTGGGACTAACATTGGGTGAAATTGGGTAAGATCGGCCGAGGAATCTTTCGGCATTTGTACCAAACAGAACTTGTTGAACCGAAATTCTAAGATTCAAAGTAAGGTTGGCCATTACCGCAATAAAGGAAGCGGTTGTTCTGGACTTGCCCTGCAATAATCCGAATTAATGTCGACTGATAAGATGGTTCAACCAAGAAGATCTCTTAATAATTGGCCATGTTGATTAACATAGTAGTCCTTATCGAACTTTAAATCTGCACTATTAGGATACAATTCCGGTTAATTTTATCATGTGTATTCTTTTTTTAAAAATTGTTTATTGGCAGTCGTTTATTTATAAAGACCACTTTATTTGTTGAATTTAATTTCAGCCTAGATTGACGAATCATTTGATTGGTGAAATCCATTCATTAACAGTACCTAGGTCATTTTATTTCAATAAAGTCTCATATACAACTCCTGTTGTCATACCTAATCAACTGAGATGCGTGTTGGGTTTTTAACATATCTGAAGACACTATATGGTTCACCTAGTAGTTGACAATACATTTTTGTATCGATCCGTTCAGCCTCTCTACAAAAAATTGCATTTACTTCTTCCGGAAGATACATTTCGTTCCATAACAAATGTTTAAATTGGGACATAGATCCTACTGGAATTGGAACACGAAGCGCTACCTCCCGGTCAAATTTACTTGCAAATTCGGTAATGCCTTTGTTTTTGTGCAATTGCCTGCCCAGTTTGAGTTGGAACTAATATGCTGGCAACCGGCACGAAACCCATTCTAATATTCTCCTGATGGGGCCATTACTCATTGCCCTTGTGAAGCTGTTAGGCGTGTAACGTGGTCATTATGGCTTTCTTAATCCAATCTCCTAGTGCCTACATACTTCAACTATCAGGACTAATATTGTTGGTTGTACACTGGACATGAAATATATTTTGTTTACCGTCTTAGTGTTTACCCATGAACAATCCGTGGAATAGTCTTCACTTTTTGTTGGTGCGAATAATTACAGATTGGCTCTGCCTTTATGTGGTTTTTTGCTCTTCACTTTTGGTGAAAAACCTGTACTTTCATAACTAATCAATATCAATTTTCCTTTTCCAAGGCAATTTCCGGGTTTCTTTCAGAGTTGTATTGGATTTTTATTCCATCAACAATCAAGTTGTTTTCGTCAAATTTTACTTCTTTTCGATTTACATAAACGAAATCATACTTAAGAAGGTAAGCTATGTTTTCATGGATACTATGTCCGTTCACGAGCAACCAATTCCATTGTGGGTGTGGTCTAAAACTACTTTTAAGGAGCTCTTCCGATACGAACCCATTCCGTTTTATTGCTATTTTTTTCATTTTTAATAGTTTTAATTTAAATTATTTAAACATAAGTTTTACATCTCTTTTTGCTTGAATTTTTATTTCTGATAAATCGCCATTACACTTATCTGAAAACTTGATAGGCGCCTTCAAATTGTTTTGGCCATTGCACTCTGGAAATAAATGAAAATCCCTATCTTAAGTGCATGCCCACAATACCTTCAGAGACAACAGTGTGCAGGCAGCAGCGTGTTAAAACCGCAGCGGCTCCCATACTCGGTTGCAATGGGACCGGGATGGACACTATTTAACACTCACTCCTTTGCTTTTAAAATCTGACTTAACTTGTTGTTAAGGAATAGGAAGGCCGCTTTTTGAGGCAGAGTACGTTGAAGTTGTGGAATTTTTTTATGGATGCCATTGAATTTAATTTGAAACAAAGCTCCTTTATTCTTTTCCAATGTTTCAGCAAGCATTGGCAACTCTTAACAATCCAAATGCATTGAACCTCAATTGAAAGGCGAAAATCTTTTTCCACATCATTGCCAAGGGTAGGGTAGGAGGTAACAACACCGGCTTTGTTCTTACGAATATCTACGTCATGTGCACTTTGGCCAATTGCTTTATGAATCGTATACGATACGTCTGCTTTTAACAGTAATGTACCTTATTTCCGTATTCTTCCAAATTCTTTATGCTTTCTATATTACGACTGCATATATACTTTTTTGGCATCCATGATTTAAAGAAAGATTCCACAATGGGATTTGCCAATTTCCTATTTCCGCCTGTTAACTCTAAAGCGACTTTAATTTTTAATTGAATACCATGAATTCTGTTTTTTAAATATTAATTTATTAACCTTCGAATAAAAGGAAGGTCAGAAGTATAATCTGTGGATTTTATATTTTGCACCTCTCTTTTTTCAAGCAATTTTTGAAATGGAGCATCTATAGGTGTATTGGCAATATGATTGGTGTAATTACTTATTATTTTTGAGATGCTAGAATGATTCAAGATTGTCTTTTCCTCATAACTGCGGCATAAAATGTATTTTAAATCTTCTATGTTCAATGTCACGATTCGTACAAATTTTTAAAGTAAATTCGTGGTAAGACCTGGAGTTTCTTTCTGTTTTTGGCATTGTTTTCTGTTTCTCAAGCCTTCATAATGCAGGTCTACTTTCCATCATATTTGCCAATACTGTATGTGTGGGTAACGCAATAATGACTTCATGCTTCTAACGTTAATAGTTTTTTTAGCCATACTACATTTAGATTTTCTTGTTAAAAGATGTGTTTACAATAAGTCATGGATTTTTGGGTAAGGCTCCAGTATTCGGGGGAGCTCAGTTAAGACCAATGTAGGCAGGTATCAATGGCGTAATGCTTTTTTGCGATTTTTTCTAATAATGGTTTTAACTAGCTTCAG
>Ga0163217_1091461_pt1 | contig 10210 bp, 7 predicted proteins | sample SynspAceP_FD_185933 | JGI IMG/M metagenome (GOLD analysis project Ga0163217, IMG submission 185933) | Saline lake microbial communities from Ace Lake in Antarctica - Synechococcus sp. Ace-P (PacBio error correction) | ecosystem: Environmental > Aquatic > Non-marine Saline and Alkaline > Saline ...
CAAGAGGCTCAGATTTTTTTAAAACCCAATGAATTGGAACCGACCACTACTTTTATATTGATAGTTGGATTATTGGGGGGGTAATTGGATCAGAATAACAGTTATCGAAGCAGCGTTTCATTGAAAGGAAAAAGAAACTATTAATAGGTGGAGGATTGGCCTTTTAATTTGGAGCCCCTTCATTCCTGAAGATATCAAAAAATAGTATAAATTAGTGGGATCGGGGTAGGTGTCCACTAATTTCAACTGTTTTAAAGATTCCTGGTATGGAAAAAATAAGCAATAATTGACCCCTACCAGTTCAACCTTCGTCAAATAGTCATGTTGGAGAAGCGTTTAATATTGGGACTTTTGGTTGAATTAAAAACGCAACTCTTGGATTGCAAAACTAGGTCGGGCAATTTAACGTACATTGGTGATGCTTGAATTTTAGGTGGAAAATATCAACGTTGGTGGTGGCACAATTTTTGTGAATTATGAGGTAAAAATAAATTCCCGAAACAAGCTGTTAAGGAAAGACGTTTTTTGTTGGATGTAATGCAAACTTGAATTGCGCCATTAACTATCGGCAAGGAATTTTTACAATTGCTGCAGGATCGACTATTACAAGAGATAATTCCAACAGAGGCTATGCGATTGGCTAGAGCATGTCAAGAAAAAACTAAATTAAAGATATTTAAGTATAAACTGCACCATTAAAAATAACCTTTATGAAAATTCAAACCAAAGTCTAGAATTGGTCTTGATTTGTATTCGAAGAATGCATAGTATAGAAAATGAATTGTCGACAACGAATTCCTTTGAAAATAAAAAAAGTGGAGGTCCACTTATGTCAGAAGAACACTATTTTGATCCAAAGTTAAAGATTTTTTGCGGTTAAACTCAAACAAACATTAGCAAAAGAAAAATTGCTGAATGAATAGGAGTAGAATTTAGGAAATCTCTCAGTGGGATCAAGTTCAGCCGATGGATGAAATTCGAAATCAATATTGAAAAAGCATTCGTGGGCCCGAATGTTATATATTCAATCAACTTCAGTCCAGTTAATTGATAACTTAATGGAAATGTGATTATGATTGAAAGCATTAAAACCGAGACTAGTGCAAAAAAACAATAAAACTCTAGTTTATTCCTTATATGGATATGCTCGACAAGACCGTAAAAGCAGTTCAAGAGAGCCAATTACTGCAAAATTAAGTCGCAATATGATTTACAAGCTGCAGGGAGCAGATCGTATTCTGACATTAGACTTACATGCTTCACAAATCCAAGGTTCTTGATATGCAGTGATCATTTAATTAGGGGCATCCACCTTTTAAGCAATTACTTTTTAGATTGTGGGTCCTTGAAGGAAAGAAGGCGTTGTTAATTGTTTCGCCTGATCATGGCGGGAGTTACCCGTGGGCGTTAAGTTAGCAGAATTCTTAAAAGCGCCAATTTGCAATAATTGATAACGTCGTCTCCAAAGCCAATGTGGGCAGAAGTTAAGAATATCATTGGATCAATTGAAGGTAACGAAATGTATCTAATCAATGATATGATTGATACAGCAGGAACCATTACGTTTAGGCTGCTCAAGCCTTGGAAGAAGCTGGAGCTACTGAAGTTTATGCTTTGTTGACACTCCAGTTTTTATCTGGTCCTGCGATTTGAGCGAATCCAAAATTCCGGCTTATTAAGCATTGATTGTGACAGATTCCATCTATCTTCCTGAAGAACAAAGAAAATCGATAAAATCATTGGAATAAGTGTTTAGTGCCTTTTAATGGCCGGAATGCCATTAAACGGATTCATGAAAATAAATCTGTTAAGCCCACTTTTTTGAAAGAAAATTTAAGAAAGAGTTCCGTAAATAAATATGGAAAACGTAAGAGGAGCCTTTTAGCTTCTACGTTTTTTTTATAGTTTAAAGTAATGGAGTATAATGAAGCTTGCTTTCTTGAAGTAAACAGTTACTGTTACAGTAAGATTTATATAAACGTTATTAAAAAGATTAGAATGGATGGACCAGTTTGGTATGAACTAAATTTAAAATATAATAAAAAATTAGTTAAACATTGGATGTGGTTTTATTATCTTATTGCTTGTTGGATCATTATTCCGTACTTTAATATTTTAATCGACAGAACTTTTCAGGGATCAAAACAGTACAGTTATTGCCTGTTATTCTAATAATGGCAAGAAGTAAAACAGATGGAATTATCAAATGAGACAGAAATGAGGAATTTACGTTCTATCCAGAAGAAGGACAATACCAACATTATCGAAGTTGAATGGAAAAAAAATACGAAATAAAGAAGATAATAGTTCCTGATCAGATTGCTGTGAAAACAGGTTGGATTAGTAAGCCAGGGGGGGACTGTATTTTGTTTTGCCTCACAAATTAATTATTCGAAGTAAAAAGCAATTAACCAGAAAAAGATTCTGAGAAGACATCATCATACCACTGCTAACTAAAGCTGAAATATCATTTTCAGCTTTGTTTTTTTTGAATAATTTAACAAAAAACTGATATATTATTTATATGTAATATTATAACTTTTATTTATTAAAAATACGATTTATATTGTATATTTATGTTAAATCTTCGTTATTAGAAAAAGCTTAATCAGATTGGAATAATGTAGTAAAAAGAATAAATCATTTAATAAGGGAGAGCTGTAAAATGAAACAACTTATTTATTTGCTGTAGGGGATGATATTATAAGTGGGTCGGGCAATCTGCTAGCCAAGTAACAATCACGAATTACTTCAGGACAAAATAAACAGAACAAAGCTAAATCTGAGGTTGAGCTCAGAATTTGCGACAATTGATCCAGCTTTTCACAAGATACCATTAGTTTTTTACCCGCTTAAACCAAGTGATGAGGCGCCTTTATCGGTTATAAAGATTGAAGAAACTATCAGCTTTAGTTGAGGAAACCAGAAAGTCAGCGAAGACGGTTGACGCTTATCAGTTTACATTGAGCCAAATTTGAAATGGTCGAGACGGCGAAGCGTTAACTGCTTGTAGACTTGAATACGGGTTGAAAACGGTATTGTAAGACTGAAACAGCTGCTAATTATTCATTTGTGATGTTCTGATATAAAATGCTGAGCTTATTTTTAAGCCGGAGAAGCTAAAGTTGATGATTTAGAATAACAGCATTAAACAAATTAGATTTAGAAATAACCTTAGAAAAACCAGTAGAAAATTTTTTTGAAATAATCACCAAACCGACTTTTTCCCTCAAAAAGAATCGTTTGGTTATGATCCAAGGTTCAAAATTTGGAACGAATAGTGATTCAGCTTTAATACAATGGACATTTTCTTAAAGAAATGGGATGAAACGGGTTTTTCATGGGTGTATGAAAAAAATGAATCAATACTGGGATCAAGAAAACGTTTTCTTTTAACGACGGTTACTAATCAAAGTGATTAAAGTAACTTCTACAAGGATAAATTTAATACAACAAGGAAAAAATTGATTCCATTGCATTAACTGGAGATTTGCTCTCAACAATACAATCAAGACCCTGCATTTAGGCACCTTTAATGGCTAAATCCGTATACTTAGATTAGACATCTATATCCATGCGTTTGAAAATAAAAGCTAGCAACTGCATAGCGTTAGCAATATCGCGTGGGAATTAGGCAGAAAAGCATTATTGCTAATGGATCTAAAGCTCTTGGGGGGTTAAGTTACTAATGGTTTAGTTGAAAATCCCAAAAACAGGCGAAGATTTTATAGAGAAGCAATCGGTAACTATTTGAATATGAACCAGAGAAAAGGCTTCCTCATTATGGGCAAGTGGCAAAAAGGATTAGGATTAAACGAACGTTGATTTGCCAGCTAAGTAACTGGATGTGAAATGAAGTAACAAAAAGGTTGAGTCAATATTTACAAAATACAATTGAAAAGAATTTCCCAGGTGTGACGGTTTTTCTCTAAAAAAGTGTACCTTTCAGTAGGATTGAGTTAGGTGACAATGAGATTTTGCATTTTATTAATCCGGTTGGGGTGCAGATGGTTAATGGATACAAATAATTTCTTGAGTTATTTCTATCAGGTTCTGTTTTTTAATGGTGGGAAATATTCTAATGAAAATTATGACCAATTGTTCACGCGGTCTATGGGGAAAGATACAGTAAATCCTGATAAAAATGGGGGACATGATTTAGCAGCTGAAAAAATTCTGTTGGAAGATGCGGCATTAATTCGCTTTAAATCAGCAAAGCGCAAGCGATGTTAGTGGAAAAGCTCTTGTCATAATTATCATAATGAGCAAATTACAGTGTCAATTAAATATGTATCCTATTGAATAGTAAGATTTTGAAAGGAGCCCTATCTATTTTTTATGAAAACTTGGGTAACGAAAATCAAATCAGAAAGAAAGCGTGGCAGCTTTAAAGAATAGTCAGTAATTCCTTTGTTAAATATAGGAGAATGGGCGTAACCTAATCCCACCATTTGGGGAAGCTATTGCTGATGTTTAGCAAAGTGTTAAGATGATTTGTAAAACGTTAGGAATGTCGACTTATTCGACCTGGAAGGGTTTTATGGATACGCTGATTAGGACAAGGTTGAGGATTAGTAGCGGTATTGTGTCACTTAAGATTCGTTTCCTGCTGGAGCCTTGAACTTATGGAAACTCATCTTTCAATGCGTAGTTAAAGATGGAAAATTACTTGTCGTGGATCAAAGATGAAATAAGGGTCCAACTATAGCAGCTCTATATGGTTTTAAAGCAGTAGTTAAAATGAAGGAATCAATTTTAACTAAGCGTAATTCGAGTTTGGTTTTTGGAACAGTGAAGGAAACATTGTGGCGTGTATGATCGTTATAACTTAAGAAGAGCACCAACAATGGGATTTGTCCCAGATAGTTCTTTTCCGTAACGTATGCTGAAAAAGGATTGTTGCATTAAAGTTAATGGTCGCAGGAAGTTCGGACTTCTCATTATTTGGGCGGTGCATCTTTTATGTCGTTCCCTGATCGTTGCGAGTTACAGGTAATGATGCAAAAATAGTTAGTGAAAATTAGCTGAATAAATGTAAACCAAAATTTTGATGGCAATTGTTACAGTAAAGGAAAGCTGTTCATGCTAGCACAGCTGAAACAAGGATTAACGCAATGCAATCAATTAGCAAAAGGAACTTGTTCATGTTCATCCCCACCTTTTCGGCCTAAAAATTGTCCATCGGATTGCGATGAACATGAAACAAGTCCTTGCTAATTGATTGATTGCGTTATTATGCTTTGTTCAAGCTGTGTAGCATGACAGCTTTCCTTTTACTGTACCAATTGTCATCAATAATTTTGGTTTAACAAATTTATTTCAGCTAATTTTTCACTAACTATTTTTGCATATTACCTTGGTAACTCGCAACGATAGGAACGAATTAAATGCACCGCCACAACTAATGAGAGTGCGACTTCCTGGACAATTAACTTAATTTTGCAAAATCCTTTTCAGCATACGTTACGAAAAGAAACTATCTGGGACAAATCCCATTGTTTGGGTTGCTCTTCTTTCAAGTTACTAACGATCCAATACAACGCACAATGTTTCTTCATCTGTTCCAAAACAATCGAATACGCTTAGTAAATGATTCCTTCTCAACTACTGCTTAAAACCATATAGAACTGCTATAGTTGGCCCTTATCATCTTGTGATCCACGCCAAGTAATTTTCCATCTTTAACTACTGCCATTGAAAGGATGAGTTTAATCCATAAGTTCAAGTCTCCAGCAGGAAACGACATCTAAGTGACACAATACCGCACTAAACTCCTCAACCTTGTCCATATCAGCGTATCCATAAAACCTTCAGGGTCGAATAAGTCGACATTCCTAACGTTTACAAAATACTTAACACTTCTGCTAAACAATCAGCAATAGCTTTGCCAAATGGTGGATCGGTTACGCCATCTCCTATATTAACAGAAGGAATACTGACCTATCTTTTTAAAGCTGCCACGCTTTTCTTTTCTGATTTAATTTTCGTTACCAAGTTTCATAAAAATAGATAGCTCCTTTCAAATCTTACTATTCAATAGATTACAATATTTTTAAATTTGACACGGTTTAATTTGGCTCATATATAATTATGCACAGAGCTTTTCACTAACATCGCTTGCGCCTTGCTGGATAAAGCGGATAATTGCCGAATGTTTCCAACAAGAATTTTTTTTCAGCTGCTAAATCATTCCCCATTTTTATCAGGATTAACTGCTATCTTTCCCATAGACGCTTGAACAAGTTGGTCATATTTTCATTAGAATATTTCCCACCATTAAAAACAGAACTGATAGAAATAAACTCAAGAAATTATTTGGTATGCATTAACATCTGCACCCAACCGGATAATAATAAATCAAAATCTCCATTGTCACCTACTCATCCCTACTTTTGAAAGGTACCTTTTTAGAGAACCGTCACACCTGGTAAATTCTTTTCAATTGTATTTTGTAAATATTGACTCATCCTGTTTTGTTACTTCATCATCATCCGTTACTAAGCTGCAAATCAACGTTCGTTAATCTAATTCCTTTTTGTGCCACTGCCCATAATTGAGAAGCCTTTTCTGGGTTCATATTCTAAATAGTTTACCGGATGCTTCTCTAAATCTTCGGCCTGTTGGGATTTTTCAACTAACCATTAGTAAACTAACCCCCAAGAGCTTTAGATCCATTAGCAAATAATGCTTTCTGCTAATTCCTCACGCGATTTATTGCTAACGCTAATGCAAGTTCTTAGCTTTTTTTTTTCAACGCTGGATATTTAGATGGTCTACTCTAAGTATACGGATTTAGCCATTAAGGTGCATAAATTCAGGGTCTTGATTGTATTGTTTGAGCACATTCTCCAGTTAATGCAATGGAAATCAATTTTTTTCATTGTTGTATAAATTTATCCTGTAGAAGTTACTTAATCACTTGATAGTAACGTCGTAAAGAAAACGTTTCTTGATCCCAGTATTGAATCAATTTTTTCAATAACACCCATGATAAACCCGTTCCATCCCATTCTTTCAAGATAAATGGTCATTTGTATATAGCTGAATCACTATTCCGTTCCAAAATTTTGAACCTGGTCAGTAACAAACGATTCTTTTTGAGGGGAAAAAGTCGGTTTGGTGATTAAATTTCAAAAAATGTTTCTACTGTTTTTTCTAAGTTTTTTCTAATCTATATTTGTTTAATGCTTTTAATTCCTAAATCATCATTTAGCTTCTCGTCCCCTCGCGGCTAAAAAATAGCTTCAGCATTTTTATATCAGACATCACAAATGAATAATTAGCAGCTGTTTCAGGAATCTTACATACGTTTCCAACCGTTTCAAAGTCTACAGGCAGTTAACGCTTCGCCGTCGACCATTTCAAATTTGGCTTCAAGTGTAACTGATAAGTCAACTGGTTTCCGCTGACTTTCTGGTCTCCTTCAACTAAAGCTGGAATAGGTTTTTCATCTTTATCTACGATAAAGGCCGTCCATCACTTGGTTTAACAGCGGTAAAACTATGGTTCTTGTGATAAAGCTGGGATCAATTGTCGGCAATTCTGAGGCAACACTCAGATTAGCGTTTTGTTCTGTTTTATTTTTCCTGAAGTAGATCTTGAATTGGTTACTTGCTAGCAGTTGCCCGCACCCCACTTTAATAATATCATCCCTAACAGCAAAATAGTAAATAAGTTGTTTATTTTACAGCTCTCGCCTTATTTAAATGATTTAATCTTTTGTACTACATTATTCCAATCTGAATTAAGCTTTTTCTAATCATACAAGATTAGACATAAATATACAATATAAATCGTATTTTAAATAAATAAAAGTAATAATATACATTATGAATGAAATATCAGTTTTTTGTAAATTAATTCAAAAAAAACAAAAGCTGAAAATGATTATTTCAGCATTGTTAGAGTGGTATTGATGATTCTTCTTCAGAATCTTTTCTGGGTTCAATTGCTTTTACTTCAATATTAATTTGTGAGGCAACAAATACTAGATTCCCCTGGCTTTAACTAATGCCAACTGTTTTTCACGCAATCTGATCAGGACCTATTATGTTCTTTATTTCGTTATTTTTGTTCCATCAACTTCGATAATGTTTGTAATTGTCCCTTCTGCTGGATAGAACGTAAATTTCTCATTTTCTGTCTCAATTTGATTATTCCATCTGTTTTTTACTTCTTTGCCATTAATAGAGATAACAGCAATAACTGGTACTGTTTTTGATCTCCTGAAAAGTTCTGTCGATTAATATATAAAGTACGGATAAATGATCTCAACAAGCAATAAGATAATATAACCACATCCAGTGGTTTAACTATTTTTTATATATTTAAATTTAGTCATACAACTGGCTCATCGATTCTAATCTTTTATAACGGTTTATTAATCTACTGTAACAAGTAACTGTTTTACTCAAGAAAGGCCAGCTTCATGTTATACTCCATTACTTTAACTATAAATAAATCGTAAGAAAAGCTAAAAGGCTCCTCTTCGTTTTCCAATATTTATTTACGCTTTTCTAAATTTTTCTTCAAAAAGGGGCTAACAGATTATTTTCATGATCCGTTATGGCATCGGCCATTTAAAAGCACTACACTTATTCCAATGATTTTAATCGATTTTTTTGTCTTCAGGAAGATAGATGGAATCTGTCACATCATTGCTTAATAGCCGATTTTGATTCGCTCAATCGCAGGACCAGATAAAACCTGCATGTGTGCCACAGCATAACTTCAGTAGCTCCAGATTCTTCAAGGCTTGAGCAGCTAACGTAATGGTTCCTGCTGTATTCAATCATATCATCGACTTAAAGATACATTTTTCCTTCAATTGATCCAATGATATTCAATTACTTCTGCCACACTTGGCTTTTGGCGACGTTTATCACAATTATTGCAATTGGCGCTTTTAAGCATCTGCTAAACTTACGCGCACGGGTAACTCCGCCCATGACAGGCGAAACAATTAACAACGCCTTCTCTTCAAGACACAATCTAAAAAGTAATTTGCTAAAAGTGATGCCCTAATAAATGATCCACTGGCATATCAACGAACCCTTGATTTGTGAAGCATGTAAGTCCTATGTCAGAATACGATCTGCTCCTTGCAGCTGTATCATATTTGCGACTAATTTTGCAGTAATTGGCCTCTGCTTGAACGTGCTTTACGGTCTTGTCTAGCTATCCATAATAAGGAAATAACTAGATTTTTTGTTTTTTGCACTACTCGTTTTAATGCATCATCATAATCAAACATTTCCTTAAACGTTATCATGTTACTGGACTAGAAGTTTGAATTGAATAATATAAATGGTCCACGAATCTTTCTTAATATTGAGTTCGAATTTCTCCATCGCTTGACTGGATCCACTGAGATTTTCCTAATTCTACTCCTACTTCATCAGCAATTTTCTTGCTAATGGTTTTTGTTCTGAGTTTAACGAAAAATCTTTAAACTTTGGATCAAAATAGTGTTCTTGACATAGTGAACTCCATTTTTTTTATTTCAGAATATCCGTTGTCTACAATTCATTTCTATACTATGCATTTTCTTCGAATAAATCAAGACAATTCTTAACTTTGGTTGAATTTCATAAGTATTTTAATGTGGCGTTTATTATAATATTCTAGATTTGTTTCTCTGAACGTGCATCTAGCAATCGCCATAGCCTTGTTGGAATATCTCTTGTAAATAGTCGATCTGCAGCATGTAAACATTTTCTTCTCCGATAGTTAATGGCGCAATCACGTTTGCATTACATCCAACAAAAAACGTTCTTTCCTACAGTTGTTTCGGAATTTATTTTTACCATATACATTCACAAAAATTGTGCCAACCCAACGTTGATATTTTCCCCTAAATCCATGCACACAATGTAGTTAAATGCCGACCCTTAGTTTTCAATCAGAGAGTTTGCGTTTTAATTTCAACAAAGTTCCCAATATGAACGGCTTCCTCCAACATGAATTTTGGACGAAGGTGACGTAGGGTCAAATATTGGCTATTTTGGTTCCATTACAGAATATTTAACAGTTGAATTTAGTGGACGACGTACCCCATCACTAATTATACTATTTGAATATCTCAGAATGAAGCTCCAATAAAGCATCTCACCTATAATAAGTCTTCCTTTCAAGAAAGCTGCTTCGATAACGTATCTGATCAATTTACAATATCACTATCCATATCAGTAGTGGTCCGGTCAATCATTGT
>Ga0163217_1120149_pt1 | contig 10210 bp, 5 predicted proteins | sample SynspAceP_FD_185933 | JGI IMG/M metagenome (GOLD analysis project Ga0163217, IMG submission 185933) | Saline lake microbial communities from Ace Lake in Antarctica - Synechococcus sp. Ace-P (PacBio error correction) | ecosystem: Environmental > Aquatic > Non-marine Saline and Alkaline > Saline ...
CAGGGGAAAAAAAAAGGGAAGGGGAAAGGAAAATTGGGTGTTAGTTAAAATTTAAAGTAATCAAGTTTTTTTCCCAACTTTTCCCAAGTCCCCCCTTGAATGATAAGAGTTTTAAATGAAAAGTAATTAAAAAATTGGGGACCCCTATAGCAAAACAATAACATAGACCAAAAAAGGAATTTAAGGTAAGCTCAACGATGCCCGACAAAAGATTTTTTTAATATTTTTTGATCGAAAGGCGAAAAGCCGATCTTAATAAAGTTTTGATTAAATTAAAATTTGAAAAGTTCTGGAACCGGGAAGTCTTAAGACTTCCCCTGTTATGAATCAAAAAATACATTAAACAAAAAGCCAAGGTGTTGCATTTTAATGTAAGACCCCTTTTTAACAATTCCAAGTGGGACGGATAAAATGTATATTAAAGATAAGCCGATCTACAGAAAGGTACGGTGAAGCCAGTAATTGGAAGAGTTTCAGGCAGAATTGGAAGCCCGGAGTTGCAGAAGGGCAAGAAAGGAAGAATGGAGGCCCGATCCAAAAAATCTCCTTAAAACCATGCTTCTATTAGGCATAAAAAGTGCTTACTTGCATCCCCTACAACAGTAAAAACTTTCCTCCTCAAATAGCAGGTTGTCTTTCCAGACATTAAGTCCACGTTGGCCATAGCGCTCCCCCTTTTACCTATAAAGCGAAATCAATATCGAGATGCATTTTCACACTTCCCCTTTATTTTCGGGAAATATCCGATTGCAAAAGTCCCCCAAAATTCCTGCCCTTTCAACTTTCAAAACAATTAATTGATGCATAAGTAATTTTTCCTACCCCATGGCCCTCGATGGCCCGTCCATATATAGAATACTTAACCTCTGCTACAAACCGCCATATCACGCATCTGCTGGTAACAAGCTTGATAATGCTGCCGCATCGCCCAGAACAGTTTCCCCCATTTAATAGCACCAAATCTTCCTATCCCTTAATGTGCCGCATCCCACACTTGGAACGAAAGGCAACCGCTTTCTCGAATGTAGCAAAGCCGTATCCATCCCTGCGGATAATTGGCTACATTTGGCCAATGCTATAATTCATGTGTCGTAATTTCATTGAAATCCTTTAAGAAAACTAACCTACAAGTAAGATACAAACCACCAGGATTGGAATGTCCCTAATCTTATCGTAATAGTTACGATAAATAGTGGCAAAAATAAAGTCAGCCCATAAAAAACCTGACTTTATACTATTCTTAGAACCAAGGTTTTTTACCTTACTTGATAGTGTTTATAAAATTCTTCATCCGATTTGGTAAAGGTAAAATAATACCTTCTAATGAGCCGAATGATTGCCAGTAGCGCATCACTAATAAAAACTACCCAATGTATAAAACACATGGACAAAAACCAATTACAGTTGATACAACATTAATAAATTCCCGTCTTTCTGATATCCCATTAAAATATGGACCCCAATTGGCCAAGATACATTGCCAAAGATTCTGCCAGTAATTTTTTGTTACTCCTCCGGCCCCGCCAACCTCCTTGAATCATTAGCCGTTTTTTTGCTTCCTGTCCAAGTCCCTTTGAGCCTTCCTTAGTGTCCTCTAAATCCTTGGCGTCCTTGGCATCGTTTGCAAACTCTTTGCCGATTCCCTGCACTTTTAGCGCGTCCTCTGCTACGCCTAAAGCCTTTTTTCTTCTGACATGGTTGTTTTTTAGTTTGATTAATAATTGAACTAAAATATGTAATAATTATTTCCATCAAAGAACGCTTTATCATTAGGTTCCCAATAATTCCAATTTATTGCCATCGGGGTCTAAAATCCATTCCAAATTTACCGTAATTATACTCTCAATTTCAACGCTACAATGGTAACTGCCTTTCCTTCCTCTAAAACTTTAAGTAGCTCCAACCAAATTCTCACACCTGTAAGTTACATCATAAAGGTAGATTTTGCTGGTTAAGAATAGGAGTATCCTCTTTCATAGGGCTCCATTGCGTAAACAATCGCTCAACTCCCCTTATCCTGTCCACCAAAAAGTACAGCCATATTGATCGGTGTTGAGTCCAAGTGTTTATTAAAACCATGTTTAATACCATTGGGGTCTTTGGTCTTAAAGAAAAATACCTCCCAATCCTGTAACCTATTTCATGATAGCTCCCTATTTTGATTCCCGCTTAATTTAGAATGTACGACAATTCTATTTATAAAGGTTAACAACATGTGGGCCAAAAAACTTAAATCGGCTCTAACACCACTGGCTAACAAAATTCCACCTTTATCTATCTAACCACAGTCCTGTGCCAAATTTAATTTTACTCTCTACGGTCCATATCCAGCTACATGGGGCTAAGCAATATCATTCTCCGCATTGATCAAATAGGTTAAATGCTCGGTAACCTGATCACTAAGACATATCTTCGAAAGACTTTTTTTTCATATTCAAGGACACCAAACCAGCTTCCAAGTATTTCGCCCTCTTTCATTGCGGCCACAAGATCTCTGTAACCACGGTCATTGCCCCTACAGTATTGATCAACCAAAAGCAGGTTCCGGAAATCTTTAAACTCGGCATTTATCATATTCTTGGTCGAGTCAGTCCTGAGGCACATGTAAACTTATTACCGTCTGCCCTTGTTTTTATTCCATAATTCCGCTACTGCTAGCGTTCTCAATCACCTCACACACCAACTATAACATAGCAAATAACCCTCTACATCAAAGCCCTTTAGCTTCTTGGCGAAGGCCTTTCCCCATATTGCCATAGCCAAGATCCCCACTACCGGTTTACGTCCAGTTCAATACCACGGTTACCTCCCGTCCCATTTCCCATTCTCACCTCTTGAATCCGCGCTTAATTAAGTTTTATTAAAAGAGTCCGACAATAAATTCCCAATGCATTGTTCCCCAACGGCATTCCTGTTTCCTTCAGGCGCAGCGCTAGAAAAATTCCCAGTCGCTGGGCAGTTTCGGTGTCTATAATTTTTCCACCAGCTCCCAAACGTCCCAATAAACTTTAGGTTGGTGCCTATCCAAAAAAGCTTCACAATATAACCTACTCCTGATGAGAATCCATCATATTCACGTTATTTTCTTTTCGATCCCTGCTCTTTAAGTGGATGGTGTAAATCGTTCGTCATTTTGAAACCCCAAAGCATAAATAGTTCATGATCAATGGGTGATTACAATCTAGATGGAGGACTTCATAAATTTATTAATGCGTATAAGAACAAGACCACTTACTACTGGAAAAAGAACCAAGACTATTTTTTCAATAATTTAAATATGAATTGTAAAGCCCATTAGTCCCTGGATATAATAAATTGGAGCGGTATATCGACGGTAAATAGTCAAGATTTGAAACACTTTCCCTTGCTTTATACAATAGGAAAATTTCGGCCTAATTTCTACTAATTCCCCTCCGAAAGCCACTTTAACCTTTCCCTGTGCCCGACTGAAATATATTATTCCCCAAATTAATCTTCGGAAAAATATCTACCTTTTTCTTTATCAATTAAACGTATTGAATATTATGGAGACAAAATTAAATAATAAAATACATAAAAATAGAAAGAACATATTAAATCTTTACCCGAAATATATTTGCTCATGGAATACAACTCCAGTAGACTTCAAGGGAGTAGGTCATATAGATCGCTATAAATACAACCCGAGGAAAAAATAATTGTCAAGGTAAATTGTCGAAATTGGATTACATCCTTGACCAATTCTTATAATGTCCTTCAAATTTGTCCTTTTTTAAAAATCCACATATACGGAACAAGAATTCAAGTAAAGGGGAAAAAGAAAATAAGTGCAGAAATTTTAGCCGCTTTCAAAAAACCTTTATGCCCTCACAATTGCCAATCTACTAGTTCGTTTTGGTGTAAACATTTATAGCCTTTTTTGCTATTCGTTTAAGGGGTATCAAAGCTGTTGGTTCGTTTCTCACGTTCTCAATACGTTGGATTGTCCTTAAACTAAGTCCGAATTTTCAGTTGTCCCTCTTTTGGACAAGCATTTCTTTTCTTAATTCCTTTACCCTTTTGCTAAATTCTATTCTCATCTGGGAATTTAAATAATTTAAAACAAACTAAAGAATCTGATGTTTAGGTAGCCGTCAATCCATGACATCTTTACGTAACCTGTGGCGATCGCTCCCATTTTAAGGTCGTTAAGGCCAAATGAATGGCATTGAATTTCACCATAACTTTGAATTAAATACTTCTCCTCCAAAACTTAAATCGCCTTTTCTCAAAAAGACCAAAATCAGATTTATCTTGCAATAAATTAAATGAAGATTTTGCACTAGGTTGCAGCTGGCTAGCCATTAGCGCGGAAAGCCCGCCAAGGGCAAAGAAGGTGGAGTGCCCTAGATTCCCAATATAACCTTGGCGATGGAAAAATATATGTAAAATTCCCAAAAATATCATTGCTAGTGGTAATAAAAGGCCCGTAGCAAGGCGGGGTCTAATGCCCCTTTGTGAAAAATATAGGTTATCGAAAGTCCCATATGATCCAGCCACTACGGGTTACCGGTGATCAAAGAAATAGAATGGCCAGGAGGTTAAGAAAACTTCCTTTCCAGATGCCATGAAAAAATAATAGTAAATATTGTCCCGCCATACAGCCCGTTTAACAGTGGCAGCACATTTCTTTTATAAGCCTACCGCCAATAAACTCCCTTTAAGATCGTCCTCATGCCAAACCCTGGCAGTCATAAAAATTGCACTGGATTGCACCCCAACATTAACCGGCCATAGCGGCTATTAAGTGGGGTAGAAGAATAAACAAGTACGCCTAAATCGTCATCAGTGTCTCAAAATCCCCTCCATAATGGCTGCGGCACAACTACCTCCAAAAGGCCCCCAAAAACAGCCTATGGTAATCTGGCGCGGGTTAGTCCCCGAAATACTGTCCAATCCGCCTCTTACATCTTGGGAAATACCAGCTGCCACTGATAATCCTTTTCTGCTTCTTCCCTAATAACATCTCTATCAATCTATAGTAATACGGCCTACAAGCCTACCTATTTCATCGATAACCGGAAATAGCCTCCAATCGTATTTCGACATAATTGTGGCAACTTCTCGGTTTTTTCATTTACGTTGACCGCATCTACCTTGGGTATATAAACTCACTAAATATGGGTCTTTGTAGAGGTTGGTAGCAAATCCTTTTCCAGAGAAAGTCGAGACCTTTTAGTTTGGCCCTTCAATCATCTACCACGAATAAATTGGAATTTTATATTACCCAAGGAAGAATGGCGGTCACGTAAATGAAAACCGGAGAAGTTGCCCAAATTATGTCGAAATACGATTTGGAGGCTATTCGGTAATCGATGAAATAGTAGGCTTGTAGGCACGTACTTAATCTATAGATGATATGTAATGTTATAGAGGGAAGAAGAGAAAAGGATATCAAGTTGGCAAAGCTGGTATTTCCCCAAGATGTAAAGAGGCGATGACAGTATTTGGGAACTAACCCGGCCAGATTACCATGGCTGTTTTTTGGGCCTTTGGGAGGGTTTGGGTGCCGCAGCATTATGGGGGGATTTGAGACACTGATGAGCGATTATGGGCGTACTGTTTTTCTTTATCCCACAATAGCCGCTATGGCCGGTAATGTTGGGTGCAATCCAGTGGCAATTATGGGCAGGGTTTGGCCAATGAACGATCTTAAAGGAGTTTGGCGTAGGCCTTTATAAAAGAAATGTTGCTGCACGTTAAACGGGGCGTATGATACTATATATATTTTTTACCTGATTGGAAAAGGAAGTTTTCCTTACCTCCTTGGCCATTTCTATTTCCTTGATCACGGGTAACCGTAGTGGCTGGGATCAATGGGACTTTCATACCTATATTTTTGCCACATAAAGGGGCCCTAGCCCCGCCATTCTACAGGGCCTTTTTATACCACTAGCAATGATATTTTTGAATTTAATATTAATTTTTCCCATCGCCAAGGTTATATTGGGAATCTAAGTGCACTCCACCTTCTTGCCCTGGCGGCTTTCCGCGCTTACATTGTAGCCAGCTTGCAATCCCTAGTGCAAAATCTTCATTTAATTTTAATTTGCAGATAAACTGATTGGGTCTTTTGAGAAAAACAGGCGATTAAGTTTTGGTAGAAGCTATTTAATTCAAAGTATTGGGTGAAATCAATGCCAAATTTCATTGGCCTAAACGACCTAAAGGAGCGAGTCCGCCCACAGTTGACGTAAAGATGTCATAAAGGATGACGCTACCTAAAACATCAGATCTCATTAGTTTGTTTAAATTATTTAAATGCCAGAATGAAGAATAGAAATTTAGCAAAGGGTTAAAGAATTAATAAAAAGAAAAAGAAATGCTTGTCCTCAAGAGGGACTAACTGAAAATTCGGGACTTAGTTTAAGAACAATCCAACGTATTGAGAACGAGAAACCGAACCAACAGCTGATACCTGAAAACGAATAGCAAAAGCATTAAATGTTACACCAAACGAACTAGTGATTGGGCAATTGTTTGAGGATAAGGTTTTTTTTGTGCAAGCGCTAAAACCTTATCTCACCTTACTTTTCTTTTCTTCCTTACTTGGAATTCTTGTTCGTAATAATGTGGAATTTCTAAAAAAGAGCAATTGAAGGACCATTAATAGAATTGGTAAGGATGTAATCAATTTCGAAATACCTGGACAATTATTTTTTCCCTCGGTTTGTATTTAATGGCGATCTATATTGAACCTACTCCTTGAAGTCACTGGAGTTGTATCCCTGACAATATAATTTTTCGGTATAAGATTTAATATGTTCTTTCTAATTTTTAATGTATTTATTTAAATTTTGTTCCATAATTTCAATACGTTTTAATTGAATAAAGAAAAAGAGTTAGATATTTTCCGAAGATTAAAATTTTTGGAAAATAATATAATTTACCAGTCGGCCACATTGGAAAAGGTTTAAGTGTTTCGGGGGAATAGTAAGAAATTCAGGCCGAAAATTTTCCTATTGTATAAAGAAAGTGAAAGTGTCTTCAAAATCTTGACTATTTAACGTCGATATACCGCTCAATTTTATTGATATCCAGACTAATGCTTATTACAATTCAATAAATTATGAAAAAATAGTCTTTGGTTCTTTGTTTTCCAGTAAGTTAAGTGGTCTTTGTATATTTAACGGCATAATAAAAACTTTATGAAAGTCCTCCATCTAGATGTAAAATCATCCCATTGATCAATCTGGAACAATTTAATGCTTTGGGGTTTTCAAAATGACGAAGATTACACCTCCACAAAGAGCAGTCGAAAAGAAAATAAGTGAATATGAATGGTCTCATCATCAGGGTAGGTTCACTAATTGATGAAGCTTTTTTTGGAATAAGGCACCAACAAAGTTTTATTGGACGTTGGGAGCGGGTTGGAAAATTAGACAACCGAACATGCCAAGTCGACTGGAATTTTTCTAGCAGTGCGCCTGAAGGAAACAGGAATGCCGTTGGGGAACATGCATTGGAATGTTATTGTCGCTCTTTAATAAACTAAATAAGGCGGATCAGAGGTGAGAAAGGGAAATGGGACGCGGAAGTAACCGTGGTAATTGAACTGGACGGTAAAACGGGGGAATCATTGGCTATGGCAATATGGGAAAAGGCCTCGCCAGAAGCTAAAGGGCTTTGATGTAGAGGTATTTGCTATGATATAGTTGGTGGTGTGGGTGAATGAGAACGCTAGGCAAGTAGGAATTATGGAATTAAACAAAGGGCAGAGGTAATAAGTTTACATGTGCTCAGACTGACTCGACCCAAGAAATATGGATAAATGCCCGAGTTTTAAAGATTTTCCGGAACTGCTTTGGTTGATCATACTGCTAGGGGCAAATGCGTGGTTACAGAGGATCTTGTGCCGCAATGAAAGAAGGGTAAAAAATAGCTTGGAAGCTGGTTTGGAATTCCTTGAATATGAAAAAAATCTTTCGAAGACTATGTTTAGTGAGTCAGGATTACCAGAGCCTTTACCTATTTGATCAATCGCGGAGAATGTATTGCTTCCCCATGTCAGCTGGATGGACCGTAAGAGAGTAAAATTTAAATTGGTCACAGACTGTGGTAGATAAGATAAAGGGGAAATTTGTTTAAAGCCAGTGTGTTAGGAGCTATATTAAGTTTTTTGGCCCACATGGTAACCTTAATAAATAGAAGTCGTCATTCTAAATATTTAAGGAAATCAAAATAGGGCTATCTATGAAAATAGAGTTACTAGGAATTGGAGGTTTTTTTTCTTTAAGAACCAAAGACCCAATGGTATTAAACAATGGTATATATAAACAACGCTGGACTCAACACGATCAATATGGCTGTACTTTTTGGTGGCCAAAGATAAGGAGGGGCGATTGTTCTACGCAATGGTAGCCTATGAAAGAGGATACTCCCTATTTTAAACCAGCAAATCTACCTTTATGCTGAACTTCAGAAGTGGAGAATTTTGGTGGAGCTACTTAAAAGTTTTCGAGGAAGAAGGATTACTCAATTGTAGGCTGAAAGAAGAGTAGTAGATTACGGTAAATTTGGATGGATTTTAGACCCGATGGCAAATAAATGGAAATTATGGAACCTAATGTAAGCGTTTCTTGATTGGGAAAATAATTATTACATTTAAGTTCATTATTATCAACTAAAAAAACAACCATTCAAGAAGAAACAAGGATTTAGGCGAATAAGGCAGAGAGACTGCTCTAAAAGTGCCAAGGTAATCGCAACGGAAGTTTGCAAAAGAGGCAAGAATCGCCAAGGAATTTACAGAGACACAAGGAAGCTGCAAAGGACCTTTGGCAGGAAGCCAAAAAAACGGCTAATGAATCAAGAGGTTGGCAGGGGCCGGAGGAGATAACAAAAAAAATTAACTGGCAGGTAAATCTTGGCAAATAGTATTTGCCAATTTGGGTCCCATAAATTTATAATGGGATATCAGAAAGAGGGAATTATAAGTTGTATCAACGTGTAATTGGTTATGCTTCCAGTTTTTAATAATGGTAGTTTTATATGTGATGGCACTGCAATCATTGGTCCTCATAAGAAGGTATTATTTTACCTTACCAAATCGATGAACGAATTTATAACACTTATCAAGTAGTAAAAACTTGTTCTAAGAATAGGTATAAAGTCAGGTTTATCGTCTGAACTTATGTTTTGACACTATTTATCGGTAATATTACGATAAATAGGCACATCCAATCCTGGTGGTTTTGTATCTACTTGAGTAGTTCTTAAAGGATTTCAAATGGAAATACACACATAACTAAATAGCGATTGGCCAAAGGTAGCTCTAAATATAAGCAGGGAATGGATACGGCTTTGCTTACATTCGAGAAAGCGGTGCCTTCGTTTCCAAGTGTGGATGCGCACATGCTAAGGATAGGAAGATTGGTGGCTATTAATGGGAAACTGTTTGGGGCTTGGGCGCATTACAAGCTGTGTCCAGCAATTTGCCGTGTATGGCGGTGTAGCAAGAGGTAAGTATTTATATTGGACAGGGCCATCAGAGCATGGGTAGAAAATTAACTTATCGCATCAATTAATTGTTGAAAAGTGAAAGGGCAGGAATTTGGACCTTTTGCAATTCGGGAATATTTCCCAAAATAAAGGAATGTAAATTGCATCTCGATATTGATTTCGCAAATTTATAGGTAAAAGGGAGCGTATAGGCCAACGTGATAATGTCCTGAAAGACAAACGCTGCTATTGAAAGGAGAAGTACTTGTTGGTAGGGGTGCAGTAAAGCATTTTATCCTAATAAAGATGGTTTAAGGAGATTTTTGGATCGGCCTCCATCCTTCCTGCGCCCTTCTGGCAACTTCCCGCTCCAATTAACTGCTGAACTCTTCCAATTCGGCTCACCGTAACTTTCTGTAATCGTCTATCTTAATTATACATTAATCCGTCACTGAATTGCTTAAATAAGGGGGTCTACATTAAATGCAAACAAACCTTGGCCATTTGTTTATGTAATTTTTTGATCATACAGAAGTCCTTAGCTTCCCGGTTCCACTTTCTTCCAATTAATTATCAAACTATTAAGTCGCTTCGCTTCATCAAATATAAAATCTTTGCGCATCGTTGAGCTTTACCATTAAAATCCTTTTGGGTCTAATGTATTGTGCCTACATAGGGTCCATAATTACTTTTCATAAACCTCATCACAAGGACTTTGAAAGTGGAAAGACTGATTACTTATACTAACACC
>Ga0163217_1008882_pt1 | contig 10209 bp, 8 predicted proteins | sample SynspAceP_FD_185933 | JGI IMG/M metagenome (GOLD analysis project Ga0163217, IMG submission 185933) | Saline lake microbial communities from Ace Lake in Antarctica - Synechococcus sp. Ace-P (PacBio error correction) | ecosystem: Environmental > Aquatic > Non-marine Saline and Alkaline > Saline ...
TTTAGTGTTGATCTCTGATAATGTCAACGGCCGAGCATGATTTATTTGGTCAATGATCGAGAATATCTGGAGGTTTCTGGTTGTAGATTCCAATATGGAGAATGTTCTAGTGTAGATTCTGGCCTGTTTTAATAAATACTTAATTAGAAGCATTGAGAATGCCAGTGCAAAAGAACCTAGGTAATTAATTGCTGAAACACGCAACGAAACCATAACACAACCCTTGCAACGCCTTGACTGTCCAACAAATTTTGAAGAAATTTTTTATACTTTATAATAGCTTATTTGAAAAATTTCACATTCAAATGGTGTAACTAATTCTTTATATATTTTAGGCACTGTATAAATGAACTACTAACCCAAGGTATAAAGAACTGGATACGTCAAGTAAAGTAGTTATTTAGAGTAGTGTTTTTTATATTGTGGCTTTATTGTATACTACAATTTTTTTAAGCCCTTGATTTTTGAAACCCTCACGATGGATAGGCAAGTCATTTTTAAAATAAATTATGATACGAGGTAAGCGGTAAATGGCAGCGGAGATCATATTTTGCGTACCTAACTTTTATTTGTAAATGTAGTGTTTAACCTTTGTACTATTTTGTTTTCTGGAACATTCTAGACAGAAAACGGTAAAAGCTAATTTCAACTACTTTACTGGTTTTTGTCTTTCCTTCGTATCGTCATTGTGGCTGCAATTGCTTCTTTACGGGTTTGTTAAAGTGTTTTAACTTCAATTTCCATCACTTCCTTAACAACATATTGCTTAGACCTTTAGGGATTTTTCACACCATCGGGCTTAGCATGGACCTATATGGGGTTTTTTCAAAGGAATTTAAACGTATTCGTCAAGGTTTAATTGAAGTAACTTGGTGGTGTACTCTAATTCAGACGCAACACAAACACTGGGCTCGCTTATCGTTATTGCTGTCATGACTCAAATAGCTTGTCATGATTTTCTGTTACGATATTCTGTCAAATTAATTTCAGTTCATTTAGTGGCTCCATTTGGCTTTAGTCATTTTCATACTGACCACCGTTTTTTTTAAATGTATTCTAAAAAATAAAGCGGTAGAAAATACGATTATTACGATCTCTATTAAAAGTCAATATCCATAAACGTCATTTTTTTGGGTAAATTATAGGCTTACTACTTCTTGTTAGTTTCATTTCTTTCATTTTTTAATAACACAGAAAGTTCTCGCGGTGAAACAGAAAAACCAGAAAACTTTTGGTATTTGGAGGCTTACACATTTTAGTAAAAAAGGAGACACCCTTCAACCTTAATTACTGATATTTTAGATGGCGTTTATCTAATTGTTGATCTAAAAGATGAAGCAACTGTTAAAACTATGGATGATGTTAAACATCAATATCGTTTTTATAACGATTTCAAACGTCCGCAAAAAATAGGTTGTTTAAGCAAAGGTCAGCATCTGAAAATTATAATTCACACTATAAAAACAAATTCAGATTTGCTTGAACTCGATGGAAATTTTAGACTCTGATACCTACTATTATATTTTTGGAAAAGACCACCAAAAATTTAATTTAAAACTCACGTGGTTTTTAATTGGTTAATGAACGTTCCGTTAACATAGGTAAATAGGCACAGAACACTATGGAGCGGCCTAATAAATAGTGAACGAAATACAAATCTTTTTACAACCAACGCAGACCAACGAAAACTCTTTCGGACTTTATTAGGCTTAAGTACGCTTTGAGATTTAACTATACATATAACCTTGTAACTTTTTTTCGAATGTAAAGTCATACCAGATATTATCACTAGGATTAAAAAGATGCCAACGACCAGAACCAAAATTTCATAATAAATAACAAAACTATTAATGCACATAGGCCTTCTTATTCGACCTATTATGTACATTTCCTATCATGTTCTTGATTTAGGGAACTATATTTGCCAAGTGTAGGTTTTATCAATAACGGCTATTTTTGGTCATTGACACTTTAGTAATTGCTACTTGGAGGATGAAGGTTCGCCATGTCACGTGGAACGACTTAGGACTCCCGAAAACGCAGAAAAGTTTAAAAAAAACGTACTTGTAACTCTCGGAATATTTATAGCTATTGTTTGTTTCAATAATGGTTTTTGAAATGAATAAAGATTTTATGTACCATTTTCATAGAGCAAAAAAATTATTCAGAAAATTCGCGTCTAAATTGGCATTTTAAAAGGTAAATTGTTTACTCTTTTTTTTACTTTATGCCAGCAGTTCTGCTTGAATCAATGTTAGAAGAATTACTAAGACAGAGGTTTTCTAATTAATTGGTTTGAGAATCTTGTTTTCTAAAACAACAATAGCTACATACTTGCCGTAATTTTTACAAGCCCTGATTTTTGGGTTTTTAGGCATTCTTATGATTTGTCAGAACCAGAATCAATTAGGGTTGGCCTTAATTGGATTAGTATGGGAATTGCTTACGTAAAATTTGGAAGAAATTTTATGGCCTTTAAATAATTGCTCATGCTGTCTGAAACAATGTCAAATGTAGATAGAGTATAAAAGATTTGATATATTTTGTTTAGTTGTTGGCGGTCATAAAAAAATAAACGTTTACAACAAGGCATAAATAATTTGTGCTATAAATGCTTCATCCAATGGTAAGGTCCTTTTTGGGCAAAGTTTGCCAAATTCTAAATTTGACTTTTAAATAAAAGAGTAAAAAAAAACACTGATAATCATCACGATATCAGTGTTTTGTTTGACCTATTTCTAGGTTGGTCGGGTTTGTGGCAAGGATTCGAACCTGCGACTCCGCGTCCCACGCGCCGCGATAACCGGGCTACGCACACCGAAAAAATATTTTTCGGACTGCAAATATACAACTATACTTAAACACTACAATAGATTTAAAAATAAAAAAGGAACTTTAAATAAAGTTCCTTTTTTTCATCTGAATCTGATCTTTTTAATACCTATCTATATAGGGGTAATGCAACAACATATTTGTTGCTTATCTTGTCATTGGCATTTACCACATACAGTAATCTCCTGTCGGAACCTGCGTTTCCTTCATAGGTACATCCAGCTCTAATTTGGTCTAACCGCCCTACCGACCGTATCTATCAATTAAATTTTAAACTTCTATAAAAGGAAATACTCACGTTTTTTCGGTGACCACTGTCATTTATATATCTCCGTCAGGAGTGAAGAAATTTGGCATTTCTAACATCGTATCAAAATCGACGGTAAGGTACCAAGCGACACATCCTCTTTCATCCTCTACCCGTAACCACCACAATTGGCATCCATGCAATGTCAAACACATTATCTGTCGTTGCGGTTGATCTGGAACGTATATAAATAATTACATATTACCCCGCTTGCAACCGCTGTTATTCTTTCATCTCGGTCCTGTTTTTAGACACAGATAAGGACAAAGGTAATGGCATCAATAGTGAAACTTACTTGATCCATACAGCCATTACTATGATAATATATAACAGTATGACCCGGCTGGTAAATTCTTCCAATGTTCTTGTAGTCGTGGCATTTTGGCCATATCGTCCCACATCTAAACTAAACATAAATCTGGCCTGAACGATTCGTCTGGTCATTGGTAAATCTGACCGTTGCTAATTTTGGAAAAATACCCTCACAGCCATACTGCGGAATAGTCTGTGCAGCTAATCAACACCTAATCAATAGTGCACATCTTTTCCTGCATACAGCCATTAAAATCCCGGCACATATATGCGGTCGATGCACCACCCTGAAGATTTTCAAACATAAGCTTATTCATTCTTAGGTAGCCTGGTTTTTGGGTCAGTTGGATCTGGTTAAGCAAAGCCTGGGCCTTCACTCTTGTTTTCATACTAAGGTCAAAAGTCGCGAATCTAAAAAGGAGTTCCTCCAGTAATGCTTTTTTGAGCTTCACCATCATAAGGCGTTTAAGCATATTTCAGGTTGCGTAAGACTTTGAAATAGATAATTATCAAGGTTCTTGTAATCGTGTTATTGGCACTACATTCACCCAACCTTATCTCTTAATCAAAATTTCATAGTTTTGACCTGCGAAGAATTCTCGGAAACGTGAACCAATTAGGATTACTCGGAATCACTGAAGAATTCATTAAGTTGGGGTTAATTGCAAATGCACTAAACCTTCACGCACGCTGATAATTTTCAACATAATACTTCCATCTGTTTTCTCCATTACAAGAAATATTAGACGTTGTAATGTTAACATCGGATCAGACGGCGCAACAACTTAAAGGCCCTTCAACTCACCACAAGATATTCCACTGGTCACCCGCAATGTAATACAACCCTCTGATAAATTTTCAAAAGTACCAATCGCCTTGGAGTCTCGTACAATAGTTGCTGACGGATCAGGTTAAATGCGGTATAAATAGATAATGCAGGTGCTGATTGCCCTAAATATAAAAGTATACAGCTCCGTTCGCCAATACCTCCGAAGAAAAGATTCTATTCTAACCATCACATTTGTAGCACAAGAAATATCGTCCGTAAGTAGCCACTAAATCAATGGCTTTTGCGCATCAAACAAGAGTAATACTTCTGATCGTAACTTGTACAGGCACCAGCCACCTACTTACGGACATCATATGATAAAACCTTGAACTCCGTCTATAAGCACTGAATTACCTACTATTGGAATAAAAGGATCGTACTAGCTCCGAAATTGAATTGTATTCGTAGTAAAGCCTAGCTCAGGATTTTCAATACTTAAACGCATTTGTCCTTGCCACCCACACTGGAGCTCTTTACTTGTACTAATTTAGAATTATGGGTTGGTTGGCGGAACTACAAATAATACGGATAACTTACACCAACACTGTCAAAACTCGAGGATACCTTCTATTGCAAATAACCACCCTGCACTTATACGCCACTGACAACCCATCAAAAGTAGGATGTCTTGCAGTCCACTTCTTGAATTTATATCGGTGTTATCGTTGCTGTTTCAGGTATAATAATTGATATTTATACCACCAAGAACACCTTCCATAGCCCCAGCTATGGACTTACACTATCACCGTTTGTTGGTATCAAAAGGCTTTCTAAAACCGATTATTACCGTCCTGGACATATTAGTCCTTGAGGTTCTAAGAATACTACCACTATAGGGTCCTACAGGGCTAAGGTAATATCGAAAGCGTTTTGACATTGTTTCAGATATCTCTTACTCTATTTTTTATATTTTTCCACTAGCCAAGCTAAGATTGATTCGCCGGTACGCAAAAGCCTATTTCTTCAGAATATAAATACTGCATGAATAGTACTAAGTGTTCCTCTTTTAACAATCGAATTCTAGGGCATACATCAGCCACCTAATACCGGTCGCTACAAATGTTTCCAGCGTTATCATTACAACTCCATTAATCTATTTCTATAGCGTAACGGTCAATGCCATTTTGTGTTCTTAATGTTTGGCACATTACTAATATTTTGAACATTTTGGAAGTCCGATAGCTTCGTACACTTACATAAAAATTTACTCCTGGTAATCTGTTTAATTTTGGCATCTGCACCATTTACATCTGGGTAGTTTTCCGGTATAAAAGTACGCAGATGCTAATGATGTGGTTTTGTTGTTCGATAATCCACTTCTATAAAATCATAACGTAACTCCTGAATAGTTCGACACATTGAATAATATGCCCCATTGGTATACCCAAGCACTGAATTGGATTTGCCTCCTTATACTTTACTGAAGGAAGTATAGGTTCAATCACAGTATGTCTAGGCATATGGATTAAACAGCCGTAAACATTATCTCGCACCACAAATAAATCTTCACCGTATTGGGCAATTAATTCATCTACAATGAAATTCCTGCACATTAGAATACATCTGCAACTGCGGTGGCCGATGTCGTTACATAGTGAAATCATCGTTCTGTTACGGTAATTCGTACCACCTCTGGGTTTCACAATTTTAAAACTGACTCACATTTAAAGTCACTTTGAACTTCTGAAGGTGTGTTATAGCCGGTAAGGTAAATTCATTCTCTACACCCATTAACCATCTATAGCATAAACCGTACTAGTTTTGGTAGCGCCATCATCAATTATTTCAAGGTTTGAGGTTTGATAATTTGCATACGCGTAATGCTGTATTGGTATCAGATCCGACCTGTTTCTATTTGGTCAATATTTCTTGTAATGAATAGAAGAACTGAATCGGTTTTGCCTCCTAATTTCACAGGTTAAATGGCGTACTAGTTGCCGATTTTTCAAACCGGGTGGCTCCATTATGGTAAGTCAAGCTGATCATACAATTTCTATCTGAGATTACTTCCCACTACATAAGTGTTTGGAACCTGATTGACAAAAGAGCCCCGAGGTATTTTTCGGAATTGTTCTGCAAGCCAAATGCTAAAGGTAGAGCTCCTTTGAATTAAGGTTATACAATTGTAATAACCGTCCGCTCTGTACCTGGCCTAATAGAACATTTTACAACTTCCGTCGGCTGAGCCATTACAACTCACATCACTTGCTCCAGTATCACTAATTAATGCTGTCGGGGGGTTTGTGCTTGATGATACTATTTATGTGTGGCACATTGGATTGTAGCATTTACTCTACATCTAAATCATGTTACAAGACGCTATACGTACCGGCGCTAAATTTTTGTAATGTTGTATGTTTGAGTTAATAATGTGGTATGGATACAGGGACAATAGGCTCCAGAAAATTTGTACCCGGAAAGGTGTAAAACTTCCAAGTTTCCACTACCACCATCTGCGTAACCGTGATTTCGCCCATCTGGAATTTTTCACAATAGGTATAGTTTGTGAATTCAGCAAAGGCCGAAGACTTGATAACCTCAGCTCAGCATAACAAAACAACCATTGGCATCAATAAATTTACGGGATACTACAAATAGCCTATTTACCGGTAAAAGTAGCCTCAGTTGGAAGACTTGGGTGTAATAGGAAGTTTGGACTTTCGCCATTTCTGTAAATGTTGGTGTGTCTATACGCCGGCATCGTTACGGTAATGGTAAAACTCCATGGAGTAGTAAACATTACCACCTGATTGTTACATCAATAGTGGGGTGTAGGTAACGCAGGATCCAATTGAATAATGGCAGCCGAAGTGCGATAATTACAGTTTTTCGTGCATCACGTACCAATATCATAAGAAGTTCCAGTGAAGGAGAATTCCTGGTAAAGTAGCGTAGTTACATTGCTTAAGTCGCTTGCGATAGGAGTGATTCTGTTGGCTTAAAGCGTTAGCATAAGACCTCCAGCACGCACTACACCGAACGGTCAGTTGTCCGTCCTTTACAATTTGCATTTACATTACTTATAATATCACACGAGGCAATATTGTAAAAATAAAGTAAGGGCATCTCCATCGGCAACATCCATCCTATCACCATACAAATGCCATAATTACCTAGGTCTATTATCCTGAAATGAATCCTGTATCAAGAAGTTGTAGAGAATGTAGGTACCAAATTTTACCGTATCCAAGTTCCGTTACTGTATATTAAAATTTGGGTCCTACAAAATTGGGTAATTGTATACTCCACATGTATTGAATAAGTCCCGTTGGATCACGAAGCACAATCTACTGCTGTTACAGGCCACGTTTAATGGGCGAAGCATTTCCGGAACTTCAATGATGCTGGGTCATAATACAATTTAGTGGCCAGTATCCGCAAACTTCAACGGTAAAAACTCTCCAATTGGATTTTAAGGAAAACAATTATCTTCTCGGAGTTCCTGTTTGCACGTAAAGGAATAAAAGACGGATGGATTTTTCCCACTCTTCCTAATTTCAAAGGACAGACGCCATTAAGGATGTCCACGCAGTAGACAAATCCATTGCATCACAATATAAGCGGACGTAGGATCAGGAACAATAACCAAATCATTCGGATCCAATAGTTGAGGTTTCATCGATACATCCTCGAGATCTATTGTATTACACGATAATTTTCTTGGTACTAATGCTGGATCTTGGATATTTAAAGGAAGATCGCCTATAGAACATTTTTGTTAATAATATTGATCGCCAAACATTTTCTACAAATAATTTGTGAAATCAGAAACACCCTCTGCAATTGAATTATTATTACTCTCCAGAAGCAAATTGGTTCTGATGAACAGAAGCATCGATTGGAGTGATTGTGGTTGCAGGTGGGTTTCGTTGTATCAGGAACTATCGTTTACTGGTTAATTGCTTAATCAATTGTTAGCATCCTTTAACCAAATTTCGTAATTGCCAGCCGCAAACAGAATACATAGTTTTGAGACAAGTCATAAAGATTTACGCGTTGGGATCCGATCAATTTGGATCAGCTTTGAAGTGAAACCCGCAGGTGCAAAAACAAATTCAAAAGGGGGTATCCCCGAAGAATGGTTGGTATCACTTCTACAACCACTATTCGCGTCTAACACTAGACACAACTCTTTCTGGTAGCAAGGATCGGCGTTGGTTTGGGAAAACGTATCGGATTCGAAATAGTCGTAACAACCATTGTTATCAGTGACTTCAACCGTGTAATCACCGATTACCTGTAAAAGGAACGTTGTACGTAATGATTTGACACCAAGGGAGCCCGTTTTGAACTGAAGTACCATTCAAATAAATAGTGTAAGAAGTTGTAGCGAGATGTTGGTAATAATTACCTCCATTTCACGCGATTTCCATAGTTTTCCGTCGCCTCCACAAGGTATTTCAATGCTACATCTAAATCTATCCCGATCTGCGGCGGGATTCGACCTTTACGCTAGCCGACAATTTTCACCATCAATAACTTCTATGGTTATTTCCTGGAAACCAAAACCACTAAAGGTATAAGTTTCCTGGGGTTTCAGGAGTTTGCAAGGCTCCCCATTAATTGGTACTGATGCGTTTCCAATAAGGGCTTGTGCCTGCGGTAGAAATTAACACTCTAGAAGCATATTTAATTGCCGAATAGAAAATTGTTACAATCTTGGAAAATAATCGTTGGAGCGGCTAGGAAGATAAGGTAAATGGTATTCGTTGTAAATACATCCTTCAGAATTCTCGCGGTAAGTGTATAATTTCTGCTAGAGTTAAATTCCCAAAAAGTTCTATTAACTTTGTGGGACACCAGCTAGTTTCCATTAGGGAACAGTAAAGTATACTATTTACCGCCCAACCGCCTGTAAGTATTCGCTACTACCCACCAATGTTACGCGTTTGCAAGTCCATTGGCGTAACCCACTGGGTTTAAAACAAATGCTGCTGGCTGCTTCTATAACAATAGTCGCGGTATCCGTTACAAACCTGTTATCCACATCAGTACCGTAATCGTATACGTACCAGCACTCTTGCGACTAAATCTACTTCGGCTAATTTTGGGAGCTGCACTAACAGGTTCTGCGTTGATTTGATAGGTATAGTTGGTTCCAAACCGTACTAAATGACAAAGTACACTACATCTGTAGCACTGGCAACAAACTCTTTTATCACCATCAGATTTTAGCTCTAGCTCTATAGAGCTTAGCACAACGGGAGTTAAAAACTTCAGTAATACCCACAACCGTTTCCACATCTTGTATTTTCAAAGTGTAGGGTGGTTTGATGTCTTAAGCCGAAAAGGTATTTCCACCGCACCGCATTGTCAAAGGCACTAGGGGCTTTATAATCCTATAGTTTTGCAAATGCTTGCCTGCCAGTTGCCACTAATTGCCATCGTTGTTCGCAAGGGCACAAATTAATATTACTTTGAACAAAATCTAAATTGGTGGGCGGATCTAAGGTATCAATAACAATTATTCGTAAGCTCTAGCCCTACAACCAATTCATCTCTTATGATAGGCGTATAGGTTCCAGGGAGGTAGATTTGTAACGATGCGCTTGCAAAAAATCTAACTCCGTCCCTACACTATACTGAAACAGTAAGCTGAACCTCCTCAGCACCAGAAAAAAGAATACTTCCCTCAATCGTACGCTCCCTGGAAGCATTACGGTCTGATTTGATAATTTTAGCTTACTGTTCCCAGTAACTGTTTGCTTTCACTAGTGGGACAGTAAGCTAGGCAATCATAGTACATGAAAAACTACTTGTTCGTCACCTAACCTCTAGTGTGTATAGGTTCCATCAGGTACAGATATTCTAGTGCTTGTTACCCAAGGGTCACTGGCTATTTGTCTATATGATAGTTATAACGCTCTCGCGTTTTTATGACATTAAAATTAATTTTTGACACATTGGTACCAGGTGCCATTTATTCGTG
>Ga0163217_1014478_pt1 | contig 10209 bp, 9 predicted proteins | sample SynspAceP_FD_185933 | JGI IMG/M metagenome (GOLD analysis project Ga0163217, IMG submission 185933) | Saline lake microbial communities from Ace Lake in Antarctica - Synechococcus sp. Ace-P (PacBio error correction) | ecosystem: Environmental > Aquatic > Non-marine Saline and Alkaline > Saline ...
CTTAACAGAAGGGGGAGAAAGAAACACGAATCGGGACGGTAAATCCGGTTGTTGATTCCTTTGACCTAAGAAAAAAATTTTTTTTCCTGTATCGTTCATCGGTGGAATTTCTCCGACGTTTTAATTTGGGGTTCCCGAATTTGCCCGCCTAGGTTTTTTGGGCGTTAAAAGTGACGCATTGGCAGCGCGGTGAAATCTCCGAGCCCATCCGAATCTCCGAGTGCCCAGAAAATAAATCCAAGTTGAATGCTGGCTGTTTATCTTTATTTTTGTCACGGGCATAATTGGGGCTGCCTCACAGAATGACCGGCTATTTCGAAGTGGGTGTTGTTGGTTCCCGTCAATCAGCCCTTGCTATACTTTCTCTACCGTGAATCGCCCAAGTCAACGGGCCATTGATGATGTTATGTCCTCTTAGAATTCAATTCGGCTGTCAGTTTCAACTTGTCCCTCTCCAAGGGGGGTTACCAAGGCCTCCGCTGACTCTTCACTTTCCAATAACGTCAGTAATCTATAGTTTTATTTTCTTCCACGCCTTCCGAAACTTAATAACTCGGTGTCAAGATAGTTTAAAAACGCGAACGGCTAAAACCTGACCAAAGGGGGATGAACTTGGACATCATGCGAACGCGATGGGTCTATACCTCGGGCGTAATCGCGAACTTCGGTCCGCCTTTAACACTGCCCATAGCGATTGACACGAACCCGGGGTAATGGCGTTCAATCAGAAAATATAAAACATTGGAAGCCAAACTTTATTTTGACACGCATACGGCTCAGAAAATGATTAGGCGCAATGTTTCAGTTTCGTTTGACTGAAAAAACTCGGAACGATCTCCCTCGAAACCTGGGTCGCAAAATAAACTGTATTTGCTTTTACCAGAGCGGTGGCAAAGTGGTCCGGATTGGTGTTCCTAGGAACCCGGTTTGTATTCACGATTCAACGCTGGGAATTGAGAGCCAACTTTGCCGAGACAGAAAAATACATGCTTTTTGTACTGGAGAATGTCGGGCCATTTATCATCTAACTAAGGCTTATACGTAATTTTTGAAATTTGACACGTAGCAAACGCTAATGAAATGTCGACAATTGGTATGGAGGGATTTTCCCTGAATACCCATAAAGGTTTCTCGTGAAAAATGCTCTACCAATCTGCCTCTGAAGTTGCAGTTCGCGGGACAGTATAGCTATCTCAATCACGTCCGGCCTGAAACGCACCATAAGCGGCGTTTTTTTGTATGGCAATAAGCACCAAGATAAAACGCTCGTTTTCAGGGAAGTGGAAGTTTTTATTACTATAATAATTCATACAAGTTTATTACAGACTGGCTTGCGCTTTGGCCTTTTAGCACATGTGGGGTGTTGTAACTAACTGAAACTTCGGAGATTTTACGATAATGAAAAAACAACTCTTTACTGGTCCGGCTATTGTGGACATACTCTTTCGGTGCTCACCAACTAATGGCAGGAATGTCTGCATGCCGCAACCCTGGAGACGTTAAATCAGGGGCACGTGCCAGTGGGTGGTGTTTACTCCGGTTTGCCGGTTTTCTCCAGCCAATGAAACGGCGACTGGACTGGTTATCGATGTGGGATACCTGTCCGCGCCGTAGCGGCCGCAGTCCTTGCGTGGGACAAATGGCAGCAATTCACGCCGCCTGAGCAGCGATAAGAACGCTTTTTACTGCGTTACCAGTCGGTGTGAGATTCGACGTGCTTCTCCGTAACTACCACCTGGACTCCTGGAACCCGCGATGCTTCCCTGGGCCTTAAATTTTACAGCGTCACTATGATTGACGCGCCAAGGTTTTCCCTGGTTAGCAAAAAAGTTTGGGTGTAGACGCACGCTGAGCAGTTAGACGGCGCCACGATCTGTATTCAGGCGGGCACGACAAACCGACGAACCTGGCGGACTATTTTTTCGCACCAAGGGCATGACATTTAACCCTCCTGGTATTCGAACACATCCGAACAGACTGTCAGTGGCTCTCGCTGCTGGCCGTTGTGATGTTCTAACTCTGACTGACCGATTCAAACTGGCCGCCCTGCGCAGCAAACTGGAAGAGCCCAGCAGCGCGATCAACTTTGCGAACATCATTTCCAAGAAACTCTTGCCTGTCGCGCCAAGCGATGACCAGTGGTTCAATTTGTGAAAATGGGCGCGTGTTTGTGCAGTATCAACTGCGGAAGAGTCTGGGTGCACCCAGGGCCAACGTTGCAGAGATGAAGTCATCCACGTAACCCTGAAATAGCGTCCTTGCGTTCGGCACCACCTGGCGACATGGGCGAGAAGCTCGGCGTACTCGGCTGACTTGGCTTCCGGAATCATCCAAGACGTACGGTAATTACGGCGAAAATGTAACGATCGTAACGTCGGGACCAGACAGCCCCGCTTGGGCTCGACCAAGCGTCTAACCACGCTTGTGGATAAGGCGGTATATGTATCGCGCCACCGTTCGCTAATCACCCGATAGCCATTGCATTTTCCGGTTGGTACGTGACCGGAATGTTTGAACGTTCAAGCTTGCCCCTTGAGAAACCAAGGGGCATTTTTTCGGGTTAATACTATGAACGAATCCAATATAAACTTCTTCAAACGCGCGCGCGGCCCAAACCCTGGAAAAACCCAATACGTAGTTTTGGTATTTCAGAACCCGCGCTGGGGCACTGTTTCTGGTTTGGCTGGACACTGTTTCCATAACACCCTCAGCATATGGAAAGGCCGCGGTATTAGACACAGGTTTCAGGCTTTCTGGACGAGACGCGGCTTCGGCATCATCATGACCTTGATCTCCCTTAACCGACTCCACCATGACTAGTGGCCGCACTTTTTTTTGTCGGTCTGCTTAATACCTTTGCTTGTCTCCGCCAAGGGTGTTGTAGGGCTAACGGATTCATCGTTCTTTGGGTATAGCACGACTTTCCAGCAACTGGCTCATTGCCAAGTTAAGCGCTCTGGTGTATATTGAACCATTCGTAATATTTCCGCTCCTGCTGGCAATATTTTTCATTCTGCTACTTTAGCCGTAACTGCAGACTCTTCCCAGCCCGCGGTCAAAAGCCTCGATGTAGCTGATCATGTTTTTTCAGTAAATCGTGCCTTTATTTCCCGACTGCAGTGCAGAGCCTGGATTCGGCTGGGTACATGGCAGCGTTGATTACGGGTATCGCCGCGGCAGTTTTCGACACCGCTGGGCCAAAAATACGCCAACTCCGCACTGGCCAAGCTTGTATTCCCGGCGTTAACGGTCGGTAGTTTGCTGATTCTGGCCTGCCACTGCTGATGTTCATCGCTGGTCGGCAGGCCCTTCGTCTGGGAAAAATGCGTCACTGACCGGTTTAAACTTCAACGCCGGTGGGCGCTCTCAAAATACTGCGGAGCTTGCCCGCACTCTGGATTGCCACTTGTCGCTCATACTACCGCCAGTTTTTAATCGCGGAAATTAGTCCGCCTCCGGCATTCCCTGGCGTAGATCGTGGAGCCAAACGGAAGGGGCTTGCGAGTGCGCTTGGTCTCCAGGTTCCGTTTCACCCCTGTCGACTGGTCATCATTCCCAAGATGCGATGCGAGCATATTTCCGCCCTTGACCGTCCAAATATCTTTAAAACCTCTGGTCACAATCGTCGCTTGGCAACGCGCGATCGCCTATCCAGCCTGGTATCGTGTTTTGGGCAACCACCTTGAACCAGACAGGACGTGCGGTTGAGGTGGTTGGCCATCACCAAAATGGCTGTTTATCTCACTATCCGCTTGATCATTTCGGGTCTCATGAACAATTTATAACCGCCCGTAGCGCTGCAGGAGCGATGATGAGTCTTTTTCCATCGAATTGCCCCGCCCTCCGTCAAGGACTCGGGTGTTACTGGACTGGATCGCGTAAAAACCTGTTTTTCAAACCTGGTACAACATAAGTGCTGACGTCTGGCTGCCGCCTATCTGGTGATTACGAAGTGCGGGGCCACTGCTGAACTGGTTGATTCTGAAAGCGACGTTCACCGCGCGAAAGTGCGCGCTGGATGCAGAATGGTGAAGAGCGCTTGTTAGCTGTTTTGTCGGTCAACGGCTGAACTTCTTATCTCGGATTTTTATCCCGAATACCCCTGTCAATGCGCCGGCGTTGACATCATGTTCGGCCTGCTCGCGGTGGCTTTTGGTACTCAGTTTTTATGAGCGCTTCCGCGCCGCAAATGGTTCGGTGTCTCGGCTGACCGGCCTGGCCCGCTGATTCGATACATCCTGATTCCCGTTGGCTGGATTTGGACATGGGAAGAAGTTCAGGCAGCCGATGGGGCGGCTGATGCTGACGTAATTCCTTGCCTATGGTCGGCATTTTAGCCGCATTGCATGGCACGTACGGCACTTGGGCGTCCGCCTCAACATGCCTATAATTACGCGGACGTGTGTCGTCCTTTATTGAAGTCTGCGCGTGCTGTGCCCGTTTGATTACCAGTGCTGTTCCCTGGCGTCCGTAATTGCTACCTTATTCCTGCCGGACGGGGTCACTTTGAAAGCTGATGCGGGCGTTGATCCGGTAATCACTCTTGGCAAATCGGCCTATTATGGCAAGAGGTGGTACGAAGGTGGCCGCAAAGCAAATCCGAAAGGTCAAGTATGAGGCTGCCAGCGCTCTGGGGCTTGGGCTATGGCGCAAAACCGGGCTGGTTGGTATTACCGCAGGCACTGACCTGGTGATCCCCGGTATCGTCAACACCTTCATTTCCTTATCAAGACACCGAACGCTGGTCTCAATTATTGGCTGTTTTCGAATATTTTTGGGAAGCTGGTAGCAGTCGACCATCACTGACCCAGCTGGCGCACGTCACTACGGGAAGGTACGGTCTTGGTGGCCTTCTGTTTTTGGATTTTCTGTTTCGGCATTGTCCCGGTTACAGCCAGAACCTTGAAACGAAATCTCGACACTGGGTCCATTAAAAACTTGAACGGACACCCAACATGAACTGAGCACAACACGCGCAACAAATACCCGGAGAGTGCGCCCGCCCGCTCCGGTGAATTGACCAAAGCGCACTGACAGACATTATCAAAGTCGCCGACATGCCATAAATGGTACAGGCTCGTTTCACGTTACTACAAGGGCCTGAATCTGATGTGAAAGAAGGTGAAGCGGATAAATTGTTGATTTACCTGAGCCGGAAGGTACCACAAATAACGATCCCGCTTCCCTTCTTTCACATCAAAGATTCAGGCCCTTGAGTACGTGAAACGAGCCGTACCATTTATGGCATGTCGGCGACTATTGAATAATGGTCTTGTTCAGTGCGCTGGTTCAATTCAACCGACGGTGCGCGCACTCTCCGGGTTTTGTGCCGTGTGCTCCAGTCATGTTGGTGTCCGTAAGTTTATGACAAGTGTCGAGTTTGCGTTCAAGTTCTGGCTGTAACGGGACATGCCGGAAACAGGAAAATCAGAAACAGAAGGCCAGCAAAGACGTAACCTCCGTAGTGCACGTTGCGCCAGGCTGGGTCAGTGATGGTCGACTGCAGCCGCTCCAAAATATCGACACAGGCCAATAATGAGGACCACGTCGGTGTCCCTTTGATAAGGAAATGAAGGTGTTGACGATACGGGGATCCCAGTGTCAGTGGCCTGCGGTATACCACCAGCCCGGTTCTGCGCCAATAGCCCAGCCCCAGAGCGCTGGCAGCCTCATACTGACCTTCGGAATGGCTTGCAAGCCACCTCGTACCACCTCTGCCAATATAGGCCCGATTGCCAAAGGTGATACCGCTCAACGCCCGCATCAGCTTTTTCAAAGTTGACCCCGTCCGGCAGGAATGAGAGGTAGCATTAACGGACGCCATGAACAGCACGGTATCAACGGCACACCAACGCCAGACTTCAAATAAAAGACGACACACATACCGCGAAAATATAGGCATGTCTGAGGCGACCGCCAAGTGCCAAGTACGATGCCTATTTAGGCTGCGGCTAAAATGCCGACATAGGCCAAAGGATTAACGTCAGCATCAGGCCGCCCCATCGGCCTGCTCTGGAACGTTCTTCCATCCAAACCAGCCAACCGATCAGGAATGTATCCCGATCACGGCAGGCCGGGTCAGCCCGAAGCACCGGAAACGCACTTGCGGCGCGGGAAGCGCTCATAAACTGAGGTACAAAAGCCACCGCGAGCAGGCCGAACATGATGTCAACGCGCCATTGCAGGGTAATCGGGATAAAATCCGTAAAGATAAAGAGTTCAGCCGTTGACCGACAAACAGCCAACAAGCCGCCTTCAACCATGCAAGTCAGGCGGCCACTTTCGCCGGTTGAACTCCGCTTCAAGAATCACCAAGTTCAGCAGTGGCCCCCGCAACTCGTATCACCAGAATTAGGCGGCTACCAGCGTCAGCACTATGTGTAACAGGTTGAAAACGGTTTTAACCGCATCAGCCAGTAACCCGAGTCCTGCACGGGGCGGCAATTCCGAATGGAAGACTCATCATCGCTCCTGCAGCGCTACGGCGGCGGTTAAAATCGTTCATGAGACCCGAAAATGAATCAGCTGATAGTGAGGAATAAACAGCCATGGTGATGGCACCACCTCAACCGCCTGTCCTGTCTGGTTCAAGGTGGTGCCCCATAACCCGATACGGTCTGGAGAATAGGCGATCGCGGTTGCCAGCGAACGAGTTTTTTGACCAGGTTTAGATATTGGCTGGTCAAGGGCGGAATAATGACTCGCATCGCCTGTGGAATGATACCAGTCGCAGGTGAAACTGGACCCTGAGACCAAGCGCACCTCGCAGCCTCCGTTCTGGCCACGATCTACCGGGCCAGAATGCGGAGCGGACCAATTCCGCGATAAAAACTGGCGGGTAGAGCGACAAGGGCAATCCAGAGTGCGGCAAGCTCGGCAGTATTGAAGCGCCACCCGGTGAAGTAAAACCGGTCCAGTGACGGCATTTTCCCGACGAAGGCCTGCCGACCAGCATGAACATCAGATGGCAAGGCCAGAATCAGCAACCGTCCGACCCGTAACAGCCGGAAACAACTGGCCAGTGGCGGAGTTGGCGAGTTTTTTTTGGCCCAGCGTGTTACGAAACTGCGCGGCGAAATACCCGTATCAACGCTGCATTAACCCAGCCGATCCAGGCTCTGCATGCAGTCGGGAAATAAAGGCCACGATTTCTGAGAAAAAACATGTCGGTACATCGAGGCTTTGACGCGGGCTGGAAAGAGGTCTGCATGACGGTCAAGTAACCAAGAAGAAATTTGCAGCAGGAGCGGCATATTACGAATGGTTTTCAATATACACCAGACGCTTTAACTTGGCAAGAGCCAGTTGCTGAAAGTCGTGCTATAGCCGCAACAACGAAACCGAGTGAATCGCTAGCCGCTACAACACCCATGGCGGAGACAAGCAAGGTATTAAGCAGACCGAACAAAAAAAGGCGGCCATAGGTCATGGTGAGTCGTTAGGAATCAAGGTCATGATGATGCGAAGCCCGCAGTCCTAGTCGCAGAAAGCCGAAACCTGTGCTAATACCGCGGCTTTCATAATTGCTGAGGGTGTTATGGAAGCAGTGGTCCAGCCAAAACCAGAACAACAGTGCCAGCGCGAGGGTCCTGAAATACAAACATCCCCGGTACCTTGGTTGTTCCAGGGCTTTGGCCGCGCGCCGTTTGAAGAAGTTATATTGGATTCGTTCATAGATTAACCCGAAAAATGCGCCTGGTTTTCCCAGGGGCAGCTGAACGCCAAACAATTCCGGTCCGTAGCCAACCGATGTCATGGCTATCGGGTATTAGCGAACCGTGCGCGTACATAATACCGCCGTTATTCACAAGGCGTTTAGACCGCGGTCCGAGCCCAAAGCGGGGTGTCTGTCCGACGTGTACGAATCGTACATTCGCCGTAATTACCGACGGTCTTGGATGATCCGGAAGCCAAAGTCAGCTCGGTACGCCCGAGCTTCCGCCATGTTCGCCGGGTGCCGAGCAGACGCTGAATTTTCAGGGTTCTGGATGACTTTCATCTTGCAACGTTGGCCTGGGTGACACCCAGGCTCTCCGCGTTTGATCTGCCAAACAGCGCCCATTTCACAATATTGACCACTGGTCATCGCCTTGGCCGACGAACAGGGCCAAGAGGTTCGCTTGGAAAGATGTTTCGGCAAAGTGATCGCGCTGCTGGGGTCTTCAGTTTGCTGGGGGGGGGGGGGGGGGGGGGGGGGGGGGGGGGGGGGGGGGGGGGGGGGGGGGGGGGGGGGGGGGGGGGGGGGGGGGCTACGGGGGGGGGGGGGGGGGGGGGGGGGCGCAAGCGGCCAGTTTGGAACGGTCCAGAGTTAGAACATCACAACGGCCCACTAGCGAAGCCACTGACAGTCTGGTTCGGATGGGTCCGAATACCAGAGGTTAAATGTCATGCCCCTTGGTGGGGAAAATAGTCCGCCAGGTTCAGTTCGGTTGTCGTGCCCGCCTGGAAACAGATGCGTTGCGCCGTCCTAACTGCTCAGCTCGTCTACACCCAAAACTTTTTGGCTAAACCAGAAACGCTTGCCGTCATAATTAGTTGACGCCTGTAAAAATTCAAAGCCCAAGGGAAGCATCGCGGTCGGGTCCAGGTGGTGTACGGGAAAGGCACGTCGATCTCAACCGGACTGTAAACGCAGTAGCGTTTCTTTCGCTTTCAGGTCGGCGTGATTGTGCCTTGGTCGCACTGCCAAAAGACTGCGGCCGCTACGGCGCGACAGGTATTCCACATCGATACCAGTCAGTCGCCGTTTTCATTTCTGGCTTGGGAGAAACCCGGCAAACCGGAGTAACACCACACTGCCACGTGCCCCCCTTGTTTTAACGTCATCAGGTTGCGGCCTGCAGACTTTCCTGCCATTAGGGTGCCACCCGGAGAGTTGTCGCAATATGCGACCAGTAAGAGTTGTTTTTTCCATTATCGTAAATCTCCGAAAGTTTCAGTTTAGTTACACAGCCACTGTGCTAAAGCAAAGCGCAAGCCAGTCTGTATACTTTTGATTATTATAGTAATAAAACTTCATGCCCTGAAAACCGAGCGTTATATCTGGTGCTTATTGCCACAAAAAACGCCGCTTATTGTCGTTCAGGCCGGACGTGTGGCACTGTCCGCGAACTGCCAACTCAGAAAGGCCAGATTGTGCCTTTCACGAGAACTTTAACTGGGTATTCAGAAATCCCTCCTACAATGTCGACTTTTCATAGCGTTTGTACGTGTCAAAATTTCAAAAAATTACGTATTAGCGCTTAGTTTAGATGATAATGCGCATTCTCCGTAACAAAAAGCATGTATTTCTGTCTCGGCAAATTGGTGGGGGTGTGGCTCTCATCAGCGTTAAAATCTCGTGAATACAACCCGGTCTAGAACACCAATCCGGACCACTTTGCACCGCTCTGGTAAAAAGCAATACAGTTTATTTTTGCGACCGCATGTGTTTTGCTTTATTTTTTTGGGTTTTTGTTGTTTGTGGGGTTGGGTTTTTTTTTTTTTGTGTGTTGTTTGGTTTTTGTTTTGGGGGGTTTTTCCGAGGGGGAAAAAAAAAGGGATCGGGGGGGTTTCCGAGTTTTTTCAAGTCAAAACGAAACTGAACATTGCGCCTACATTTTCTGAGCTGTATGCGTGTCAAAATAACGTTTGGCTTCAATGTTTTTTATTTTCTGTGAAGCCATAACCCGGGTTCGTGTCATCGGCTATGGGCAGTGTTAAAGCGGACAGAAGTTCGCGGATACGCCCCGGGTTAAGACCCAATCGGCGTTCGCTGACTGTCCCAGTTCATACCTTGGTCAGGTTTTAGCGTCGCGTTTTTAAACTATCTTTGACACCTTATAGTTCGGAACGATACTAAAGTACTGGGCGTATTGTGAAGGTCACGAGGCCTTGGTAACCCTTGGAGGACAGTGCTGACAGCAATGATCTAAGAACTGACATCATCAATGGCCTGACCTGCGATCACGTAAGAAGGTGCAGGGCGATGCGCCAAACACTTCGAAGCGGTCATCGTGAGCCAGCAATTGCCGGCAAAAAATAGATTAGCAAGCATCAAACTGGTTTATCTGGCACTCGAGAATCGGATTGGCTCGAGATTCACGCGCTGGCCATGCGCACTTTTACGGCCCAAACCTGGGCGCAATCGGGCACCCAATAACGTCGGAGAAATCCAACGAAATGAACGTACAGGAAAAATTCTTAGTCAGACACAACGGATACCGGTCG
>Ga0163217_1045312_pt1 | contig 10209 bp, 6 predicted proteins | sample SynspAceP_FD_185933 | JGI IMG/M metagenome (GOLD analysis project Ga0163217, IMG submission 185933) | Saline lake microbial communities from Ace Lake in Antarctica - Synechococcus sp. Ace-P (PacBio error correction) | ecosystem: Environmental > Aquatic > Non-marine Saline and Alkaline > Saline ...
ATAGGGCGGTCGCAGCCGATGCGCGGGTTTGGTGCGTATTTTGTCGCTGGACGGTCGGAATAAGGTTTGATGTTGCCGACGTGGGCCATGGTTTCCTCCCTCAAGAACTTGTTGCGTTTTGGCTGCGGCAGCCGCAACAGAAACGCTTGCGCGAGGCGGCTCTCCCTCGTTTCTAGATCCTTCCATCACGAGCGAGTAGTAATGCAAGAAGGAAATAAGCTTGTTAACACGCGGTTTTGTCTGTAAATATTTTTCACCGTGACCGCCAAATCAGTAATTTCAAAACGCTACGCATGCAAAATCCCTAAGCAAACTTCCGATTGCCTACACAGGGTGCGCATTATACGCAAGGAGCGTGCTTTCCAAAGTGGCGCTAGAAAATCCTCCGCCGAAGCTCCTTGCAACCAGCGGCTCGCCGGCTGTCTTGGGGTTGGGCAACCCGCCCCCTGAGAGTTAGAATCTTCGCTCTAAGGGTGCCACCTTATAACAGTTCCGCATATCAAGGGAGATAAACAATGAATAATCTACTAATATCGTTGCGTGCATGCTCTTCTGCGCCACCTGAATTTTTGCTTTTGGTGGCTCGGCAAAGCAGGCCGGGTAATGGAAGGCTAACCGTCTGAGGGTAAAGCTGTCGCGGCCACTTTACATTTAGCATCTCTGTTTTAAAAAGATCGCCGAGGTTGATCTCGGAATAGACAGATCTGGGATATTCACCATTAATTTGATAAGTTCTTATGGCGGTGTTACCCTTTGGGTCCCAAGTGTAACTCTAGAAACCTGGATGGTATTTCGATCAGGGCCTTATCGAGATTGGCTTCAATTCTGCGTCGGGCTACACGCGGATAAGAAACATTGATCTAGAGAGATCACCGTAGCTAGGACTGCCATTTCCTAACGCGCGTTCAAGAACTCGAGAGAAGTTCGATGTTTCCCGTTGCCGTGTTTTTTTGCGCACCCCGCCTGTTGAGCAAGGAATGGCGCAGTGGGAATGCTCAGAATGCTGTGGATGAGACCTCAGCCGGATGCCCAGTACAAATATCCTTTGTGGGCACGGGGGAAGCTGTCGCGACACGTATACTGGAAAATTCTAATTTCGAGGGCATGCGCCGTACGTGCGACAGGCGGTTTGGGCAAGCTTTTGAAGCGTTTTGGCGGTGTTCCGACCTCCGTTACCAATCTTGGAAGTCCGTATAAGCGAATGGAAGTTGTGTTTGTCGATATCGTGGATTTTCGCCACAGTCACTGACACGCACCTAGCTTTTTTGGCACGATCAAACAGTCTTGGAACTGGTGAGAGGGCGAACCTGAACGCCGGAACTGTGAAACTTGCCACTGTTTGTAGTCAACATCAATACGCTCCTATTTATGCTGTTCTGGAACGGAAAAGAGCGCTATTGGACGGTTCCAAAGGGCGAGTAGGACTGAGATCACTATCATGGCGAAACTACGAGCGAGCATGCTGGGCACGCTCGTTGTGAATATCACCTGTGCCCTGAAGAAAAGGCGTTGGACAAAAGTTATGTTCTCGCCCGAAGTGCTGGCCGAGTTCAAAGCCTCATAATGCTTGCCGACCTCTTAGCCGTAGAAGCTTGGATCAAAAGACATAGGAAAGCCCAAAGGGCAAAACCCTGGCAGAAAGCTGTTACGATCTGGGTTAGTAAAAACGCGGAAGTAAATCGCGCGTTCTAACTAAGCCGGCACGGTGAAGAGGGCCTGTTTTTCATGCCCTCTTTGTTTTGCACAACCTCTCTCCAATTCACGATTTGAAAAGGTAAAGCCATCTATAGCCGGTTCTTCGCGTGCTCGAAGACGGAGTCTGACTTCAGTCACGTAATCGGACAAAGGGCTGTTCGTCAACTTGACCTGTTTTGCCCTTGTCGCGGATTGCCGAGTCTATCCATGACTGTATGGTAGCATTGCCGGACGTTCTGGTCGCGCGGCGGGCGTAAGTGCGTTACGCCGCTTACCCGGCTATGGTCGACTGGATTGAATTCGCCATGCAACTGATCGCGATCATGGGCATTCCCTATACCCAGCGGGAAGGGGGCATGTGCGCTGGATATCCTGATCGCCAGCTTAAAGGCCGCGCATTTATGAGGCGTGGGAATATTCTCGTTTCTTGTTGATCTTTATCCTGATGATCGCTGCTAATTGGGATCGTGGGCTGGCATTTATCGGCGAAGCTTTTGATTTTTGGCGCCTCCATATGGAGGTGGCGATATGCTCTATTCGACATCGGGCTGGCCGATCTGGCTGGAACTGATCGTGACTGATGGCGTTTCTTCTGGTATCTGGATTTGTGGTTTGTTGCTAAGACAAATCTAGGGGATAATGCGACGCGCATTCCAGTACTGGGGTGTTGAAGCCACGTTGCGGTGTACCTTTGTACAATCGCGCAGCCGAACAGGCCCCATGGGCGGAAAGCTGAACATCTAGAGGGCGGAACTGATAAGACCAACTAGTATGAGTGAAATTGCTCTTTTGGGTTCGGGCTGGGTGTTGCTGCTTATAGGGGTGGTAGCCCGGTTGTTCACGTTGTGGCGTTGCATGTGCAGCGTGAGATGGCAGGTTTGATTTGGTCCTGACTGGATTTTGGCTAAAAAAGGGATGCAGGGTCTGAACTGGACTGGCTGCGGTTTGCGATCAAACCTCGGGTGGCTAGGTTCTTTACTAATGCAAGCCCGAACTGTATGACCTGATTCGAACTTATATTGATCGTGATGTCTTCTGGTCTTATTATATAGCCGTTGAACGCGCGCGTTCTTCGAAGCGGCAAAGGGCTGGAAGCGTGGCTGCCAGGTGCTTGCTGAGGTTTTTATCTGTGTCCTTTGTGCGACGAAGCGTTATTTTGCGGCGTTCTCTTGAGAGTCGTCGCAACTAGCGGTGCTGTGTTCGCTGTTGCATTTGTCGATCGCCGGAATGAGCCCTGGCTGATCGCCCTTATAACAGAATTCAGCCGCTGTCGTTGTTCTGCGTAGCAGGGGCACATTTGGCGTCGCTGATGCCGTATTACACCAGGTCTGTGCGATCTTCTCGTTATCTATTGAGATCAATTCGTGACCAAAGACGTTGGCAAACTAGCTTTGGAGCGGGTTTTTTATCTCGGTGCATTTTTATTCGGCCCCATCGTCTTATGCGATCTTGATCGTTATGGATCGCTCTCATTCTTGGAATAATTCGTCGGTCCTCCTATTGTTACCAGATTATGTTTACGTGGGCAACAGGTTTCTTAGCCTCGCTTCCTGCAGCCATGCCGATCTTATGCGGTTAGTTGACTGCATTTCACTGGCTCTTCGTCTATTATAACCATTATTTCGCGACGCGTGGGAGTACCCCGGACCGAAGGTGGGGCTGTGTGTCGGTTCTCGATCGTTCTGATTGGTCTGATAATCGTTGTGTGGAATGCGGTGGGCTATGAGTTTATTGAAGATGACGCTTCTTGTGCTTGAGACTGCAGCTGATTAACACGTCTGAATAAAATCTTACATATCTGGGGCGGACGACTGAATATATCGCGTACGTTTCTTGGGCGCACCGATTGGGCTGCCGGCGGACAGTATTGGCACAGGCAATGGATTTTTCAGGAGCTTGAGGCGGCGGGTGGGGGTTCCTTGAATCTCCTTCGTGGGTACAGCACATTCACACCACGATATTGGACGTCGAAATGAAGTATGGTCGGGACAGAGTTAATCGTATCTGGATGCGCGTCCAGCTGACACATGTTGCTCAACGCTTCCAGGAGGGGTAGGTCGGGCGGTGATCGGCGACTCAGATGGCCGGAGAGTTCGTCGCTGGCTGCGGTAGTGCCTTGGCATGTCGGATCCGAAAGTGGGTAGCGATCTGGGGTTTGGGATTTTTGGTGGTGAAAGATGGCAGAGGTTTGTTCTGATCACCTGACAGCAGCCATTGCTTGAACTGTTTTTCTGTTCGTTGGCTGGTGTGCGTACCTGATGCTAGAGCGTCCCTAAGACGTGTGAAGGATCTAGGGAGGGTACTAAATAAGACAGTTCTTTAAGAAATTTCGTGTGCGAAATGCTGTGTACGATAATTGAGTTATTGTCTGTAGCACATGTGGCTGTCCCGTCTATGGTGCTTTGGCTTGCCTCAATTGGCAATGTGCCTGCTGGCTGCAAGCGACTCGACTGATTTTCTCATTCATACGGGTTTTGATCCTGCTCCTCGAGCCCGGTGATTAATCAGAACTCCGCATGTGGCTTGTGGAAGCCGGTTCAAACAAGGCCCGACCCGACTTTGAAAAGACTCCGTGCACAACAGGGCATAGGGTCCGAGCGCCAGGGCGCGCGGTAACGCGCCGCTGGAATGCCCCATTCCCGAGCGTGGGCCTATCTTTCAGCCTCCGAGACAACGCTAACAAGTTGACGGTCGGCTCCGGTGCCGATATAGCTCAGCGCGGCCTGGGACCTACGGCAGCTACTGGGCGTATGATCTACTGAAGATCTCCAAGAGGGTCAGGGGTGAGATAGACGATCGGGGCGAGCATCAGCTCGATAACCGGGCGTCGAGTATATCAAAACCGTGCCAACCGCGCAGAAGCAGCACCAGGCAGAACCACAACCGCGAACACCGCCAATATATCGGGCAGGATTCCAACATGAGCCTGGAGTGGAGTGCCCTTGAGTATTATGAGCCCGAGACGGTGCATAAGGCCCCTAAGAATCAGATTCCAGGTAGTGTGCCTCACGCAGGTCGCGTGATCTTGTAGATTATAGCATGGTAAGCCAAGACTCGCGAGGATGCACCCGTTTTCCACTGCCTACACTGTATGTCAATCGGTGGCTGTTTTTTTTTTGTCTACTCGGATACCGCGGCATGACTGCGAAAGCACAATCTTAAGGGTACCAAATAGATTTTGACCTCTCGCCGACCACCAAAAGGAAGCAGGCAGAAATAAGCACTCGATCAAAGCCAGCGAAGCGGCGGTCTTTTTCTTTCGTCACATAACGCTCATGGTACCATAGCCTCAGAACCAAGGTTTGGCTGGCACGACCCCTCTTGCGGCGCGCGGTAGGGTTGTGGAGTCGGTCCAGTTTCTTGAACTTCTTCGGGATGACAGAGCGCATCGTTTTCAACTAGCATTGCTGATCTCCGTCTGAGCTTTATCTGAATTTCGCGGATCTATTGCGGGAATTTCATCGGTCCAGACTTGTGCCGACGGTACAGGCGAATTATTAAGATGCCAACGTGCTCGCAATCACAGCGTTGTCGGAGAGTCACCAGAGAAAAATGCTGACACGGATGTGGCACACAGACGCGATTTTAGGGCACGCCCGACTGGCGATGATGGTTCAGGTGTGCTAAGTAGAGAAATCCTCATAATATACTATAGGGGAAAGTAATCAGATCCTAGCAAAAATAGGCCTGTCGAAAAGAAGAAATCAAACTATCAGCTGAAGCGAGCGAGACAGGAATTGAAGGCAAATGTTTTTTCAAGTGAAAAGTTCCTAGGCGACTCTATAGTAGTATTATAAAGGCTAACGCCAGAGCAGAGAACTGGAGAGTTTACGTGACTGACGACAGGTATAGGCAGATGATGGATTTTATATGCCTACTGGTACCACGATCGCGGACGCCCCGCGAAGGACGAGGCAGCTCCTCTGGAATAATGTGGGTGAATCGAAGTGGGTTTTGAACGCCAAGAATAGATTGAGACAACGGAAATTATTGTAATGCAGGTCTTTACCGCGACTGTGTAATATTCTAGTATTGTTGTGTCATCAGTGTATCTGAGCTGTGCGTTGCTCTGATTGTGGTGGCGTTGAGTTCTGGATAGGGCGGTGTCGCAGATAAGAGTCGCGCTCACTTATGAGAGAGCGTATGCGGTGAGACAATACGGTGTCAGGAATGGCTCGGCTGGTTTGTCGGTTCTCTGCTGTATAGGGACACACACGATGAGTGGACATCGAGTGGGGACGAATAGTCAGAACGCACTGGAATCGACGGGGGCAAGAGCGAGCTGCGGTGCCACTTTTGGCATCGTCATGCGCGAAGTCAAGCACTTCCGTACGGCTTTTAGGGGTGGACTTCGACTCGAGAGGGTGTACTAGCGGGCTTTGCCGGTGGAGCGAGATGCAGGGCTAGCCTTGGTAATACCGTTGGCCGCGACCTCGGGATTGATCGTACGTGCGGGGGTGGCGGCTTTTGGGACAGCTGTGTGATATTGGCGAATTCAAGACAGAGGGCCTGGGGAGGCATATTGCGCTTATACTGCTGGACCGAGACTGGGGACGCATTGGACTCCGAGCTTTTATTGGTGTGACTGCTGGTATAATACTGGCGGGCCGCGTGGCACGATCACTGGCGCGATCCTAAAGCTTGGTTGATAGCGATTAGCAGCTTTTGCCGCCGCCTGACGTCGTTTGGTGCTCGAAGCGTGCGCGAAACCTATGCGGCGAAATGACAATGGGTTGTAAGTGTCTTTGGATGATGGGTCGTGGCGGAAGTGGCCGGGTCGTAGGAGGCATCTGGATTGCGCTGCCACGCTCGCTGGGGCGCGTCTCGCTCGGGTCCTCTTGGAGAGGCGCGGGCCTGAGGAAATGCGTAGAGCTTGAGCGTTGTGAACAGATGCGGCAGAAGCGATGGGGATGACTTATCTGTAGGCTAGGCTGATCGCTCTGATCCTTGGGCACGTTACTGAGCTCGGAAGCCCGGATCGGGCGGAGGGCTGGGGATCGCGTTTGGTACGCGGTCTACTTCGATGGGCGCGGTTGCGTCGACGGGATTTGGATTCTTGGGCTCGGGCTGGGACGGCACGCATCTTCGCGCGCGATCCCTGTCCGCACAGCCCGGCATCTCAGGAGTGACCGCCGGTTTGGCCTGTGGGGCTCTTCGGAACGGCTTCGCGGAGCGCGCCGGATGCCTCGCCTCCGATAATTCTTGGGTTCCGACTTGTGGTGCCGGCCGCGACTTCAAGCTCGGCGTGAGTGACTGAGTCAATTGTCGGAGCGCGTTGAGTTCCTCATCTTATAGTACATGCACGCGGAAAATGGAGGGGATATGAATTTTTTCTTTTCATATTGCATTTAAACACTATCGGTCAGCGAGGAGGGGCATAAAAGACGGTTTTATCGGAGAGTTGATCGCTGACGCACTCGGCGAAAGCGAGGTGGTGGGGTTGGTTGGCCGTTAATCGGGCATAGCAAAATCGACATTGAATGCGCGTGCATTGGGACTATTAAATAGGCCGACAGGCAAAGCTCGACTCGGTGCATAGGGGTGCTTTTTTCTCACCAGCCCGAAGCGGGGGCAAGGTCGGGTCCTGACGGTGGAGCATCTATTCATGAGTGGAGCGGATAAAATTTAGGAGTGGGATCTGGATGGAAAAAGTCCGAGAAACTACAGGGGTTTACGTAGTTCGTTTTGTGGTCGGCACTACACCCTAGTTAGCTGGGGTCAAATGCAGCGGCCATTTAGATTCAGTGTGCGATAGGACTTGGGTTGATATCAGTAGCGGTCGATTGAGTAAGAATAGGTGCTTTGGGAGGCCTGTGTTCTTCAGAGTGGGTTCAGGAGGCCGCATCCGAATCGACGAGCGAGAGCTATATACCTATAGTGGGACAGGGCTGAACAAGCGCGGGTGCTGCATCGCCGCCAACGTATACTGCACTTCTCAACGAGGGCCCGCGCCGTGATGGGCGGATGAACGACCGACGGTTGGACTGAACTGACCGTTGTCTGCATGGTCAGATTCAACTTAGCCGTTCTGGCCATGCGGCGCAGCTTTACCCAAGCAGCTAGACGAACAGGGAGGCGTGGGTTTGCTTTGGTCGTGAGTGCCTGTCTCGCTTCAAGATCTAGGTAGCTGTGCCGCACGGCATTAGCACACATATGGTTTGGTTACGTGCTGCAACGGGAAAATGCCGCGGATGGGCCCTGCCTCTCAAGACACGCTGATCCCCTGGCATCACGGGCGTAAGAAAACGTCTTTACGCATTAGAAAGCCTAATAGCGAGATCAACGAACAAAGGTTTTGTTTTTCAGCGCGCTTGATTGGCTTCTTAAGCCTTCGGTCTTCGTGTCGACGCGGGTGCTAGTACACGGCAATCACGCACCAAGGACCCGCGGTTGGTCTCGCCAGTAGCAGCACGGGGCTGTCGGGGCCTGCGGTCTCACTGATACGCCCCAGATCGCGCTGCGGTCGCGTCATCTAGTTGCGATGAAATGGCCCCGCAGCGGAATCATGAGGTGAGTCACAGGGCCCATAGAACCCCCAGCGCCTCAGCGCGCGGTTTGCAGCGGTGGTCTACTCAACGTCACGCGTTCAGAGTGTGACTGGTTGCAGGGGGAGGTTTTGAACCAGTCTGTCCCACACAGCCGGGCCATGACGAGCTTTTCGCGCGCGTTTCCGTGCGGTACGATTCGGTCAGTGACTGGAACCGGTGGAACTGATTTGCGCGCGCTGTACTTGATACCTGTTGCCGATTCACGCGATCACAGGCTGGTGAAACAGGATTACCGACCTGACATCGCCAAAGCTGCCACGTGCCGCCCCTGGCAGGGCCGTTCGTCGTCGCCTCGCGGACTTGCCGGGTTCGTGGCGAGTCTGGATCTCCTTCGGAGGGCTCGGCTGTCCTACCAGGCGCTTAGCGATGCAGAGACCATAGCAATATTGGCTTAGACGTGCAAACTCTTGAGAACTTAGAAATCGTCGATCGTTCGAGAATACTGCGGCACGGCCGGGCCTTTGCGGTCATAGGGTTCCGCGCAGCTAGTCGGGTTTTCGCAGCAAATGCTATGCTGATAGGCCAGACACGCGCGATCGTGCGGCACGCCTTCTGAGCGTGCGCACCTGGAGCCGACTGCGACGAAACACAGATGATGGGTTGTGCCTGTATCTGGCCCCTGCATGAGTTTTTTTTCTCCAAATCGCTTATTTTTTGGGCCTGACGCGATCCCGCCAGGGCAATTGTACGGGCCGAAACAAACTTCCTTCATCCCCTTTTTTTTTTTCGCCCGCCTGTTTTGCCCGCACACTTCCTTCTCGTCAAGGATTACGTCGCCTTCTATTTTCCCTTTGACAATGATCCTTCCTCATTTTTTTTTTTTTATCTCCTTGCCTCTCAGGGGCACAGGTTCAATTTTCTAGGTCTCTGAAGCGTCGTTCACCCACCAATCGTTCCTTTCATCAGTTCGCACCGCCTACGATCCACAACTCCGGCCGGTCACTACAGCAATTTTCATGCCGAACCGTCCCTTCCTTCTGTCCCCTGTCTACGTTGTTCCCTAGAACCCGCGGGTGGTCCAAGGAACTACGGCGAAATGTCCGAAGCGCAACGTGACCCGTCGGTTTTTCGGCTTCCGGCCTGAAGTTGGTTCCCCGCTCACTGAACATGTGCCACGATCAAGTTTTTTTCCGGCTCGTTTTTGACCGGAAGGGCCTTTTGTGTATGCCTGACACGGCTGTATTCTCCATCCTTGTTGCCTTTTTTATAATGTTCGGCCCTTTCTTGGTCGCCGACTTGTGTCCCTTTCCGGCCAACGTCCTGTCCTTCTCCTGTTTTTTTTTTTTTCCTTTCTTCTTTTTTTCCTTTTCCATCTTGGTTTTCGTCACAGTCGGCCGGACGAGTTCGGGATTTTTGCTTTGTTCAGGGCAACGATCAACCTTTTTTTTTTTTTTGATTTCTTTTCTTCTCTTCTTTTTTCTTTTTGTTTTTTTAGCCGTTTTTTTTTTTTCTTTCCGTTCTCGATATTTTTTTTTTATTTTTTGTGGTTTTTCGTTTTTGTTTTTGCGCTATTTTTTTGTTTTTTATTTCTTTAGTGTTTTTTTTTTTTTTTTTTTTTTTTTTATTTGTGGCGTCATATTATGGCTCGGCTCACCACTCTTTTAATTTTTCTTTTTTCTTGTTTCGTTTTGTACTCTGTGACAATTAGATTTTTTTTTCGAGTGAGAGCTTACTGCAAGGCCCGGCTCAGGTTGTAGACCTTGCGAGTGTAGCTGTACTGCATGCGACCGTTCTCAACGGTCATCGTGTAGGGACGCAAGAACACCTGATTTCCCTTTCTGGAATTCTTTTGTAGTGTTGCTTATCCCGGAAACCGATGACTTAGCCTGGATCGGCTTCAGCCGAACCCGTGGGTGAGACTGGAGAAGGACCCAAGCTGTGAATGCTCTGCCGACTGGCTGCTGAATTATGCTGCCTCGCAGTATGGCAGGTCCGCCATTGTCGAACGGGCTGAAACTGGCGCCTC
>Ga0163217_1059606_pt1 | contig 10209 bp, 5 predicted proteins | sample SynspAceP_FD_185933 | JGI IMG/M metagenome (GOLD analysis project Ga0163217, IMG submission 185933) | Saline lake microbial communities from Ace Lake in Antarctica - Synechococcus sp. Ace-P (PacBio error correction) | ecosystem: Environmental > Aquatic > Non-marine Saline and Alkaline > Saline ...
CTGTAGAAGAGGAATAACTTTTAGCAGGTCATGAAGGCAAAAGATGCTTTCCTTTGGATTACGGGAGCAAAGTCTTATTCTAGGTTTATCATTTTTACCAATCTGCTACTTCGCCCTACCAACGAGGCGTTTTTATGATAGTGCGACTTTTTCTCATTGATGTAATTAGTGTCAATGGAAGTTTTGGACTTGGATAAAAAGAAATTCTTTCAGTCATAGAATTAGAAGAGCAGATACTTGATACTGCCTACTATAATTTTTGATAGCTTCCGGTTTAACCATTACCTATTGCTTCGGGGAGATTTTGTTTTGGGGGACGTAAAGACACGACAAATTCAAATTAAGTCGCTCCTGATTTTGCGCCCGTTGGAGAATATTTTTGGAGCGCTGTCTAGTGAAATTAGGAAGAAGTTCTTAAGAGATCTTTCTCACATTCGTGAAATTTATTTACTTCTTCGAATAGCGATTAAAATCAAAGACAAGGTTGATAATACCACAATTCGGTTTTTCCAAGCAAGGGCAACATACGGGCTTTACTTCTATTATCCAATTTTGCTGGAGATATCTGTTCCTACGCTCCTATAGGATTACAACTAGCTCTTCTACGGATTCGTTGGAATTGAAGTAATCGACTGGGAAACGGCCCAAATCTTCAAAAAGTTTGTTGGATCCATGGTTGTCGCATATGAATGTAAGGAGATAAAGTAGGTGTAAAATCAACATCGGCTAAATTTGGCCACAAAATGGTTTTTAAAAATAGATACTAGTCCTCTCTCGGATCAATTCTTTTAAGATACGTTGGCTGGGGTAACCTTTTAAATCAAGTTTGAGTTGAAATAGGGGAAATCAGAAAGCTACCCTGAAACTCAGAATCCACTGTTTTCCAGGATATCGTTATTTGACCACCACGCTACAGACTATTTATCCGCAGCACGTATTAACCGATAAAAATCCAATTACAGTTCAGATCGCGAGGGCGGAACCACAAAGTACGAGTAGATCGAATGGAAATCCTATCCCGGTCTATTCACGGGGCACCGTCACCGAGACTCGACTTTTAATAATAAGGAGCAAGGTTTTACAAAGCTGGTATTATACTTCATGCCTATACACAAATGCAATCTAACTAGAACACTCTGGATTAAGAAGATGGCTTTCTCTTATGGTGACTTGTTGGGGAGATGGTTCAGATGATGATGATTTTTTAAAAAACCCTTGCGCCAATTTGTTGTTGATAAGAATAAAGTGAAAGTAAAAACATCCATTTATACTCGATTAAATCAAGGTAAATACAACACAAAAATAAAAAATTGTTTCTTCACCGGCGGCTTCCTAACTTAATGCGAGAAAGTGGGGTTTTTTTTGGTATGAATCCTGTTTCTTGCAAAGTAACATCACAAGTCAAAAAAATTTTCTTCTTTAATCAAATATGCAGTGGAACGTAGCGTACGTTTGGTCAGCAAAGAAGCCTACCAATTATCAGCAAGAAGGAGGGTTAAAGAGATTAGATAACAGGGCAATATGGATAATGGGGCCTTGGGGTGTAACCGCATTGTTTAGATCCTAATGGACTTGAGTATTGGGTTATACCAAAAGAAGGGAAAGTTTCTGATTGGAAAAACAGCCTTGAATCCTCAACAAATTTGACTTCTAAAATAGGAATAGGACCATGAACGCGTTGGGGCGACTCCACGGCGAGCCTAATGATGTCAATGCCGCATCTCACTATTCTGGCTTGGCAGAGAAAACTAGCGATGATTCACATGGAATTCATTGAAAACTATGAGGTTCCTTAAAAAGACGGGAGCAGAGAAACGGTTTATACGTTTCCAAGTCCTCACTGACACAGAGGTTCTCTCAATCAAGTTTATCGAAGAATATTCAATTGAATAACCATTATACTACGTACGTCTGGAAGCCAGCGCCTTCGACTAGCAACTTCCACATAAAGTAGTAGGTGCGTATGCCCATAGTCTTGATCAACAAAGAAGAGCCAGATACTTTGATCGCCGCCCAGAAAAGGACTCCACTTGTGATTGAGTTGGAAGAAGATGAGTACTTTTTGGCCCTCCAGATGCCTACACAACCGTCATCGAAATACACGCAAATAAAGTGATTTACCTTGACGACTAATGTGATTGCGGTCATCCGTAACAACCGGTCCTTCAGGTAAAAAACAATAAAACGTAAGAGACCCAGTCCAAATATACAATCAACTGGAAATGGAACTGGAAGCAATCGAAAGGCGGATACGACCTTCATGCTCAAGGAAATCTATGAGCAACCCAAATCATTGCAGATTGTCTACGCGGGACCGCTTAGATGCTAACTCAGGCAGATTGGTCCTTTCTTGAGGTCTCGTGATTATGAATAAATTTCAAAATGCAGAGCGGATCATCAATCACTGCATGCCCGGAACTTCCTGGGCATGCAGTTAAGTAGCAGAATACTTATTCGACAGAGTGGGCTTGCCAAGTACCGGTAGGAAGGTTGAATAGCCTTAGGAGTCAGATATCGTGAATTCCAAAGGTGTTAAGATGAAAAAGATTTTATCATCGCGAATCTCTCAATCGGGAGAAACAGCAAGATACACTAGCTGCCATTGTAACTAAGCGAAGTCAAAAGGACGACATTTTTGGAGTTTGTAATGTGGTTGGTTCATCCATTCCCCTGCTAACTCTCACGCAGGATCATATACTCATGCTGGTCCCAGAGAATCGGAGTAAGCTTCTTACCAAACATTTACTGGGCGCAGATCTCCTGTGCTTGCGACGCATGGAGCCTTGAAGCTGGATACCAAAAGAGGCAACCCCTTAGGCCAGAAGCAGACGGGGACCATTCCAAACTTTACAGTTAAGCTTGAAGCCATTTACCCTAGAGAAGGTTGAGAAGGGCCAATACATTACAAAGTAATGGAGCCATCTAAAATAATCCCGCAAGTCAATACAAGGATGTTACGAAATGCACTTTTACCTCGGAAAAGAGGTTATAATTTCCGCGGTAAGCTTTAGAAAGGACTTTGAAAGCTGAAAGAGATTTCGTATATACATGCTGAAGGATATCCTGCCGCGGGAGGATGAAGCTGGGCCCAATTGCCCTTGGATCGACGAGGAGATGCAGTTGTTTTTTATCGCGAACAAGATAGTTTCGTACGAAAAAAATAGTAGCCAATATTCCAAAGAAGTTAAGCTAGAAAGGAATAGAATTGCTGTAGTACGGAAAGGGGAACCCAATAAAGCTTAGCGGATCAACGTCAATCGAGGTCCCAGCGCACACGAGGCTTTCTCACCTTCTTAGTGGCAGTAGTGCCGCTCCAGTTGCTTTTTCATACATATCGCAGTGATGCGAGGTTTCAATGTAGAATCAGCCAAGGAATTTGGCTAAGTCAGTTTCAGTAGAATAATATTAGAGAGGCGATCAATTTGATCGCATTTTTTACTTACAAGCTCCGGGAGTCCAGGGATTTAAGTCCTGCAAGGTCAGCAGCACAAGAATTCCCCAATAGGTTTTCGAATCGCAGCCACAGACCTGGATTGTAATCGAAGTTGTACAGGCCGTCCCAATTCTGATCGTTCAGGATCCAATACATCTTAATCAGGTCATTTCATCCTCGGCATTGGAACTGAATAGACCCATAAACAGTAAAGGAAAAGGACACATTTTTTTCAACGGGGAGTTTTTTTTAATCTACAATGAAACGCAGTAATCATATGGCAGTTTAGAAAAAGCCCCAAATAAAATTCTATTTTTTTGTAATGCCCGAAAGAAAAAACTATGCTGGACAAATTACAAACTATTAAAGAAGCGATTTTGAGGAACGTAGTCAATTGACGTAATGCCGGAGTCACTATGGCAGACATTGAGCAAGGTATGCCAAACTGACCAAAATGAATATAAAGACCTTGGAACAAGGTTGTTAAACAATCTATGATGAGTATGATTTAGTGATTCAAAATCTGGCCAATTCCAAAAGAAATTTTGGATAACGGAAAAGATGCTGAATTTCGGAAATGGCAAAAAGCTGAATTAGACGAGCTCAGACCTCCGAAAAAAATGAATTGGAGGAGGAACTTAGCAACTTTTAATTCGCCAAGGACCCAATGACTCTTAAGATTGTAATTCTAGAAAATTCGTGAGGTGCAGGAGGGGAGAAGGCTTCGATTTTCGGGTGATTTATTTCGAATGTATCAACGCTTTTTGCGAAGTGCAGGGATGGAAATTGGACCCGTGCCTCCGGGATTTGACAATTTGGGTACAAGCTGGTGCTACAAAGAAATCATTTCGCACAATATCTGGGGCTGAAATGTCTACGGAATGATGAAAATATGAGTCAGGCCGGTGCATGTCGAGTCCAGCGGGTGCCGGTGCCTACAGAGTCTCAAGGAAGAGTTCATACCTCGCGCTTCCAGTAGCTGTGCTTCCAGAAATGGGATGAAGTAGAGGTCAATATCGACCATGAACGAATGTGAGAAAAATACGTATTGCATACCTCGGGTCCGGGAGGTCAGTCAGTGAATAACAACCTATTCTGGCAGTGCGAATTGACCTCACAATCCTTCTGGGCTTGTGGTAACCTGTCCAAGAATGAGAAGCGGTCACGACCAAAACTTTTGACAAAGGCACGAAGAGGTCATCTAGAGAATCACACGACTCTATGAAATCGCGAGCCTGCGTCGGTCATAGGATGATGCAAAGTAGGCGCGCAGCGAAAATCCATGGGGGGTTGGGGGGGGGGGGGGGACAAGTGGGAGATCGTCGGGGATAAAAAGCGCGGAGCGTATAATTATCCTCAATCCCGCACGTGACCGATCATTGGTCGAATCAATAAAAGCAGTTTACTACTGCCAGACCAGAGTTAATGGTATGGTCAGATCGTGAATTTCATCTCTTCTTTACGTTTTTGGCGAGAATCTGGAAAAAATGCAGAACAGCGGAATCGAAAATTAGACTGAAATTTGCCGAGTAAACTCCGCAGGGTCCAATATTTTAATTAATTTACCACCATTATCCTTGAACCACTAACGACTCCATACGTTAATGACCTTATCACCAGGAGAACGAGAAAATAAAATTTGGTGAAGCTGGGAGCGAAAAGCTCAGTTTTCATCGGCAGCTCTACTCTTCCTGGCTAATAATCCAAAAAACCTCTCCCCTTCGCGATGAATCTTCGGGATAGCTATCCTCAGCCATATACATTCATGATGCACGCTCATTGGGGGATGTCGAACACAATCAGAATTTCAATCCTCCGCAAAATTTCGCTATAAAAATTGACGGGAAACATAGCGGGCTCCCGTCGGGTCGGATCGCGGCAAAGAATGAGCTCCGAACTAAATGGAGAATGGGATTTTGGGTGGCTGAACATTCTGGGGAAAAGGTATTGCGACTGAAGCGGTGAAGCTTTATTCCAATTTACATTTTTTCAAAAATTCGATGTCCAGCGGTTTATTCTGGCATTTCGCCAAGTCCTAATACTTCAATGGCCAGTCGATGAGTGTACTAGAAAAAAGCTGGGTTTTATCCACGAAGCTATTTGAAAAAGGCCAATTTATTAAAATGGTGTTGTCCGAGATATTTTCCAATATGTAACAGATCCGAGGGGAAAGTAATTTCCCCTTTCTTTCTATTGATTCACGATCACTTATATTGTCTCACTCATTTTTGTTTGAGCTGGATAATTGAAAAGGCCCTTTAACCCAGATTCTCAAACTTAAATTCTCCTGAGTCCTTCCCAATCCACACGAGAAATACTTGGTCCAAAGGAGTTGAATGAGTTGTACAGATTCCCAAGATCGTAGGTCCTTAATTCTTAAATAGACTCGTCCCAATCTGATGGATTTGATAGATCTTTACGCCTGTTTCCATTGGCTCAGAAGGCAGTAAATAATATTAACATTCACAGCGAGGGTCTTGAGCTTGGACCATTATTGCATTCATTTCTGAGGAGTGACTTTTTTAGTGTTTGGATTCCTTCGTGAGCCAATTCACTTCCACGCGATTAAGATCCTTGTCCCTGCTTGGATCACACCTCCCTCACAGATATTTCCCCATTGGAAAATAAATACCTCCAGTGCCTGAATATGTGAATTTCATAAGTTCTTGAAAAGTACCTAGGCCGACATCGGGCACTTCCCTTGAATTGTAAACCTCGGTTGTGCAGGTGCAGAAGTTATATTAATAGGTTGGACTACTAAGCAGACCTTGCCACATGGGACTGTTTTCCTGAGTTCCACCTCCGAACACTGAATTCACCATCTTGCTCGTCCCCACGGTACTTCTATTTGGACTTCCCTGACCAGAGATGATCTCCCCTCCCGCAATTGACCAAGTTAAGTAACAGCAGAGGAATCTTCTCGTAGTGAGTAAAGGAAACTAAGTGGGACCATACAGTGCTTTTTTCTTCTCCGAAGAAAGTGATTTATAAATAGGGAGGACACTTTGATTAACACCTGCACGGAAAATGACATATGAAGTTGTCGACCAGCTCCCACCAGAAAGAGGTATCGGGGCGACTGGTACAAATACTCCATCTATCTCCATCGCTGTCCATAGGAGCGGGCTCAATTTTCTCAAGTGCGCGATTGGCCTGATTGATTTGCCCTCCTTCTCACTCGCCAACTATGAAGAGCCAGGTGCCGGATATCTTGAATGTTTGTATTTTTTTTGCACATTAAGTGCACTAGTTTGGACGGGCCCGAAAGTCTCACTTAGATGCACTCGGAGGGAGGGAACACATTGACATAATTTATGGGAATCGTTCCATCATCTCCCTCACACCGCATAAAGCCGAGACCGTTGGATTCCTGCAGCTGACGCTTGGTAAGAATTCCTTAGTGGTCCCGCTCGGTACTTCTCCCCAGGTTTCTCCGCCCATTATTGGGTCACTAAAGTTTTTCCCTTTGTCTCGCGGACAATGAACGCCTACGGAGCATCCCAAAAATCGCGGACCAGAAAATTTCAGAGATGTTTTTCCGTTTCGGAGTGTTTTTCTATCCTTCGCGCAAGGTCTCCTTCCATTTGGTCTTCTGATTCATTAGGATCACTCCTTTGTTCCGCGAGGCCAATAATGGCTGTAAAGCGGAATCTACTGGTGTCGAGGAGGCATTGAGATTTTCTGCAGTGAGTTTGGAGATTTTCCCAGATATTCCCACCAGTTGACCACACTGATCTGACCTGCATTATCTCCTCTATTGGCAAAGCCCGTACCTGAGAGAGATCCGAAATAATGTCACATCTCGTACAGATTGTTCACTGGAGTTGGCTCTTGCACTTGCTGTGGTCCAAGTCTCAACTGCCGAGCCAGTGCGAAAAGATCGAGCGAGGTGTTAGACAGTTGTGTTCCCCCTAGTGTTGCTACAGAAGGAGGATGGCGAAAAGGTGAGAAAACCATTAAATCGGTCCGGCCTGTGAGAGGTTTTGGGCAGGGAACCCGGCAACCGGAGGCACAGTCTTGTCCCCGTATTTGCTGTTCGTGAACACTTCTCTCGCCAGATCTCCGGAACGTATTGGCAAAATCCCGTATTCGCGAGAGAGGAAATCAATACCCCGACAATTTTAATCGCTTCGGGAATCGGTCGAACGGATTAAAAGTAAGGGCTGAATTATCGTGTAAGCTCCAGAGAAAGTTTCGCCTCTTCTCAACCAGAAAATTGAATCCAAAATCGACTGTTTTAAATCTTGTTCCCGCAAGTGAGATTATTTCGTCAATTCCCCAAACAAGGCGTTGGAGAAATAACGCTTGAGCCTGAATTAAGTAGAGCTGATTAATATTTCCGGCAGGGCCAACAGCAAAAACCTGCGTGTAGTTGGCTTAAATGCTAAATCTGTAAGTGCACCAAGGAGTAGTTGGTGCCCAAATTAATTTTAACGAAAAACTCGTCCCTGAATTTGTTGATCGAATGGCCGGTAGCGGATTTCTCTCCCACGAATATTGATGAAACCTCCTGAGCAGTCCAAAAGTTGAGATTGCAACTTCTCCTTAGTGTGGTAGCTAACGCCAGTCGAATTCCAATTTCAGCGACCAATTCACGGGCCTCCATCAGAGCTCGTCTCTTTTTAGAAACTGTCCCCTAGGTTAACCGGCAGCATAAACTAGTCTCTTAATTTGAAAAACTCAAATATCCCTTTCAAATCCACAGTTTGACCTGGAGTTAAGTGTAGCTTTTCCGAGAATTGCCTTTAAGCATTGCTAGTCTAAGGATGGCTCCGCGGCCTGATCCCTCTCAGCGATAATGCAGAATCTGGGACATGAGGTGAAATCCACGAGATCATTTAAAAGAATTCTGTGGTGCCTGAACCTCTGATGGTGGGAGAGCCAAGGTTTTCGCGCAGCGATTTCACTGAACCTCAGGAGGATGCCTGAATCACCCACTACGAAAAGTCCTGCTTTCCGAGAAAAAGGACACCACTGTTTAGCAAACCTTGCTGAAGTACATGTGGGAAATCCGCTTTAGTTTACTGCAGGGTTTGGGGGAATGATTTCGGCCTTCCGTCGGTGGACATGCCCGTTATATTAGTCGGCCGTAAGCTGCGGATGGCTGCAAACCCTGGCTCTCCTCACCCTCCCCCGCGCCTCTGTTTCCCTTGTGCTTTTTAAACAACTCACTCCACAGCAAGCAGTTCACCTACAGTGCCCACGCACGCTGTCCGAGCGAAATGGCGACCACCAGGTGGAGCAGAGTCACGTCTCCGCAGCAGTCATTGGTAGAGGGCGATGGCGACAGCTGCCCTAGGCCCCATTTCTTTCCGTCACAAGAACGCTCGCCTGGCTAATCTCTTTTGCTGGCTCCGGTAGGTGCGGTCTTAGGCTGTTCGCCCAGTGTTGAAGGTGCCCTGGGCCGCCCGAGGACATTTCAAGGCCACTACCCTACGTGATTTCCGCCGCGAGGCCGCGTCTTTTACTCTACCACCGTGGCCACTTGATCTCCGAAGACTCCAGCCTGGGTATATGCTGGCGCCGGTTAGCCAATGGGTGGCGCGCGATCAGCCCATGCATCCTTTGGGCCGAAGCCTTATACCCTGCCCACTACTCCATCGGGGTTTGTCCCCACGTTCTACTAGGCTCGTCTGCCAGGAGACCCCACCAGGCTCTGGCAATTCGTCGCTACTCCCCAAAAAGTTTCCCTTACTCCTTCTCCGGTCTTCCCATGACGCGCTTCCGGTTATCTCTGAATGGCCAGTTTCCTCTTCTCTTATTGCACTACTAGGCATGAACGACATGGCCGCGTTGCCACGGGATCTGTCACTGGCCACCCTGCCAGCCTAACTGCATTATTCCGCGTCTACTGTCACAGAAGTTTACCGGGAAGTGAGTCGGGGATGGATGCTTGACACCGTGGCGATGCCGAATCAGCGGCCCACGACTTTCGTGGCGTGAGAACATCAACTCGCGACTCGATCTTGATTCTGGAGTCCGCCTCCTTTTGGAGGCTGCCGGTATCTCAAGGGCAGTGGTGATAGTAAACGCCGGCGGTTTCCAATCTGCGCCGTCGAGATGACGGCGTAGCGAGCCATCTGCCTATCGATGGCGTCTTTGCCCTTACCGTCTACTATTTCAATTGCATTGTTGCTCGACACCATGGCCTATCATGGATGATCCTATCTCTCTGCTTCAAAGTCAGACTTGCGAGATGTCTCCAAGTCCTGAATTCCTGGTACCACTGTTCTCTTCTGCCGGCTAACCGTCCTCTCAGCACCACATGAAGGTAGGCAGCTGATACGTCCTGACATTCCACCGGCCTTTTCTATGTTTGAGGCGTGCTTGGAACCAAGGGCGCCAGCCCTTGTGTTGTGCGGTGGCATCGCCATCCGGCTAAGGTGTCCGCATGCTTGAGTCTATTTCCACGACTTTCGCCAATCTTTCAACCGGCATACCTGCCTGCGTGGGCCAAGGCTTACTACTTCCTTTCTGCCCTTTGACCTTTCTAGCCGTGGTGATTGCCAGTTTGAAATCAAATTCGGGTTAAAAAAGCAGATTTCCTGCCCTGATTCCCCTTACCTGGCGCTATCTGCCGACAGCGACGCAACTGACGATGTGATTCCCACACGCTCACATCTTTCTCTGTGGCCCCGCTTGGGCCCACAGAGGTGAACAAACGCAAGGGGAAAATACGGTCGATGGCCCGATTTGCTCGTTGACCTGAATTCCCGCCGGCTCTTGCACAGTGGCCGGTCGGCGCCGCCATCCAAGGCCCGGATCTCCTTTAAACG
>Ga0163217_1066770_pt1 | contig 10209 bp, 8 predicted proteins | sample SynspAceP_FD_185933 | JGI IMG/M metagenome (GOLD analysis project Ga0163217, IMG submission 185933) | Saline lake microbial communities from Ace Lake in Antarctica - Synechococcus sp. Ace-P (PacBio error correction) | ecosystem: Environmental > Aquatic > Non-marine Saline and Alkaline > Saline ...
CTGTTTCCTGGGCTTCTCGATCACGAGCCCGAGGATTTTCGAGTCATGACGGAGAACAGTGGACTGCACAAAGCGAGAATGACTTTGTTACGCATCAGCTTAAAATTGACAGCTCCTATCAGCAAGGTCCAGGCGTCTGGCTAGGGTCAACCCCCCGCCTGAAGGCCTGAGCTATCCTTTGATCAGTTCCGTGCGCTCCTATCGCTGGGGATCTCGTCTGCTGTTATCCACCTCGATCGCTGGTTGTGCAAAATCCTTCTCGAAAGAGCGCGCAACAAGAACAGGCAACCCTAAAGCTGAGCAGCGCCGTTGGGCCGTTCCTGCTGTTTCACAAGCCCTATGGGTGTATGAACCGCCAGTTCACGCCTGAAACCCAGGGCAGCTTCCCATGAGGTCCAGCTACGTCGGCGCCTGGCGTCAGTGGATTGTCCGCGTTACTGAGGAGCGTCTAATAGGGGCCGCGCACCGCCAAGCCCCGACTAGCCGACAAGTTTAGCAGGGCCCTATGTGCCTGCTCACCAGCTCCGCCTTCAACCTGGCAGCCAACCGGCTCACCGATCCGCCCGCGGGGGCCACTGGCCCGTTCTTATGGCGGCTTCAGGGGGAGGCACGGCACGCCAACCATCTGCAAGCAAGCCTGCGCAGTGATGATCGTGTTGCGCAAACCCGGGGAAGCAGCACCACTGCTGGCGAAAGGCCGCCTGCTCGCCCGATCGGCCGCGACCGCGATTGCTAGAAGCGGCAGCGCCCGATCCGGAAGCAGCCCATTATTCCGAACCAACACGGCTGCGCTTGAGCTGGAGTTGCGCGAAGGCCGCAACCGCCAGGTCCGGCGCATGAACGGCCGCCGTCGAACTGCCCACCCTGCGCCTGATTCCAAACTCCGCATTGATCTGATGGACGGGGCAAGGTTAAACCGCCGCTTCCAACCCTTGAAGGCCTGGCCCCTGGCCAGTGCTGCAGCTGATTCAGTCTAAATATGGCAGAACGTCTTGAAGCCGGAGAGGCTAGTCTGAGCGGCTCGGAGCGGCCCCATGGCGGCCGTCTCACCTCCATCAACTACACAACACGGTTGCACTCACCCAGAGAGCGCGCGGAGCAAGAGGCGACGCGCGGCCGGAAAAGGTGGGCCCACAGTTTAGGTGGCGCACGGTGCTAGCACCCAGCGGTTCCGAGGCTGCCCCTAGCATTACAAGTCTGATCACCGCCTAGAGAAGCAGATCAGACGTTTACATCAGACCGCAAATCATTCCTCGTGTTAAGTTCCCCGCGCGCCGTTTGCGACTATGCTCAAGCGTAGTAATAGTTGGCGCGCGAGCGGCGCAGTCGGAACTGCGGCGGCTCAAGGGAATCAAAAGCATCGAGCAAGACCAAAATCAAGTCAGCAGAAGTGTCAATGGAGGCCGCAGCCAGCGATCAGTTTCCTCCAACCGCCTCCTGCTCAAGGTCTGGCGAGACGGCGCTGCAGGTTTTTGAAAAATTTTAGGCGGGGGGGCGTGTGGAGGGGCGGGGGGGGTGGGTGGTGAGGGGGAGGAGGGCAGGGGCGGGGGGGGGGGGGGGGGGGGGGGGAGGTGGGGCCATGGACATGGACGTTGCAAGAGCTGGAGGTTGAGGGCGATAGCCCAGAGGTGGACGGGCAAAATCAACGGCAAGAGAAGTACGAGACACTCTGACACTGCAGAACGGAAAGGTGTGGTTAATTCTTAGCATCCTTGCCTAGGACTCCAATCCAGCGTCACCGCAGCTCCGCTTACAGGATCCGTGCCGAAAAACTCCAATTGAGCTAGGCATCGAGTTGGGTCCGTCTCGGCTAGGATCGAGCCGAAGGCCAGCGTAAAGCTCCTCCTCCACGGCTGTCCCTCCAGTGCTGATCACACCCGAGGCCCCACCGGTCCCAAAACTACGGGGAATCGGCGCTGCAAAGGCCAGTATCGCTCGCCAACATTCACGGCCCGGTTACGCGAAAGAAGGCCGCAATGCCCTGCATCAGCCGGATCAGTAACGGGCCCTGCACCCGAAACACCCGCGGCCGCTTGCCGCTGTACTCTCACAGAGCTGGGTGAACTTCACCGTGTTCCCAGGCCCTCGGCACCCGACCTACGGCAAAAGGCCTGAGCGACCGTGGCGGGGTGGTCGAATTGGGATTACACCAGTTAACGGGCGTAAAAAGGGGCCCACGTCCTCCGGGGGTGGTGGTTTCACTGGTAAGCTATCGGCGTGCGTGCCGCTCACTTAACACTATGTAGCGCGCCTGAGCTACCCTCAGAGCAACCTGGACATGGCGAACTTGACCGCGATTCACCCCCTGCATGAAAGGACAACACATAACCTGAGAGGTCCGCTGTATAGAAAGTGCACAGGTATGACCTTCATGCAAACATACCCTAGCTCGAGTGCAGGTATTTGAATGCTGCCATCAGCGGTCGAAGCAGTCTTACGGTGACTGCTTTCGGCATCCGCAACAGACCAAAAAGATGAAAGCGCTTCTACACAGCTCTATGCCGCCTCGTCAGGCACTGGCGATCAAATTGAGCTGGCCGCTCCAATCGATGTAAATTGCTGTGGAGTTTCGGGGCCAGCAGGCGCTCCGTGGCGTTGCGTCCGATGACCGCGTCTTGCCCTCCAGGCGCGTAGTCCGAAGGCTGGCAGGCTCGAGCAAGGTCCGCCGCGGGTGAAGCTCGCAAGCCCCATTCCTGCAGAACGAAGCCTTGCGTCGAGGGGAGCGCACACAACATTTCATGCGGCGAACATGCGCAGCGCACCTATGCCTTGCGCGCTGAGTTAACGAGATTGCCGCGCGGGGCGAATCTCTGAGCGACTCAGCACGCGTTCCTCCTGTGCCTAACACTTCAATAGACGAAACCAGAACCCTGCGATGAACCCACAGGCGGTCGAAGGGCACGATATACCCAAAGCTGACGACACAGACCTGACGCGGGCCACAGGGGTTGCCAAGCTGGTTCACACTCTCCTGCAAACTTGAGCAGACGAGCGCCCGTGCCGACCAAGCCGACCGGGAACACAGCACCCAGAAGACTTTGCAAAACCCGCATCGCTCGAGCGAAATAGGCCGAGAAGTATTTCTGGTGGTCCATGGGAGTGTTCGCGGAAGCGTGAAACTACACTTATTTAGCCGCCTCACGCCACTCACCCAACACCCACAGGGCCAAGGGCGCGCGCGTTGCGCACCTGCGCTTGGCATCAGGGCGCTGGCGACCCGCCTAGCCGCGCCGCGCAGGGCGCTCAGCAGCACGCGCGTCCATGTTCCGGTGACACTCCACTTGCTGCCCTCATGTTCGCTTCTTCCGAATCCGGCGCTGGGCCAGCAAAGCGGCGGCGGCAGGCCTGTCGTCGCCAGAGCCAAGCGGGTCGAGTGACAACCGTGCTTATGAGCTTTGCGCCCAATGCTGGGATCGAAGCTGGCCATGGCCGTTTGGAGGAGTTGTGGAGCCAATGATGACACTAGCGGGTCCAGAGCAATCCCACAGAGTGTCCCGCTCACGCCACGGCCGATCGCACCCGCAGTACAATGCGCCAGACGCGCGGCCTTGATCAAACCCCGCTGCCACCTCTGGTCCTCCGCAGCGGTGCAATTATGTGGCACGACATACCCAAGCTACCCTCTCCTCCGCCCAGAGGCCCGGCGCAGCAGGCGCACGACGCCGTGACAGGAGTGAAGGATCCCCCCCTTTTTAATTACAACTTTCCTGGGGAAAAAAAAAACCCTTTCAAGCCAAAAATAAAGGCGGGGTGCACCTTAAAAACTCCCCACCAGCCCCCGACCCATCGCCCAGGCCGTGCGGGCCGATCTATCCTTCCCGCTGCAAGCGCAGGAGCCCAACGCCAGCTGGCTGATGGGTACCAGGGCGGCCAGCTCCACTCTCCAACATCCTCAGTCGAATCGACGGGGCCCGGTCTGCCCGAGAGGTGGGGGAGCGGCCATCGCATTGCTGCGCCAACCATAGACGCACTATGCCCAGGTTCCCGAGCACCGTGCAGCGAGGGTCCAAGGGTGCCATCAAACTGGTATCTCGGGGCACAGCCCGAAGGCATCGAGATCGCGACACTCGCAAACGTTCTCCCGATCCAGCAATCGGCCAGCAAGTTCTGGCCCGTGAGGTGTGCTGACCGGCCAACGGAAAGTTGGGCAGCCGCAACCGCAGTGAGAGGGGCCAGTAGTTGCGCCACTAAAGCATGAGTGCCACCAAGCGCGTCTGGGGGTGGCGTCCATTGGCCCCACAACCGCTTACGGCCTAGTCTTCCACATGGCCGTAGCGCAGGCGCGAACTGCAGCGCCAGCCGGTCCATCAGGTCGACACCCGCAGCGGCCGCAGCCCGCCACTGGCGCGCCAGGAGCACGCCAAAGATCCCGCTGACGGCCGTGAGCTGGCCCTGAAAAAAGCCGCTGCCGAGACGAACTCGGGCGAAGCTTCGCAATAGTGAGAAGTCCTCGCTGCGGTCGGATCGGCTCCAGGTTGTGACAACCCTCTGCCAGCCTGTCGCAAGATCGAGCGGCATCGATTGGGCGAAACATGCGGTTTTGGCGTGGCAGGGGAATTGGCCCTGCCACTGGCCGCAGCTTGGGAATCCAGGCCATGCCCCTGCTGTTGTTCACCGGTTTTGGCTGGTTGGCAAGCGGCCCAACGGCGCGCACGGCGGTCCCTGGCGGCGGCGGGCTGGGTGCGTCTATGCCTCGACCTGATCGGCTTCGGCGATTCCGCCCAGCCGGCCCGCCGCCTCGACAATCGCCTCTCGGGCGCGCCCAAGGGTGCAGGCCTTTCTCGAAGAGGTTGGTGGCGGCACCGGCCTGTGCTGGTGGGCCATTCGCTCGCAAGCCTGGTGCGCCTCAGCTGCGCCGTGTTCTTTCCCGGCTAGGGTGCGCCGTTGCGGACGGCCACCTGCCGACCCGCACTTGCGGTCGCCGTGCCGCGGCGCCGCCCCCCTGCGGCGACGGCTGCAGCGGCACGAGAGTGATCCTGCTCTGGCGTGTGTTGCCGCTGGAAGTATGCTGTCCCTGGCTGAATCGCCCCGCACCTTCCACCCACTGCTCAGATCCTCGGCATCCATCCGCTTACGCCACTGCCCGTTGATCGCGACAGCGAACTTGCGTCAGCGATTGCCGCCCCGGCCCGCCGCCCACCGCCTCCTGGGCGCTTGCGGGCAAATGAGCATACTGACAGCGTCTGCGTGCTCACGGCAGTCAGCCACCTCGGCCGCCGCCCTGCGGCCCCAGCAGCAAGCAGCCCAGCTGCTGGAGCTCTCTGGTGAGCAGAGCCTACACCGAGCGCGGGGTGCCGATTGAGGTCTCGCTGACTCACATCTGGATGCGTTACAAAAGCGTACTTCTCGGAGAGAACTGACCTCTTAACTTATGAAAAGGGGTGGGCATGCCCCCACAGACGACGCCCAGCCGAGTTACATGCCCACACTGCAAATCCCTGGCTGAGCGCGCCTGAAGGCGCAACCGTAATTTTGGCCTCCGGCATTCCGGCGCCCCAGCGAGCGCTGCATGAAAGCCACCCTTTCCCGTCGGTTGAAGACGAAATCAGGCGGCGCGCCTCAGCGGATTCTCCTGGATCTGGATTATGCCAGGCGCGGCTTCAACCTACGGACTGGCTGTTTGGCCTGCCGACAGGCAAGGGAGTGTCCCGGCTCGAACCATGGTGTGAGGGATCAGTCGACCCCTGCAGCGAGCATATTGACAAGCAACTCAACAAGTTGGTCAACGTGCCATGTGAATCAGACCTCACCACGATTCCTTCGGTGGAGCGGGAACCTCGATGTTGGTGAAGGTCTCGGCACCGCTGCCGGGCGAGCGCGCATCCGAAATCTCGAACTGATGGCCATGTGTTCCGCGCCAATGTATCGACGTCTCCAATACGCCTGATCCTGAGGTGGGGATCCAGGCCAAAGTTGTGCCTGGAGCAGATTCTCGAAAGTTACGGAATTCCCCTCGAACGGTCGCACCGGCAATGGGTGCCCTGAGCGGGCCTCAGGCCGTGGAAACACGGCCTTCCTGAAAGATCAGCGCGTCACAGCAAGCGGGTGCCGCCCTGAGGCCTCCGCTCTCTAGGGCCTCTGCCCCTGCCACAGCCCTCGCCGGCGCCTCAGCAAACGTGCACACTTGACCTAGCAACTTTGCTCGCCCGCTGCGGATCTTGTCCACCTATGTCAATCCAGCCCTTGACCACACACCGCGAACACCTGCAAATATATGCGGCACCATAAAGAACTATCAGCAGGGTTGAGCGCGATATAGTAAGCTGGTGCGCTGGTCCCGCAATGGGATCAGCCGATGCGGGCCATGGCGATTGCTTCCGCCGTTACATGTTGCACTGCGCACAGCCGCAGCTCCCCAGCTTCAGCCGCGATATGTGGCAGCTCCTGCCGTAGCGGGGTTCCCGCCCTCGCCTTGACGTGCGATCTCCAGCGGCACGAACGCGGCCTGGCCGCTGGTGGGAATCAAGAAAACTGCCGGTTCCGTACAGGTTGGCCCGCACCTGCCATCGGCCACTCTGGGGATCGCCCAGCCTGCACCACGAAGGGTCGAAGTTGCAGCCAACCACCACGAGTGATAACACCTGTGTTGTTTGCTCGGAGGTTCCCCCGTCGCACACCACCGAGATCACACTGAATATGTGTGCACTGAGCTGTCCAGCGGCGCCGACTTCACCAAGTCGAAGTGCAAACCTGCACCTCGCCCGCGGCCTAGGTACTCAGATGCCATCTCCAGCGGGCCATGGCCGTCTCAGGCATGGCTGTGGTTGCGCTTCTGCAAACTGAGGGACTGCCTTTTGACCGGACGTGCCTTGCGCTAGGCACGAGTGCGAAGGCCCCAAGGGAAGAACAGCAGCAAAGCCACCCGACAGAGCAAACGCGGGAAAAGAGATCGCCCCATTGGATCACGCGCCCTCCAGGGGCAACTAACCGAGCTCAGACCAGCACGCTCTGGCCTCAGAGTTTTCGTTCCAGGGGAAGGGAGGTTCGCCAGAGACCGTCAGTGGGTAAACTCGCGGCGCGTCACTGCAAAGACTCTGGCAGAAGCAATAGAGCGCGGCCGGGGATTGTGCGAATTCCCATCGGCACATCCACCCTATGAGCCGCACTGGGATGTCGCGCAGGGGCAGGTCGAAGCGAATATCCACTGCGGCGAAAAGCCCACCGCCGACTGACATGGTGGCGGTGCCAACTGGATCTGATACAGACATACGGTGTCTTGCATGCCGGCGCCCGACATCGATAAAGCGATCACCACCCCTAGAGGTAGTGAACCTGAGCACAGCGCCGCTGAACCCGTAGGCCCCCAGATTCCACTAGCCCTTGGGAAACCCCATACACGAGGGCAAAGCGGTGTGGCCGATCGCATCAGGTCCGATCCCACTTGCTGAAGAGGCTGGCGAGCACAGGAAACCGCTCCGCCGGCCTGTCACAGCCAGGGCGAACAACCAGATTCGAGGGCCGACGAGCCTCAGCGACGCTGCTCTGAACATCGAGACACCATGGAGAAGTTGCCAGCCGGTGGACCGGGCGGCGAGGCGCCACAGAAAGAGGAGACCGAGAGTAAGCCGAGGGGAGATGTCACAAGCAGGGCCGGAGAACCTGCATCTTCGCCTTCCCCGCGGCAGTCCCGGCTGAGCAGGGCGAGGGCCGCAGGCGAATCGGCCGAGAGCTCCTTGATGGGGAGAGAGAGTACATAAAAACTCACGTGTTCGTCGTGATTCAGGCCCGCTCGCCAAAGTGTCCCCCGTCTCCACCTGCGCGAGATGGGAATTACCTGATCTCGCCTGGGCTATAGTATTCTACGAACAAGCGGGAGTAATCTCACGACCTGCCCTACTGCACCCAATGTGATGCTTGTACGCGGGCGCGCGCTCCGAGCAGCCCGGGGATGGGTTTGACGTCCCGATGAACCTGGCTCAAAGTGCGCATGACAGTATCGTGGCTGTTTGGTGAGGCTGGTCCGGCCTGGCTGCCGTGTATACCCCACGGCCATTAAACAGCCGCATGAGCCCTAGGCGGCTGGCTGACCCCACATAAAATAAAAAAGGGAATGCGCTGTCGCAGTATATTGATCATATTATTCCTATTACTCTTTTCTTTTTCTGGCCGCTGGTTTGAAAGTTTGTCGTTAAATCATACCAGGCGTTCACGGCCAAGAGAGTGCTTTAATGGCGTGCCGTTAATGGCGAATCGCAAAAAACAAGGCAGTATCGGGCGGGCCACCTGTGCTTGCCTGCCACAGCGACCAGTATCATCGCACAACCACCATTCACCTCCACTTCTTTTAACAGCTTTGAATTATAACCGTATAGAGTGACATGTAACCATCACCAATGTCTAAAATAAGTAAAAGCCGAGACTCCATGCCATCAGAAAACAAACCACCCCGACCTTGAAGATAGCATGAACCGGTTGTTCGCCTTCTTTGGCGCGTTTATTGTCCACTCCGCCTAAATTAATACTTTCCATCATAGGCAGCTCAGCCAACACACTGTTCTTAATCAGGACCGAGAACGATTCGCTCGTGTATCTCAGCAACGTTGACTTTGGGGCGGAGGGGCGTGCATAACCGGCTCGACATTATGACAAAGAATCAGCAAATTTACAAGAAATGCTACATGCGTCCGTTAGAAGAAGTGCTTGCGGAACAAGGAAAAAAAGAGCACACGTTTAATGCCGATCAAGGAATCTGTATTCCGCAAGCACTTCTTCTAAGCGCTGTAGCATTTCTTGTAAATTTTGCTGGATCTTCAATAATTGCTTCGGAAGCGTTTATCAACCCTTCGCCAATCACTGTCCTAGCCTTGGCCAGCAAAGTTTACGTCGAGAATCGGCCTGTTGGCCAGTTGAGGGCACCTACGCATCTGCTTTTAATAAACGTTTCTTCTCTCGCTTGCCCCTGAGCGCCGAATGACTGTCGAATGCCTTTTCTCAAACAAGAATTCAAATCACTTAACTCATTGATGAAGCCGTTAATCAGAGACTGTCCGAGCATTAGAAAAATAACGATTGTAATTGGGCAACCCAAACGCTGAGCATCCCCCGAACTTTGTCAACGTTCATAACAATTTAATGCTTTCTCAAATTGCGGAACGATAAACTCGCCCTTAATTTGGGCGGCTATTTGTTCATTTTGTTGTTGAATACTTTAACTGAAGCAGAGCGCTGCTGAATTTTCTTAAATTCTCCTGCTGCTTTTCTCCTTTTTTTAAGCCATCTTGAATGCTTTTGAATTTTTTTTTAAGGCAGCTCTGAATGTCTTTTTCCTTACGCTTCAAGCTGCTTTTCCAACATCAGAACGTTCAGATTTAAGCAATCCTTCAGCAACCTTAAGCTTCTTTTAAATCTTTCTGCAATGTTTGTATTGTGCTGTTTAGCCCTCTCTGGTGTTTGTGGTTTCGCCTGCCGCCCAGCCCAACACTGGACAGCAAGCACAAACATAAAGAAAGCAACGAAGATAATAAGATCATCCTTAGCCTCAAGGCGTGCCGTGAGCAAGCTTCTACACTCGGTCATTTCAGTTCAGGTTTCCATTCCAATCAATGTCCAATAAAGTCGGGCGCAAGATCACACAATGCCCCTTCTTTTTATGCCGACACCTTTTTGTAAGGAGTGAACAAAACCAAAAGGACAGGTTCAAATAGTATGGGATGTCCAGAGGCTGAGACCGTCATCGCTTAGCATTTGCTCTACGTTTCCATGATCCGGGTGATCAAACACTGACCTCCGTTCACTTCTAATGCTTGATACATTCGACGCCAAGCCAAGCATCTACCGGCTTCAACGGCTTCACCTGCCGCAGAGAAAATACCGCTGTGGCCAACCATGTCGCCATTAGGCAAAGTTACAAATGATGGTGTCGGTATTTGCCCGCCTTTCGATAACTCAAACTAATTTATCGGTGACTTCCTGCGCGCTCATTTCTGGTTTGTAAATCATAGGTTTGCAACAGTTGGTGATGGTATCAATTCGCGCTCTTCACCATCAAAACAAGGCCTTCCTTCGCCGCCGTTAAAGAGAACGTAACATGCGCCGTAATTTTTCCCGTTTCAGCGATCCGAAAGCTGTTTCTTGCCCCTGTTTTCGCTAATCACTTCACCTAACGTATTGCTCAACGCAACGGAAGGAAAAGGCGAACATCTGCCTTTAAATGTCTGACCGCCAAACTCGTGTAAGGTAAGAGCAAATGACGAAAACTTCGGATAAACC
>Ga0163217_1088126_pt1 | contig 10208 bp, 13 predicted proteins | sample SynspAceP_FD_185933 | JGI IMG/M metagenome (GOLD analysis project Ga0163217, IMG submission 185933) | Saline lake microbial communities from Ace Lake in Antarctica - Synechococcus sp. Ace-P (PacBio error correction) | ecosystem: Environmental > Aquatic > Non-marine Saline and Alkaline > Saline ...
ACAACCAAACACAAAAAAAAGAAGGAATGGGGGGTTTTCCCTGGGAAATCCAAAGAAACCCCCGACCGCCCGGCTTTTTTAACCCCACATTCAAGGGGAATTGGTCCCTATCTCGCGGCATGGGGATACGTCAAAGAGAACGCAAATTTCCCAATCCCCTTTTCCGCAGCGCGAGTTACAAATGCTGGATTGACAGCAAGCTGGCCTTTTTCGCGCATCCCGCACCTGAAAGGTCCTGAGGCCGGGCTAATGCCAACCATCGATGGCGCGGTACGAGGGCTTGGCTGCAAAACGGGCAGTCAGTCGTGTTTCCCCGTTTTGTCCCTGGGTGCGCCTTTGGACGGAAGAGCGCAGGTGTCAGTTGGTCTTTTTAATGATAAACTAGCTGTGGACCCCACGTCTTTTCCGTGTGGCCCAATAACCCAGTCATACGGGGGCGCGTGACCATAGATCGTTCAAGCAACTGGCTCTGGCGCGGGGATTGCCTGCATGATACGCAAAGCGTTACCAGAAAAGAAAATTTTCGGCGGAACAACGGCCCCTTGCCGCTATGGCGGGGCTCGGCTCCTCACGACCTTGGCCGCCGCGTTGCTGCTTGATTGGGCAAAGCCGGGCAAACGCCAATCTGACAGTAAAGAGCCGTAATGCCTGTCTGGAACTGCTTTCATTGAAATTTCACTTCGGTCCCGCCTTATTCTACGGACTCCCCAAGCGCCGGGGACCTGTCGGCGCGTCCTAAGGAGGACAATGTCCTGTCAACGCTTCCAATGCAGTCCGACCTGCTACCCCGCGGCAGCCCTGATGTCTGATCAATAACACAGCCACAAGCGACGCATTGCTCGGCTTCACAATTCTTTCCCACTCGACGCGATAAAAAGCCCGAAGAAATTGTTGCAATCGATCTGCGCGGCAAAACCGGGCCCAATCGCGAACTATTATGGTCGGTGTGCACGGCCGGCTTCGCGTCAGGTTTCTGCAATCGCGAAAGCGGCACAGAATGGTCAAGGATACCATGGCCGTTCGCGCAATTCGAAGGCAGGCGAAAACCGGTATTGGGTCTGCAATCGACAACTTGCGAGTGATCGTTCACCGGTTTCCGTCCGGAAGTCCGTGAATTCTACCAGCTGGAAGAAGAGTGAATACACAGAACCCCAGCCGTGATGCCTGCAATTAAGTCCGCCTCCGTAGGTTCATGCGTGTTCACATCTGTGCGGTCGGGCGCTTACGCGCCGGACCGGAAAAAGACCTCATTGACGATTAATCTAAACCGGTTTGAATCGAACCGGTCGCGCGCTGTCCTTGGGCCGCGCCGTGATTCTGAGGTGCGGACAAGAAAAACGGCGGCAATGCCCGCCGAAGCCGCTTTTGTTGCGCCGTGCCATTCCGGCGGAATCGCTGATCTGTTGATGGACGAACGAGCCGTTCGAAACAACGTCACCCTACGAATTTTGCCAACCGTCTGGGGACTGCGGGATCAGGCGGGGCGACCTTGCTTTGTCCATTGGCGGGGGCAAGATGGCAAATCGACCAAGGATCTGCGCCGCGAGGCAGATCACGCCCTTGTCATTGGCAAGAATGGTCTGGCCGCATATGAATGTGCGCGTCATGTGACGAACAGCTGCTTACGCGCGGCCTCTATCCTGTCCGGGCGGACCGTATCGCAACCGCGTCTAGCGCGCCGTCGGCCCTACTTGAATCTGTACTTTCTGGATCTCTTTGCCCACAGCCGAATTGCGTTTCGCGTGCCTGAATCCGACTTCGGTCGTGCCGGCTGGCAATTTAAATGCCCGGACAGCGACCGTGTCCAGTGGTTGTTTCCATCTACATGGGGTGGATCAGCTCGCGGGATCCGCCAGCTGTTGCCGTCGTGTCCAAAAATGCGCCAGCGCTCCTGAAAAGTGATCCCAGCCAAGTAATCCGCCGTGGCTGATGGTCACGTCGAATTTATACAGCCGCCCTCTTTCGGAGATCGGCCACCGAATTAATCGCGGTAAGGGTCAGCCGAAGCGCCGTGCGCAATCAGCAGCGGATGGAAAAGATCAATTTGTACATGACTTACACCAATGCCTAAAAACAAACATATAACCTAGCCGTCCTCGTTCCAATAGAAAATGCGTCTTGACAGTGAGTGAATTCCGCGGCGCCAATGACTAATCAACTGTGAACAATGGCGGCAATATCAGGGGATCGGCCGATGATCCACGCCAGAACTACCATCGCGAAATTAAAGCGAACCTAAACCCCCGATGAAACGCGGGCGGCGGTTGATGTTATTCTCTGCGCTTGGGACCCAGCGGCCGTCGCGGCGGTCATCCGGTCGTGTGGGAAACAGGGACCATAAGAACAGAGCAAGTACCCGAAAGCCGGTTTGACCAGACGAATCAAAAAGCCTTGGTTAAAAAGAACATCGGCAACAAGATTTTTGAATCCACACCAACGGTTTGGCAGGCTCGGTCAGCGCAAGGTCTGCGACCGACGGTGGACAAGCTTCATCTATGCCCCAAAAGCGCCAGCGTCCCCACCTAATGCGATCATCGCGTAGAGGCAAAAAACGCTGTGCTTTAACGCCTGTGCTGATCATCTGTGAATTCAAAGATGCTGGGCTTGTCGGGTGACAATCTGCGCCATCCACTCACGCCGTTATTCGCGCCATAATAACGACACTGACGCTTTGCGGATTCGGCGTGTCGAGCGCCAACCAATGGCAGCCAAAGCGCAAAAAATCATTGCCAAAAGCGCATAATCCAGCGTTTGAACAGGCGAATGCGATCCATCCAAAGTCAATGCTAAGCGCAACGCCGACTGGCTCTGTGTTGCAATCTAATTAATTGGTCATATTATTTACCAACATTGGAGGTTCGTCATGGAAATGCTATTCCCAGTCAGGTGTTAATCGCCCGCAAGGCGCGTGTCGTTGAACGGCTTGCGTCCAGGTCCTGCCAATGATGCTGTATTTCCGACTAAACGCGAACGCGCGCCTATGAGATGCTGCGCGACGCGTATAAAATCGCCCCGATGGTGCCGTGCGCCCTATAACGCAAGCGGTGTCGGATGTTCTACCGCACTGTCACGAAGAAGGGTGCACGGTGGGCCGCGCGGCTCTGGCAAACACGCTGGCCGGGTGGGGCGCTGCCCACGGCCGACTGCCCGTGATCCTTGCGTGGCCCGCATTAATGACGTTATTCGAAACCGATTACGCCAACGCGGATCATCAAGGTGCAACCGGACGGACCAACCTAAGCCGTGACCGGCGCGTCGAAGAAGGAACTGGCTTCTTTTACGCGCCGACCCGTCCAGCCAGCCTGGCCTGTGCATCGCGGGTAATTCGCGATGAATTCGGCCGGCGCTCAATGTTGAAATACCGGCGTGACGAAACAAACAACCTGATGGGCGTCACCATGGTTGTTGATGGACGGCGAGGTGACGAGGTTCGGCGGCGGGTATCTGAGCGGCGGACTGGATCTTTTTGGCTGATCTGCGCTCTGAGGGCAATTGGGGTCGTGGACGCGAAGCCACCCTGCGCATCCTCACAAACCCGAAGCGCGCGCCCGTTTCGATCGGTTCGACGATAACGAAGGTCGCGGGGAATGCTCTCTGACATCATCAAGGCGGGGTGTTGCCCGTCGCGATCGAATTCATGACGCCCCTGCAATCGATAGCCGACAGAGCGTTTTTCCAAAGCCGCCTACCCCATGTGCGAAAGCCCTGCTGATCATGAGGTCGAAGGCTCTGACGCAATAGATCGACCATCATTGGGCCTGATATCTCAATGCGCAGCGCCATAATCCGGTCGAAGCTGCGGCAGATCCCCCCCCCAAAAAAATTTCCCCGGAAAGGCAAAAACCCCCCCCCCCCCCCCGGGGCCCCCCCCCCGGAAAAAAAAAAAAAAATCTTGGCCCCCCCTGGGTCGCAATCGGCCTTCTGGGGCATGGGCACATCAACGATTACATGTGTCTTGGAATTGCACCAACTCCTGTGACGTCGCTGCCCTTCCGTGCTCAAGCGCATCAAAGAGATGAAGCGATGAATAGGGCTCAAGGCGGGAACGTTTTTCACGGGGCACGGCAATATGCATCCGCTGATCCGTTCGATGCGAAAGCCCGGTGAATCTGGAGCTGGTGCGACAAAATTCGCGCTGAAAATCCTCAAACTCTGCGTAAGAGGTGGGCGGCGTCTGACGAGCGAACATGGCGTCGCAATCGAAAAGCCGACCTGAATGATGTGCAAATACCATACGACGACCTGAGCGCAGATGGCGGTGCAAGACGTTTCACTCCGCTGCTGCTGAACCCCGCCAAAAGTCTTCCGCTGGCACCGCGTCAGAAACCCCGCCGCGCCGTGCGCTGGCGGCACAATAACCCTCGATACGATTGAACCGTATGATCGCAAGCCCGATCACACTGAACGACGAAGGAGCCACAGCTAGTGCGAAACTCACATCCGAAGAACACTGGTACGATGCGTCAAAGGGCCGCAGGGCCGGTGTCGGTTTCAGCGGCGGCACGCCGGGGTAATTCCTGCCAAACGGGTCAGGTTGTAGCGTCGCGGGGCTGGAGGGGATCAACGCTGTACGAGCCCGGCGCGCTGACACTCGCGTAGCGAAACCCGGCACGCCCGGTGCCCGAGATCGAAAAAGACATTGTCCGCCGAGAAACAAGCGCCCGCGTTCGAGCCGATGACCATCGCGGCGTTGGGCACCCACGGCATACGCCACCATGCGGCGGCGGTCAGGCGGGCAAACATCAGCGGCCCGCGGCCGCATCTCTGTCGGGGGCGCGCGGGTTTCTGTTGGGGTGCGCCTTTGTCGACGGGCGCGTGCGTGGTGAAAAACGGCGGGCGCGTGATGAAGAACGTGACCGGCTATACTGGTAAAGCTTGCTGGCGCGGTCTTTTTCGGTACCCTTGGTGTGCTCAGCGGAGTGTCGATGAAGAGTGCGCCGCGTCCGACGACGCAGGCGACGCTGGTTTTGCACGGCTGAGGAACGCATCAGCAGCCCGCTGTCGCTGCGATGGGCGGGGCACTTGCAGTACGTTTCGAGGTCAAGGGCCGCCACGACCCGCCAAACGCGCGAAACCGGCTGCGATTGAAGGTCGAGCAATCGTCGCCTATCGTTGGTTCAGCTTCAATCGCTACTGTTCCAAAACCAGCGCAGAGATCGAAACAGCGGCGACAGTGCGGCGACGCCAGGGCCTGTTTGTCCGGTATCGCCCGACGTTGCCTGCGTTTCACGCGGCAAGGGCGACGTGTGCGGGTGTCTGTGCAAAGCCATCTGATGCGCCGGGTAATCGCGGCGCGTCGGGGCAAAGAATGGACATATGACTGGGCGGCGGCTGATCTGGCTGCACAGCCGCGCGGCATGATTTTGCGCGCGGCTGTCGGGCTGATGGATGGAACATGCAACGCCTGGTGCGGCCGATGCGCAGAACCAAGGCCCGAATTGGGCGTGGTTCCACCCGAACCTGCAGGCGTTGCGCGTTTGACAAACACTTGCGCGCGCGATTTCGACCCAAGGGCATTTTCAACGCAGGTCAGCTGGACGCGTCGCAGTGACTTGCTGGGTGTCTTTTCCTTATCGTCCTTTATCGGCGGGCCATTGGTGTTCTGGGCTAGTGCGAGCGAAACCCAGCCCGTCCGCAGCTGCGCAGGCTGTGCTGCTTGCCTTTCATGTGCGTGGCTGGGTGGGGATACGCCTAAATGGCGTGGCGCCAGTACTGGGGCGAAACCTGCTTGCGTCGAATGGGGGGATTGCCTGCATCTGGCTGGGCTGGATCGCCCGTTCTGGCCTTGTGCGCAGGTGCTGCGCCATCCTATCCCGAGCCACCACGTCGGTTCGTGTCCAAAAATGTACTGGGAATCGTGCACGACACTGCGTGGTTCGGCCTGAATCGTGGGCCATGCACTCGCCGCTTAACCTAACTCATGTTTTAGGTCTCGCGCCCGCCTATCCGGAGCTTTCATGCAAACACATCACCGCAGAACAGTTTAAAAACCCCGCAACGGCCCGCAGCAACGAATTTTTGCGTGCCTGGTCCATTGTGGCTTTTGCACCGCCACAATGCCCGACCTATCAGATTTTGGCGAATGAGTTTGGACGCCCGCGCGTAGCGCATCGTTAACCTGATCAAGACATGCTCGAAGAATGACCGCGATCCGGATGAAAAGACGGTCAAAACATATCGAACCGCTGCCTGTCCTGTCCTGGCCTGTTAGACGACCCTGCCCCTCGGGCGTGCACTATATGCATCTGTGGATCACGCCCCGCGACTATATCGAAAAACGCTACAAAACGCCCTTCAGCGACCGTGCCTTGCGGTGGTTCTGGCGCGTATCTCCTGCCCTATCCCACAACGCCTTTCGGCTGGCGCTGCTGGGGGCCAAGATCGGGCGTCCGTTGCGCGGCCTGATGCCCGATGCGCGGCTGCGTGCGATGCTCGAAGATGGCACCCAAGACATCCCCCGGTCAGCCCGCAACGATGATCCTGCAAAGCTTCCCCGCCCAAGGGGCAGCGCGCCAAAAGGGTGGCGCCTGATGACGGGCTGTGCGCAAAAAGCGCGAACACCGATATCCAACGACGCCACCATCAGGCTGCCTGACACTGGCAGCGCTGCGGAGGTTTCGTGCCGAAGGCGCGGGGTGCTGTGGGGCGCTGGACCCATCAACCTGGCCAAAACCAGCGAAAGCCATGCGACGGCCGCCCGGGCAACATCAAGCGTGGTCGCCGAGATGGACGGCAGGGGCTCGAAATGCATCGTCATCAAACACGTCGGGCGCGGGACCACGGTGAAAGAACTACGGCCACAAGTTCCAGCAAACGACCGCTGGCGGCAGATGCGGCGCGGGTGGCGCGATCGCTAAAAGGACGAATCTCGAGGTACTGCATGATCTTTGCCGGGGGACGCCGTACCCAAGCGCGTGCCACCCGCCAAGGGCCGATATCGCGGCATTTGACCGGCACAAAGGCCCAACGCCCCGCGTCACCAACGGCATCACGGTCGCCTACCACCCGCCCTTCGTTCGTTGCAGCACGCCAGCAGATCAAAAGCTAATCCAAGGGGATTTGCTGAAACTGCGGGCTTGCGTCTTTGAACCACGATCGCATCTGTGTGCGGGTCGCGGGACGTTATAATCTGATGCAGCCCGAAATTTCCAAGAGTTAAAATCGAAAGTCAGAACCCTGATCGGCAAGAACCGATTGATCGCGGCGGGGAATATCGGCTGTATGATGCACGATCGGATCCCGGGGCGGGCGGTCCTGTAGTGATACGGTAAAGCTGCTGGTATTGGGCCTCGGTGGCCGAACCTCCGGCGCTGTCGCAAAAAAAGGCGCAAAACTGGCAGATTCCTCGGTTGAGATAGCGGTTTCGGCCGCATTTTCGCCTATACTCGAAATACGAGGACTTACATCAAGACCCTCATTTTGCCGCAATAGGACCGCGATATCCGTGCGCCGTTTGGTAGCTATTTCTATATGTTTGGTCCGACGTGGCAACCGCCGGGCTTGCTCAGGATGCGCGTTCTGCGCAGGCTGTACGGGTGGATGCCGCGCCGCTGGGGAGCCGTGGGCCGTCTGGATATCCGCGGCAAGGCTTTTGCACCGTCGTTGATCGCGCTCCCGCTGTTGCTGACGGCAAACGCATTGTCTTATACAAAGACAGCAAAAACCACGCATTGACCACTCAAAAGTCCGATTCTGGCAGGCTGGCGCAACGGCCGGGCGCCGCGTACCGGAAACGTGCGCCGCGCAGCTGTACCATCCGATCTATGTCTATGATGGCGTCGTGTCGTCGAACGCTGCGCAACGATCTGGCGGCTGCTGGAGCCTCGAACCGCCCGTTCCGTAACACCAACGACAACACCTTTCGACACAGCCCGCCGCCGCGCAGACAAGAGGCGACAGCTGGGTGTCGTCAGCTATGTCCAAGGACGCTCCCGAGCCCCTCCCTGCCAAGAGTCCTTGCAAGCGTTTTGGCCCGCCAAGAGGCGTGCTGGTGACCACATGCCTTCCTCGATTTCCGAGCCATCGGTGCGCCGATTTTACCTTCGAAAACGGTGTGCGCAGATTGTGTCGTGGTCCCTCTGCCAAGCAATGTCGACAACAAGGAAGTGTCCGCTTGGCACTGCACTTGTGGCGCCGTTGCCCGTCTTCCAAGGCCGATCTGTCGCGGGCAAAGGGGTTTTCAAACGTGGCGCGTCAGCAGCAGAAGCGCATGCACTTCCGAGGAATCGCCCTAGCGCACCACTAAGGTCGCGAAATTCATACAAAAACTATACATGTATCGCGCGCCTTTTGTAGCCCTTGAAACGCGAATTACACAACCATAGCCGTTGGGCCCACATTCATCTCACCGAACGCCTTTGAAAGGTTTTTCGACAGCAAACCCCAAGGCGTCCAAGATGGAAGTCTGCACCATAAATACCTCGCTCAACGAAGATGAATAACCTATGCGTAGTTTGCTTTTTGCAACCCGCTGCATCCGTCACGTCCGGCTTGACCAAATCGCCAACCTATGGACCGCGTGGGCCAGCCGACGCGCCCCAGCGAGCTATCCCCCTATAACAATCGAAAAAGCTGGACGACGACTTCCTAATCGTATCAGCATCGCCGCGCGGATTCACCGAAGGTGATTCTTAGCGTCGAGTGCGGTGAAAAGTCGCTGATCGTGTCGGCGCCTAAAGTCTGATGAGGATACGATAAACCTATCTGCATCGCGGCATTGCGACGCCGATGCGTTTGAACGCCGTTTCCATCTGGGCCGATCAACGTGCAGGTTACTGGTGCTGCCCCATGCGATGGTAGCGCACATCGGCCTTGAGCGTCAGTGCCCGAGAGCGCTGAGCGCCGCCAGAAATCCAATTGTCGCGAGCGCGCGCAAGCGATCGAAAAGGAATTAGTTGACGCGAATAACCGTCACTAAGCCTCCAGTGCGATAGATGAAGGCCCGTGCATTTGCGCCGGGCTTTTTTTGCGCCCGGCGGCGTCTTAGTCACAGTTATTGACTTAAAATCCGCTGCGTCAGAAGTGCCCGATCCAGGTCGGGGAGGAATACGCGGGATCGTCACTCCACAGGGAAATTTTTGCAACAACGCGCCACACGCATGAGCGTGGAAATTCGCCGAGCTTCTCATGCTGTTTTGGATTAGCCCGATATTATCTTCTTTTGCTGGTGGCATTCCCCCGATCCTGCTCGTTCCCTCGAAGGCGCGCGTTTTCCGAGGACGCCTTGGCCGAAGGCACTGAGCGGCCGATGCGGCGCAGGGTTGCCAAGTATTCACCAGCGAGGGGCAACAAACCTTGCGCGTCGCTTGGAATCGCGGCCGGCAGATGCAGGCGATCGGTATTCCTGCGACGTCCGGACAACAATTCCTGATCACATCAGGTTTCGCAGCAGGCGCTGGATTATCTCGGCAAGCTTTTTCTGTCGCCGGCCGATACGGCGCTGGTGGGCTGGCCGACCTATCTGGGGCCCTTGGGGCCTTTAACGCTTACGAAGCCGCCGCTTGACAAGCTCGATCGGTAGTCAACCGGCAGCGCGCGGACTATTACGCGCCGCGAAGGAATGCAAGGCGGGCGGCGAAGTTCGCCTATCTCTTTCCGTCGATTTTGGCCAACCCTAGCCGGTGCCAACAGTCAAGCCCGCGCGCGCGCGAACGGGTTGATTGATCTGGCCGAGGAGATGGAGATCGGCGGTGATCGAAGACGCGGCCTATCAATCGCTGCGTTTCGACGGGGACCCGATCCCGCCGATTCCTCGCGCTGGAGGCGCACGTAAAAGTGGTGATCTTGAAGCCTGCCGTACGGATCTATTCTGTGGCGCTTTTCCAAAACGCTGTCGCCAGGGGCTGCCGCGTTGGTGGGTCTGTGCCGCAAGCCGTGATCTCCGCAGCTTGGTGTTGATGAAGCAAGCCGCCGATTCTGCACAGTGCCACATTGAACGCAGACTGCAAAATTATCGTCAGTCGCAGACAGCAATTTCGACAGTCCATATCGACTCGATCGCAGCGCCTATCGCGCCCGTCGGGATGCGATGCTTGCGGCATGGGAAGCCCATATGCCACAGGCGTGACTGGAACCAGCCCGAAGGCCGGCAATGTTCATCGGTGACGTTGCCCGAACACGCTGGACGGGGGCCGAGCTGCTGAAGCAAATCGCTGGAAAGCGAACGGGTTCGCCCTTTGTGCGGGGCCATGCCGTTTTTGCGGAACGGG
>Ga0163217_1093558_pt1 | contig 10208 bp, 7 predicted proteins | sample SynspAceP_FD_185933 | JGI IMG/M metagenome (GOLD analysis project Ga0163217, IMG submission 185933) | Saline lake microbial communities from Ace Lake in Antarctica - Synechococcus sp. Ace-P (PacBio error correction) | ecosystem: Environmental > Aquatic > Non-marine Saline and Alkaline > Saline ...
AAGGAGAAGGGAAGGGATTAATCGGAAATTTCCGGGCGGGGTTGTTTTTGGTGGGCGGGGGAATCAAGGGCGGGGGGGAAAAAAAAAACCCCTAAAAATTCCCCCCAAAAAAACCGTGAAAAGACGTGTTGTTGTTGGCGTTCCCGATTTTGAAAAAATTGTCCCAAAAACCCGGGGTTCCAGCCGGAATTCGGTTGGAACGCCCAACAACTGGCGAACTGAAACGTTTGACCGGCCTTCTTGCCAAACGCCCTTGGCGGATTAACGAACGCTTTGCGATCAATAACCTTATACCAATACCAGCGGACCCGAGTTCCCAATCGAATGCGACGCGAACGTTTTTCTTTTTACCTGTCAAACGATGGCGATGCCGAAACGTCCCGAACACGCAAAACTCGCGACCATTGACTTCACGGCGGTCCAAATGATGCACGCGCGTCCGGAAGCCGGACGATCGAAGGATGCACCGCTGGCGCTATAGCCGCAGGAGAAATGATGGGGCGGTGGCAGTCACTGCGGGCAGATCACGATCAGCGAATGTGGGACCGATACGACACATCGAATCTGGTCGGTGGGGAGCGATCAGAGCGGGGAAAATTACGCCAAACCGGTGAAGACGTGTTGGGCGTTCGTTGAATCAAACGGGAATCCGCCAGCGGATCGTGGACGCCAAGCAAAGCTGGCGAACTGACGTGTGACCCGGTTCCGGCACACCGATTAAACGGATTACGAGAAACCGGCTTTGGCCGTTCAAATAACTTTATACCAATAACCACAGCGACCGATCATCGGAATGCGACGCGAACGGTGACTTTACCGTCAATCGATGGCGATGCGACTCGTGTAACACGCAAAACATCGCGATTATTGACTTCACGGCGGTCTAATGAGAATTGCCACCGGTTAGCAAGCGAACGAGTAAGAAAGGTGCGCCGCTGGGCGCTATACCGAAAACGATGGCGCGGTGGCGATCCTGCGGCAATCACGATCCCGATTGTGGTTACGATACGGAAGCATCGAATCGGCGTGGTGGCGAATCAGTTGGAAATTATGCCAACGGTGAAGACGTTGTTGGCTTTCAAATCGCATCAAGAAACGGGATCAGTCCGATCGAGGGGGACGGCCCACAACCTGGCGAACTGACGTTGACCCCGTTCCCGCCACCTTGGCGATTAACGAAGCGGCTTTTGCGTTCAAATATACTTATACCAATACCAGCGACGATCCTTCGGGGGTGCCGGACGCGGAACGGTTGTCGAGATGAACTGAAACACGTCAACGAGATAGAGGCGATGATGCGGAACTATGCGAAATACGTCAGAGACTTCGAGGACGACATTGACTTCAACGGCGGTCAATGATGCAAACACACCGTCGAGGGCAGACGACTTGAAGTGATCACCGCTTGGCCTATATATGAGAATGATGGGGCGGTGGCAGTCACTGCGGCATCACGGATCAGCGAGTGTGGACGATACGGAACATACGAATCGGCGGTTTGGTGGCGATCAGTGGAAATTACGCCAAACGGTGAAGAACGTGTTGGCGTTCGTTGAATCAAAAAACGGGATCAGCGATCGTGGAACGCCACAACTGGCGAACTGACGTTGACGCGGCTCCGCCACCAATTAACGGATTACGAAACGGCTTTGCGATCTGAAAATAACTTATAACCAATACCAGAAGCGACGATGCCATCGGAAGTGGCGTTACGAACCGGCGAACGATTTCGGTTTGCCAGTCACGGATTGGCGATATTCCGGCAGAAACTCGAATACGCAAACTCGCGATATTGGACTCAACGTGCGGTCAAAATGATGCACTGCGGCGATCGGAGGCGACGATCGAAAGGAGTCACCCGGCTGTGCCTTATACCGAAAACGAGTGGCGGCCGGTGGCGAGTCAAGGGCTCGACACTGGACGAGTCAAGCGAATGGTGGACGGATCGAATATCTCCAAGTCGGCGTGTGGCGATCAGCGGTAATTAAATGCCCAACGTGAAGACGCGTTGCCACTTCGTTGATCAAAACGGATCAGGCGGATCGTGAAGCACCAACAACTGGCGAACTGACCGTTTGACCGGACTCGCCACCTTTAACGGATTACGGAAACGGCTTTGCAATCAATAACTTATACCAATACCAGCGGACGGATCCATCGGGAATGCGAAACGCGAACTGATTTCGTTTGCCGCAACGATGGCGAATTGCGAACTCGAAAATACGCAAACTCGCGATTATTGCTTTTCACGGGCGGTCAATGATGCACCGGGTAGCAGCGACGCATTGAAGGATCAGCGCGCTTGGCCTATACCGGAAAAACGATGGCGCCGGTGGCGCTAACCTCGATACTGGGCGGAGCAGCGATGTGACGATCACAAATCCAAATTCGGCAGTGGTGGCGATCAGTGGAAATTATGCCAACGGTGAAGACGGGTTGGCGTGTCTCGTCGATCAACAACAGGAGATCGAAGCGGATCGTGGGACGCCACGAACTGGCGGACTGACGGATTGACCGTTTCCGCCACCTTCTTTTGGCGGATTAACGCAAGCGGCTTTGCTTCAATAACTTATACCAAATACCAGCCACGGCAATCCATCGGATACGACGCGAACTGGGTCTTTTCTTTTACACAGATCAACGATGGCGATGCAACTCGAACACGCCATAAAACTCGCAGATATTGATTTCGCGGCGGTCAAACGAACGCATCCGGTAGAAGCATCGATTTCGACAAGGAACACCGCATGGTGGGCCTACATCCGAACACGATGGGCGGCGGGATGGCAGATCCCTCGACAGACCTGGCGATCCACGATAACGTGGACGATACGAAACATCGATCGCGGTGGGGTGGGCGATCAGTGGAGAAGATGCCAACGGGGAGGACTTGTTGGCACATTCGAATCAAAACGGATCAAGGCGGATTTGAGTGGAACGCCAACACTGCGAAGCTGACGTTGACCCGGTTCCCGTCACCTTGGCGGATTACGAAAACGGCTTTGGCGATCATAACTATACCGATACCAGCGACGATCAATCGGTATGCGACGGCCGGAACGGTTTCTTTACACCGTAACGATGCTGATGCGAACCTCGAACAGCAAACTCGGAATATTGACCTTCAGCGGTGGTCAATGATGCAGGCTAGACCGGTAGCAAGCGACGAATTGAAGGTGCGCCGCTGGCCCTATACCGAAAACGGTGGGGCGGTGGCCGATCACTGCGTGCAATCAACGATCAGCGATGTGGACGATACGAATATCAGAATCGGCGGTGGTGGCGATCAAAGTGGAAAATTATGCAAGCGGTGAAGACGTGTTGGCTTTCATGCGATCAAACGGGATGCCAGCGGATGCGTGGGGACGCCAACAACTGGCGAACTGCGTTGACGGGCGGGTTCGCGCCACCTTGCGGATTCAAACGAAGCGGGCTTTGCGTTCTAAATAACTTATACCAATAACCAGCGACGATCAAATCGATGCGACGCGAACGATGCTCGTATACCGTCCAACGATGGTCGATGCCGAACTCGGAACACGCAAACCTCGCGATATTGACTTCCACGGCGGTTCAATGAATGCACGCATAACCGAGGCGACGATCGAAGGCATCACCCGCTGGGCCTAATACCATGAAAACGATGGCGCGGTGGCGATGCACCTCGGACACTGGCGATCAAGCGATGGGTGGACGAATACGAATATCGAATCGGCGGTGGTGGCGATCAGCGGAAAACTATTCCCAACGGTGAAGACGTGTTGGCGTTCTGTTCGATCAAAAACGGGATCAGCGGGATTGGTGGACACGCCACAACTGGCGAAACTTGAACGTTGACCTGGTTCCGCCACCTTGGCCGGGAATTACGAAACGGCCTTTTGCGAATCAATATACTTTATACCAAAATAACCAGCGACGATCATCGGAGCTTATGCGACGCGAACGATTTCTGTTCCTGGGGCGAGTCAACGAGGGCGATGTGAAACTCGATACACGCAAAACATCGAATATGTGCTTTCACCCGGCGGTCAATTGATGGCACCCATCGAGGCCGACGATCGAAGGATCACCGCTGGAAATAATACCGAAAACGACTGGCCGCGGTGGCGATTCACCTCGACACTGGCGATCAGTGATTTGGACACCCGGATACCGAATCATCGACATTCGGCGGTGGTGGCGGATCAGCGGAAACTATTCCAACGGTGAAGCACGTGTAGGTAGGCGTTCGTTGATCAAAAACGGGATCAAGCGGAATTCGTGAACGCCACAACTGGCGAACTGAGTTGACCGGCTCTGCCACCTGGCGATTAACGAAACGGCTTTGCGATCATAACCTTAACACATTCCAGCGACGATCCATCCGGATGCGACGCGAACGAATTTCGTTACTGTTAACGATGGCGATTGCGAACTCGAACACGTCTAGATGGTGCAAACTCGTCGGATATTTGACTTCACGGTGGTCATGTCATGCACCCGGTAGCGCGAACGATTGAAAGGTGCAGGCCGGCTGGTCTACCGAAAAACGATGGGGCGGCTCGGCGATCAACTCGCGGAGAGCATCAGACGAATCAGCGATGTGGACGATACGAATAATTGAATGGGCGGTGGTGGCGACTTCAAGCGGATAAATTAAGCGCCAACTGGTGAACAGACGTGCTGGCGGTTTCGTGTAGATCCAAACGGGATCAAGCGGATCGTGAACACCACAACTTGGCGAACTGACGTTGACCGGCTCCGCCCCTGGCGGATTTACGAAACGGCTTTGCGAATACAAATAACTAATACACATACGCAGGCGACGATCCAATGCGGATGCGACGCGAACGAATCTCGTATAAACCGTCAACGATGGCGATGCGAACTCGAACACGCAAAACGTCGCGATAATTGACTTCCGGCGGTTGCAAGTGATGGCACCCATCCGAGGCCGAACGGATCGAAAGATCAACCGCTGAGCCTATATAACCGAAAACATGGCGGCGTGTGGGCAGGATCACGCAATCGACACTGGCGAGAGTCAGTGATTTGGATGATACGAATATCACGAATAAAGGCGGGTGGTTGGCGATCAGCGGTAAATTACACCAACGTGAAGACGTGTTGGGCGTTCGTTGATCAAAAACGGGGATCAGCGATCGTGGAACACCCAACTGGCGAATCTTGAGGACCACTGACCGGGTTCTGGCCACCATTGGCGGATTAACGAAGCGGCTTTGGCGTTCAACTACTTATAACCAATTACCAGCGGACGATCCATCGGATGCGACGCGAACGGTTTCGTTCTTAAACACGTCAAGCGATGGCGAGCGAACTCGAAACACACGAACTACGCGAACATTGCTTTCGGCGGCCGGTCAACGATGCCCCGGTATGAAGCATCGATCGAAGGATCACACAGCTGGCCTATACCGAAAACGAATGGGGGCGGGTTGGCGTCACTCTCGAACTTGGCGATCAGCGAGATCTGGAATGATAACGAAACATCGGAATCGGCGGTGGTGGCGATTCAAGCGAAACTTGCCAACGGTTGAAGACGGTATTGGCGTTCGTTGATCCAAAAACGCGGATCAAGCGAATTTGTGGAAACGCCACACTGGCGAACTGACGTGAAACCGGCGCTCCTGCCAACCCTTGGCGGTTACGCAACGGCTTTGCGGTTCAAACTACTTATACCAATATGCAGCGACGAATCCTTCGGATGCGAAACGCGAAACGGTTTTTTTACCGGTCAACGGATGCGATGCGAAAACTCGAACACGCAAACTCGCAATATTTGATTTTCGCTGCCGTCAATGATGCACGCCGTCGAGCATCGATCGAAGGAACAGACCGCTGGCCTACACCGAACAGCGATGCGCGCGGTAGCGATCAACCTCGATCACTGAGGGGCGATGCAGTCGATCTGGATGATACGAAATCGAAATGGTCAGCTGACGTTGACGTGAGTGAGTAATTATCGATAAGAGAAATTAGTGCCAACATCGGTGAAGAGCGTGTTGGAGCCGTTACGTACTGATCAAGAACGGGATCACGACGGAGCGCCGGGAAACACCCAACTGGCGAACTGACGTCTGACTACGGCTCTGGGCCCCACCCCTAAGGCGATTATGAGAACTGCTCTTGCCCGCAATCACATTACTTATTACCTCAACACCAGCGACAACCCATCGATGCGACGCGCACGGTTTCGTTTACCGTCAACGATGGGGCGATGCGAGCTCGAACAGCGCCAAACTCGCAATAATTGCTATTCACGGCGGTCAATGAATGCTCCCTGTACAGAGCATCGATTGAAAGTTGCTGAATCTGTGCTTACACCGAGAATGATGGGGCGGCCGGTGGCGATCACTCGCTCCTGGGCGATCAAGGCGATGTGGGACGATCGAATAATCGATCGGCGGTGGGTGGCATCAGCGGAAATTACGCACACGGGTGAAGACGTGTTTGGCGTTCGTTGATCAAACGGGATCAGCGGATCGAGGAACACCACAAACTGTGCCAACTGAACCCTGCATTATGGAGCCGGTTCCTGCCACCCTTGGCGATACGAAACGGCCTTGACCGTAATCAAAATAACTTATACCAATAACCAGCAGACATCATCGATACGACGCGAAAAACGGGTTTTCCGTTTTACGCGACAACGAGGCGTGCGAACTCGAACGACGCTAAAACTCGCGACATTGATTCACGGCGTTCAATTGATGCACCCGTCGAGGCGACGATTGAAGAAGGAATCACCGCTGGCCTATACCGAAAACGATTGGCGCGTGGCGAATCACCTCGACACTGGCGATCAAGCGATTTGGACGATACGAACATCGAATCGGCGGTGGTGGCGATCAAGCGGAAATATGCCAACGGTGAAAGACGTGTTGGCGTTAGTCTGATCTAAACGGGATCAAGCGGATCGTGGAACGCCAACAACCTAGCGAACTGACGTTGACCGGCTCCGCCACCCTTGACGGATTAACGAAAACGGCTTTGGCGATCAATAGACTTATACCAATACCAAGCGACGATCCGAAATGGTGCGCACGCGGACGGTGAGCTTACGGTCAACGATGGCGATGCGAACTCGAACAACGCAAAAACTCGCGACATTGTCTTCACGCGTCAATGATCACCTGTACAGAGCAATCGATTGAAGTTTGCTGATCTGGCCTTACACCGAGAATATGGCGGCGGTGCGCAGTCCACTTCGACACTGGCGATTCACGGAATTTAGTACGATACGAACATCGGAATCGGCGGTGGTGGCGAATCCAGCGAAAACTTCGCCGGAAGCGAAGACGTGTTGGCGTTCGTTGACAAAACGGGATCAAGCGGGATCGTGGAACACCCAACTGGCGAACTGACACTGACCCGGTCTGCCACCTTGGCGATACGAAACGGCTTTTTGCGAATCAATAACTTAACCCAATTACCAGCGACGATCCATTCGGCGGCGAAACGCCGAACGGTTTCGTTACCGTCAAACGATGGCGATGCGAACTCGAACACGCAAAACTCGCAAATATTGCTTTCACGGCGGTCAATGATGCTCCCGGTCATCAACCGATTGGACTTCTCGACTCGGGCCGATTTGGCGGAACCGACGCTGGGCTGAAACGTCCGAGCGGTTCCTTTCACGGTTCACCGATGTTGATCAAGCCCGAACGTCCGCTGGTCCGTAGTCAGTGAAACCGTCCGTCGTCACGGAACAGGAGCCCTCAAGCGTTCCGCTAGCATCAATACGCAAAGCCTTGGCAAAAATCTCCTATCCGTTATCGCCGACTGCGATTTTGAATGGCACCCAAACCAACCAAGCCGCGCTGACTTGGATTTTTTTAAACAGCGGTGTTGAAGCGTTTCGACTTCCTCTCGCCGATGGCGAACGCTCGTACTGTGACCTACACCGTTCGCGCAAAGCGACAATGCTGCGGTCTCCCTTGAGTGACCGGAGACGGTCACGGTACCATCACCGGCAACCAACGACCCGTCCAACGATCAAGGTTGTTGAATGTTGTTGGTGGCGTCATTGAAAGTGCTACGATGCCGAATCTTACGGATAGGGGTCAGCGGACGTTCGCTGAGTGGACCAAGAGCGATGGTCGTTACGTCGAGCGTCCGCTGACGGGGGTAAACAACCAACCAACCGGTCCAGCAATTCCAAGCGGAGTGGCAAACCGCGCTCGCGTTCTGCTGTTTCGCTCACTCAAAAACCGGCACCAACGACGGTTCGATCGCCTGGAACTTTAATGTCGTTAACAGCCTCCGTTCATACTCGCCGAACGGCGGAACGATCACGGTGACTTATACGATCACTCGTCACCTCGACGACAGTGGCACCGTCAACGCGCGAAACGAACGCAAGAGGTCAACGGTCACGATCACCGGCACAAAACGATCAACTTTCAACACGATCACTGTTTGTTGACGTGGTCGGCGGCGGCGGTCACCGAAGACGATTCCACAACCGACTCTCACTTTGACAGCGGCGGCGTTACGTTTTCTGAAGGTCGATGAACACAGACGTGCTTTAGCTCGTCCGTTTTCTCGACAGGAACTCTACGACCCCACCGGGCCAGCGATGCCCTGGCCGGACTGGCAACGGCTCTCTGACCTCGGCACTGAGCCCTGAAAAAAACCGCAAACGGAAACCAATGATGGCAAACATCGCTTGGGACTTTGCTGTTGCCCAACAACCTGACCCAGTAATCTTGCCGACGGGGAACTGTCACGGTCGTTTACACGATCACGCTGACCGACACAGCGGCAACCGGCAAACGACACACGACGACGCCAAGACGTCACCGTGGTCAATCACGGGTACCAACGATCAACCGAAACCGATCACGGTCTGTCGATGTCATCGGCGCGGTCACCGAAGATGCTCTCGACGCCCAACTCAGCGATAGCGGCAGCGTCACGTTTGTTGCCGAAGTTGATGATAACGGACGTGCTTCATCTGCGTCGTCGGACTGGCATCAGCAGCCCACGGGACCAGCCCATCCCGACTGGACTGGTAAACCGCTTCTCGATTCGGGCACCTCAGCCTGGACGCAAACGGGAAACCAAACGATGGCAACATCGCTTGGGAACTTTGCGGCTCGCCCACAACCTGACCCAGTAAACCTTGCGACGGCGAAGACGGTCACCGTCGTCTACACAATCCGCCTCACCGATGCAGCGGCACGGTAAACAACACGACGACGCAAGAGTCACCGTGAATCATCCGACGGGTACCCAACGATCAACCCCCACGATCACATCGAAACGGGAGACAGTGCGGCCGAAAACGCTTGGAGAAAACAATGCAACGCTAACCTCATCGGGGCACGCGATGCTCAACGGACCAGCGATATCGACATGAAACGAGACGTTGGTCAACCTCGACGGTCACTAGCGTCGAATGCCGGTGGAACGACGACCGGTACTGACATCGAACAACGCCGCCCTAACTCGCGATGTTGACATCGACTCCAACCGGTGCTCGATGCCACCGAGCAAAAACCGATCAAATCTTGACGTGGAATTTCGATTGAGCGAGTTTTTCGATATTGTTGGCGATCGTTGACCGCTGACCTACACGATCGAAAGTCACCGCACAGCCAAGGAGCAATCGATGCTCAAACCGTCGTCATCACCATCGGCGGTGAGCAACGACGGGCACCGTCATCAAAACGGTTGAACACCCGGAAGATAAGATGCTGCGGAAATCGCTCAGAGAACCAACACAAACGCTGACGAGTACTGCCCCGGGGAGCCGGTACTTGACGGTCAGCGACTTGAACCTTGTCTGACAGGGTGATTTTTCAAGTGTGACGAGGCGTCGTAATCCTGCCCCGCCCAACCTATCTCTGCGGTGGTCCTCGCGTCCGACAACGCGCCCTTGCTCGCCCATGCTGACATCGACGACATGTCATTGAGCGGCACTGAGCCTGACCGAACACGCTTGACCTTGGCAATTTCAAACTCTGCCAGCGGAAGCGTTCGAGTTATCTCCGGCCGAGGGTGAGATACGCTCAACAGGCTCACCTACACGGTCATCCGTCCACCGATTCGTCAATCAGCGACCGACACCCACGAAAGTCGCCATTAACCAATCGGCGAGCGGGAAACCAATGAACGCCCCGCCGCGTCGTGACACTGGCGACGCCGATCGAGGCGGGCGCATCCGCGACCGCGACTTCGGGTTGAATCCGGTCGGCAATGTGTTG
>Ga0163217_1044955_pt1 | contig 10207 bp, 5 predicted proteins | sample SynspAceP_FD_185933 | JGI IMG/M metagenome (GOLD analysis project Ga0163217, IMG submission 185933) | Saline lake microbial communities from Ace Lake in Antarctica - Synechococcus sp. Ace-P (PacBio error correction) | ecosystem: Environmental > Aquatic > Non-marine Saline and Alkaline > Saline ...
AGGAAAGAAGGGAAAAAAAGATTTCCCAACGCAATGTATTAAAGGGGCCCCAAATAGGGTTTTTTTTTCTGGCCCTGGAATCAAAAGGGAATACGGGGCCATCCCCAAACACCCTCAATAAACAATATCCTTTTTACTTTGCGTCATGACTTTTCTTCGATTTTCTTCGACGCCGGGGCTTTTTAATTCATGTGGCCCCTGGAATACCAACTGAAAAAACGCTCACCCCTAACTCCCCTTTTTTTTATGAACCAAGTCCTTTTTTTCCGTGGCGGAATTCTAACCACAAAGTTCGCAAAGATAGAGAAAAAAATACTAACACGGCAAATAAGAATGAGTTTAAATTTTAGTGATCTTCGTCTAATCTGACTTAAAATCAAAGGCGGCCACAAACACAAAACTTATCTATAATCAAATTATTCCCCAGTTTAAAAGCGAAGGCGAGGAATCTGCAACCAAACTTCTCGTTTTAATCTGGTTGTTTCTCTCGATTCGGGCCCGACTATGCTTAAAACAGTTAAATGGCCGCATTAAGCCGAGGCTGGTGTTGGCCTCGGCTTTTTTTTCATTTTCGTCTTGCACGTAATCCAGTAAAGTCCCTGGGTATAACGCTTAAAAAAAGGTGCTTCTGCCTGAGCAATCACTTTGGCGGCAAATCATCCCAAAAAAAATACTGTATGCCGCCAATATTCGCCAACGTCGCATAAATAGAATGAATTGCTTTTCTCCACGCCTCTAAGTGTGCCTAAATTGGAAAGCCCCAATTATCATTTTTCTAATGAACCTAATTCATGTTTCTTAGACCGATCAGGGCTTCGATGCTTATCATTTCACTAGAACCCAGAACCCGCTTTGTTCACAAAAAATCGTCAAAAGGCAACTGCACTAAAGCCGTTTTCCAATTCTGTATTAACCAATAATCCATTACTATGTCTGTACAATTTTCCAAGCAAATCGCGGCGCCCCTTTTCGTGCCATAAAGAACGAAACAGAAACTCGCCTCATGTTGAATCGACCATCACATCAACTTGTTGATGCAATACGCCCAAACCCCCGCTAGTTAAATCCAGAATCGCAATTCACCCCCACATCAAACAGGGAATCGCCAAGCAAAATTCCCGACCCAAGAATGTTTTAAGTGTAGAAAGCTATTGTGTTAGGTGTGGGGCAAAATAATTCATTTTCATCAACATTTTTTAAAAATTATAATTTTATTTAAATAAAAACACAATAATTTGTCTAAAAAGCGTCCAGCATCACAATGTCCTTGGGCTGTCTTTTTACGCATTTATTTGTAAAAATGAAGTAAATCACCTATATGGTCAATATTCGCTTATGTAAGCAAAAACCTCTTCAATTCATGAGCACAGAACCACCTTAGAATAAAGCGAACCACTTTTACTAGCCTCCGCCAAAAGAGACCTAGAAAGAATGAAAGAAAAGGTTATTTTTAAGCCTGCCCTGCCTTGGCTTCTAACTTATGTAACAAAGGCGCAGCCACAACATTAAGAGTGGCTTTTTGATGCCGATCATCTCAATTAGACCGCCCATAGAACAACTTTCTGAAGGCACATTGTCAATTCTCAACACTTAGTGTTTGAACCCGCTATTAGATGCAACAAAACGGTCCAATTTCGAGTCTCGTTTAGCGACCTCATTGGCAGGCCTTGACTCGCGTACAAATACGGCTTTTTTTTACGGAAAAATGTTCACCTTCACTCCGGTAATGCTTTTTTTTTCGGCGAAAGACGTTGTTTTAATAACGATTAATCGGCTTAAAAAATCCCTGACTTTCGCGCCATGTTTGACCCACCAATTCGGCCTCTGTTTTCCATGATCGAGACTATACAATTGACGTAACGCAGCAACACCAATCCATTGTTTATTAAACATCATGACGGTACGTATTTCCAATGGATAAAATCTCTAACCAAGGTCAAGACAAATCATAAACAATACGGTGAAACATTTGCTCACGCAATGTGTCAGGAACAGGAAACCTTTTAGCCTAAGTAGTAGAGAAGTTGGGCAGCCGAATGAACTCAAACGCAAACCCAATATTATTGGACAAAGACTCCGGTTTGGCAACGTAGACCAAATAATCACCTGACCCCAATTCGAGCCGACTCCACAACTCGACCTGCGCCGCCCTTCTTTCAAGGTGACGTAGATTTTAATTTTCCCCGTTTCTCCTATTGATATAGAGGCGAAACTAAAAAAAATACAAGGAAATACAGCTGGTTACGCTTACCAAGCACTCGCAAATATTATTACTGCACACTGAATCAAAAGCGTCGCAAAAGAATTTTCAGATGTTAGAAGTAAGAAAAGCCAATCAAATTTGCGATCAATCAATCGCTCATCCGTCGGAAAAAATCTTAAAAAGGTTATGCCTCACCCGCCTGGTCAATTAAGCGCTGATCGCTTCTTAAGCCACATTAATAAACTTAGAGCCAGAATAACGATTTAATCCAGAGCGCTAGAACTAAAATGAAGCAAGCAGGCCTACGAAAAAGGCTTTCCGCATCAGCAATGATGGCGCCAAACAAATCGTTTTAACATGAACGATGAAAAAAGTCGCCCAAGCCATCGCGGCAAATGCTTCGCTAAGAATCCCACATTACTGTAGAAGTTAAAAACCCTACCCAAGGCTCAATACTTTCAAGGAGTTTGATGATCGCAGCGCGGAATATGATGATGCTGGGATGGCAATCTGAAACACCATGGATCAAATAATCTATTGAATTTATATGCTTGTCCAGATGCTAAAAAACAGGATTAGGGTGCTTTATAATGCCCAAGCGAATATTGCAAACAGCATTTGATGACAACATTCACACAAAGCGAACAGAGAAATGACCAGAAAGACGCCTTCGTCTTATGCAGCAAAGTCGGCGCACTTTGTATGAGGATTCGCGGCTATTGTCCCACTGTATTGGCAATCTCTTATTTGGGCAGCAAAGACAATGTTAAAATTCAAGACGTAGTCAATGACCAAAACTATCCTCACTTGGGGGACTTTGTTCATTGAAGGCAAATGAATAAATCCGCGTTTATTTAATCAACGAGAAACTTTACAAAATCATGAACATCCATAACAAGTAGGAATAAGCCATCTAAATGCTGATTTTTTTACTCCGCGCTTAATTCAGGCTTGCTTTGTTATGATCATTATCAGTGTGATCAGTTTTTTGCCCATACAAGATAAGTTAGGCGACCGCCAGTACAGGCAAATGGTTGGTATGTCAGTGTCGTCTGATGAGCGCAAACCAACTGCGTAACGAAAGTTGGGGGTTTAAATGACGGTTTTTGTTTAACCCAGTATTGGCGGTTTTTGCTAAGGCGCCATCACGGCGGATCTTGGTAACATCGTACTAACTACAAAGAAACCCGCACTAGAAACGTTATTTTTAAAAAAAGCTACCCGCTACATTGGAGCTTGGCTTTTTGTGCAATTTTAAGTCCGTCACTTTAATCGCCACACCTTGTGGTGTTTTGGCGGCGATAAAGCCAAAACACTCTTATCCAGACTGCTGATGATATAACTCCTATAGGTTTGTCCGTGCCTATTTTCAAATTATCGCCATCCTTATGGTTTCACCATTTTTTTCCATCCGAATTAAAATATGGCGCCCAGCTTTGGCCGAGGTCAAACAACGGGAATTTTTTGGGCTTTATGGGCAAGTGGGATTTTCACCAAAGAACGGATTGAAACATTTATTGCTAACCAAGCCTTACCCTTGCCATTGCGCTAATGCCGATTTTGTGCGGTTTAATCGAGCAGAAATGGATGGAAGTATTGCAGTCCTGAATACATACGTTTTTGCTTGGTCAAAAGCCCTGTCTGCACGAACGAAATCTATTTCCAAATCCATGCCCTCAAAAAATACCATGTTACCTGTTATCACCGGTTGGGTGGAATCCCACAGCGGGAACACTGGTGGCTTACACTAATTTTAACGGAACTATTTTCCAATGGGCCCTGGCATGGGTTTTTTGTTTATGGATGCGGTGAGTCCGAGTTGAATAACGCCTCTTATTTCAGCTTATTTAATTGTTGTCGGCCGGCATGTTGTTATCACCAACACGTTGTGGACTTACACTATATGGTTTAGTCATCCGACCCGGTACGCTTTAAGCGATCCCATGATTATGAAGTACCGCCAAGAAAGATCTCATTCCATCCTATATCGGGCAAGTCGGATTGGGAATCATATTTGGTCAGGGGTTTTGTGGGCGACAAACTTGCCGTGCTGGCTCTGATTATTTTTATTTTTATGTCCTTGTCGCGCTACTCGCTCCGCTGGTTGCGCCTTTTTTGACATTGCTGGATCCGGCCCTTTATGGATTTAATGAAACGCGGAAGATTGCACCCAGGCTGGATCAGTGGTGACAGTCCGTTTTTCTCATTAGGGACAGACGCCCAAGGACGAGATCTATTATCCGTCATTTTATATGGCACACGACTCCTCAAACCTAACAATAGGGATATGTTGCGGTATTAAAAATTCAAAGGCCACAATGGGTATTGTATCGGCCTTGTATCTGCTATTTTTAAGGTGGCCGAATCGATAACCTGTTGATGCCGTTGCCGCCGACATTCAATTGTCTTTTTCAAACATGATGGTCGCGATTGTCTTCCTTTGCCTATTTTTCCAGTCGCTCTTTGGCATGGTCCGAAATAACCAAACAGCTCGCGATGATTATTTCTCATTCTCGTCATAGGCTTAACCGAATGGCCGCTTTTTGGCTCCGAACCAATCGAAGCCTCCGTGTTAAGCCGAAAAAAACAAAACAGGAATACGTCGATGCCGCGAGGGTGGATGGGCATTAGTTTCAAAAAAACGCATCAATGTTTTCGCCATATTTTTGCCGAACAACACCTATCGCCATAATCTTGGTTATTTTTACCGTTCAAATCGCAAACCGGGCCATCGTTTGCAGAAAGCGGCCTTGTTCTTTTTTAGGGTTAGGCATGCCTGCACAGAGCCATCGCTTGGCCTCACTTATCTCGCCGGAATTTGCCTTTACATGTTTCTGCGGGTTCATGGGGATCTGTGGTCAATCCCAAGTGTCACGCTCATTATCTTAATTTTTGCAATGAACTTACTAGGGGAATTGGTTACGGATCATCTAAATCCCAAGGAACGTATAAAGACTAATATGAATTTAATTAAGCCGTCCAGTATTTAAAACCGTCAACTTCCCAACATGAAACAGCGAGAACTTGCCTGCCCTTATTGACGTCAAGCTTCACGCTAAACCGTGGAGAACGAATTGCTAATTGTTGGTGAGTCTGGTGCCGGAAAGGTCCGTATTTAGGAATTTTTCGAATTGTAAACCTGCATTGGTAAGCCGGGTTATATCGGCCTCTGGCTCAATCAGATTGGAAAATAAAGAAAAATCACTACAAATGAATCTGCGACAGCTACAAGAAGTTCGCGCAAGCAGCGCATGCCGCAATGATTTTTCAAGAATTTCCCCCCCAATGAATGAACACTCAATCCAGTGCTTTACTATTGGTGATGCAGCTTGGGTTGAAACCATCCGCAGTCATAACCAAAAATCGCCTACAAAGATGCTCGAAATATTGCCAATCGAAAAACTTGCATCACGTGCAAGATCGCATCGCCAGAAGAAAACGCTTTTTGATCAGTACCCCCATGAAACTGTCTGGCGGCATGAGACAACGGGTCATCAATTGCGTCCGGTGTTGTTTACTCAGACTCAACCCTGACATTATTTGATTGCCGATGAGCCACAACTGCACTCGATGTCACCATACAAGCTGAAATATTACAGCTTTTTGCTGGCTATTTGCCGTGACAATGGCGTTTGCACTTGTCCCTTAATCAGCCATGACCTTGTGGTTGTAATCTCAAGGTCGCCGATCGTAACACCGTGGGTTTTGTACGCCGGCCGGGTGGTAAGGGAAGTCGCGACGCTTGAAATAATTTAACGATCCCCAGCACCCCTATACTCAAGGATTGTTAAACGCGCTTGCCACAGATGAATTACCAGGTCAAGCGACTAAACCAAATTCAAGGCAAGTAATGCGTCTCTAGCAGAAAAGGCCATCAGGTTTGCGCTTTTCACACCTCGCTGCCCTTACGCCCACGCAAAAAGTGTCAGCAAGAACAACCAAAGATTTAATTTACAGCCGGCGTCTCCACTGTGCCCTGTTTTTCCTTGGTATGAAGACATGCTAGTATGAAATTTGCTATAAAGTTAGGAGGCCAGCTAATGGCGACCCTCCTAATTCAAAATTAGCGCTTGGAAAAAGCCTTTCCCAAACGAAGCTGGCTTGGCCCAATGGCTTCCATCAAAAAGGTAAAGCTAAAAGAAAAAAAGAACAGCGTGCATGCATTAAACGGTATAAACCTCACGATTAATCAGGCGAAACCTTGTGTGTGGTTGGAGAAACCAGGCTGCCGGTAAATCCACGCTTGCACGTGCCATTATGGGGTTAACAACCACCTAGTGCAGGTGAAATCCAATTACCCTTGATCAACGGATAGTCAGTTTAAACAATCGCCAGCGAATGTTCTTTCGTCGTCGTATGCAAATGGTTTTTTTTCAGAACCCTTATGCGGTCCCGTTAAAACCCTAGAATGACCGTTTAAAAGCAAACCGCTGCAGTGAACCCATTTCAATTCCATAAATCCACAATTATCTCAATCGCAAGTGGATGAACAGAATTGATGAATTATTAGAGTCGCGTCGGCATCTCTGCTCAAGCTCAGATCGTACCCTCATGAATTTTTCGGGTGGACAACGCCAACGCATTAGCTTTAGCGCGTGCATTGTCCGTTGAACCTGATTTTTAATGTGGGCTGGACGAAACCACTTTCAGCTTTTTGGACGTTTCTGTAGCAAGCTCAAATTTTAAACCTAATGATGGACAAGCAAGAAGAGCGAATCTTAGTTTATCTCTTTATTACTCATGAATCCTTGCCGTTGTAGAGCATTTTTGGCCACTAGAGTCGCCGTGAATGTATTAGGCAAGGAATCCTGTGAATTGGGCACCAAACCAGTACTTTTGTTTAGTTCGCACAAAACACCCTTAAATACTCAAGCCTTAATTAATCGGCTATTTCCTAGATTAGACAGCAAGTATCCCCAACCGATTCGATTAATTGGTGAAGTGGCCAACCCCACAGAAAAGCCAATGGTTGTGTTTTTTCAAGCACAAGATGCCCTTATGCAAATCCCCGCGATGTTATGTTGAGTCAACCCGCGATGACACTACAAAAGTGACGGCAGCAGCGGTCGCCTGCCACGCCAATTGAAGAGGGTCGACTATGATGCTCTACTTATGACTTCTGTTAAGCAGGAGGTCTCATTGGAATAAGGATGGCTTGAGGAACTTCATAGCCCTCGCAAAAGACCATCGCCACTTCTCACGTGCTGCCAGATGAGCAAAACGTTACACAACCGACTTTTAGTCGGCGGGATAAAAGCTGCTTGAAGAAGAGATGCGCGTTTTTCATTAATAGACCGTAATACGCTTCCGTTTACTCTAACAACCTGCGGGGAAGTCCTTTCTTCAAAAGTGCAGAATTGATTACACGGCAAACTCCAAAGCACCGAAGAACGCTGCAAAATTCGAAAGCAAGAAAGAGTTCAATACGCTTTGTAACCTCTCAAACTTTTAATTTCTAAAGTTTTACAAAAGAAGTGATTGAAACCATTTTGCCTAGATTATCAATATGGAATTAGCCATCAATATGAAGTCCAGTTCCATGGCTAGGATTGATTTTGTAAAACCTCGTGATGGATCAACATGTGACATTTATGGCTCTGCTACTTGCATCCAGCCATAAACTTCATCCGCGCTTTGGATGTGGCAATATGAGCATATATAATTTCCGAAGAAACACTCATCACTGCAGTGTAACGAAATGCATGATGGTGAACAAAATATACGCTTACCCGGCGCAAAACGAAAACCCTCTTCCCCTAATTGGTTATTATGAAAAACTGCGTTTTACAACTGTCATTCATCATCACCTACAATAGACAAAGGGACGTTCCCACAGCTCCACACTAAAATCTCTGAGATTATCACTCAGTGAGTATCAAAGCTATGGTAAAAGGAAGGTTTATGGTATTGGCTGGATTCCAAAGCGCCTAAATGCTAGACCACATTAAACTATGGAAGTGGCTTTGGCAGGAGAAGAGAAACTGGCATATTCCGTTAAGAAATAGCGCCTCTTATCGATCTAAGTTTAATCAAAAACCCAAATCTCAATCAATTTTGGGAAGACACTCTAAAAAGAAAAAAAGTTCGCTCGTAATTTCCAACTTGACACACCCTATCGCGTATTTTAATCAAGGCTATCCTGGTTTATATAAGAAGCCATCGATCATGGGTCACTAACCCATAGGTATTTGCCCCGAAGCCCTTACTAAATAGATAGCCTTGACCATGTCGCACCAAAACTCTTTCAGCAAATGTTTAATTGATCAATATTAGCAAATACCCTCTGCGATCACCCTTAAGCCCCAAGTCATGACTAAACTGATAATCGCGTGAGTCAACCGCCGGCGTGTTTTTTGTCCTTCAATGATGTTTTCGAAATAAAAACTGATCTATTTTAACAATAATGGAAACGGCAGATCTTTTTCAAATAGCTTAAGTGGAGTAACCGGTACCAAAATCAATCGATCGCCAGCTTCATGCCAAGAGGCTAATCTGGCGTAAAAGCTCAGCAAACATCTTTCAGCGTCCTCGATCAGGATAGACTCAGTTAACCTCTATCTCTAAAAGACTTGGATCAATCTTTGTAATTTGCTCAATAAATGCTAATAATTTTAGGTAAAAATCGATCTTTTAAGCTGAGCCGCAGAGCAATTAAACCGCAAATGGGCGGAAAAACTGTTATAAACTTGCTCTTGCCCACTCTAATATAATGCCCTAAAAGCTTGCTCCAAATACCCAGTCACCCAAAGGTAAAAAATAATCCCTGGTTGCTCTGCGATGGAACAAATTCGCCGGAGAAAAAACCACAAAATCAGGAGATGCTGAGCAACACAAGCTCATCCGATCCGAGAGGGTTAAGGAGGTTATATCATAGTTTCCTCATCATTCCAGCGTAATAACGCCTCCATACCAACACAACGTTCAGTGATAAGGTCAACTTTAGGTTTTGAAAGTGAAGCTCTAGGCTTTTCTTTCTGTAGCGCCTGTCGCAACCGTGTTTCTATTCTCACATTACCGGGCAAATCGACGGCCCATTTCACCGTCATAAAAAATGATACGTTTGCTCCGCCCCCGATGTTTGGCTTGATAGAACCGCCCATATCAGCCGTTTTTTAATCAGCGTGAACGCTATCTAAAACCGAAATTTCTGGGTACAAGGCGACACCAATAGAGCAGCCCAATATCGAGTGTTAAGCATCCACAAAATAACTCTGACTAATTTTTTCGTATCAACCTCTTTAGCCAGCGATTCCAGCTGCGGCATATCTTGTCGTCATTAATGTAACAAGCAAACAAGAAAAGCATCTCCCCCAAGTAGGCCAACAATCGCATTTTTCGGTAAAACAGACGTTGTTCGTTTTGACCACTTTCGAAATCAGCTTATCGCCACTTCATGACCAAAACCGCATCATTAATGGTTTTTAAAATGATCCAAGTCCTAAAAATCAGCGCGGCCCAACTGGCGTATGAATTTTTTCTGGCAAGTAAACAATTAATTTATCCCAACTCACGCTGAATTTGGATAACGACTTTAATAAACCTGTCAACTCATCTTATCTCATACGCTTATGACAGATTCGAGTGCTTGAATAATAGGTTAAGGAGCAGTTTTTCGGGTAATAAAAAGCCAAAATCAATGCTAATAAACAAAAATCAACAGAGGAATAATGACCAAAGCCAATTAATTCGACTGCTAATACCTGTAAGATAACGTGTAATCAATTCGCCCAACTTCGCCAAGCAACAGAACAGATAATGCGTATCAAACTCCCCCCGTCGTCCCCATGATGAGCCCGCTGAATGAAAATCCACAAACCAAAATAGATATAAGATGAAATGTCAGCAAGTCCGTAATAAAATCAATGACCAGCCCAAAGGAGTAACTGATTTAACAAACTGCCAAAACGCTAAAAATAACGCGCCAACCATTCCATGAAAGCCCAATACTGTCCGTTAAATTTATAGTAGCGTACGTCAACAGGTAAGATTAAATGGTGCCACCTA
>Ga0163217_1047378_pt1 | contig 10207 bp, 5 predicted proteins | sample SynspAceP_FD_185933 | JGI IMG/M metagenome (GOLD analysis project Ga0163217, IMG submission 185933) | Saline lake microbial communities from Ace Lake in Antarctica - Synechococcus sp. Ace-P (PacBio error correction) | ecosystem: Environmental > Aquatic > Non-marine Saline and Alkaline > Saline ...
AGTGTTTTCTCATAAGTTTTAAAAATCTGACCGATTCTTTAAACAAAATTGAAAATTTTTCATTTCTAACAGCTTACAAAACCAGAATTTTTTTTATTTGTAAATTAAATTTTTATTTTTTATCCTAAAACAGCTGATTTCCAACACTATTATATTTAAATTTCTGCTAAGAAAAATTATTTTTTGTCTTTTGCTCAAAAATGATGAAAATGGATCGTTCTATTCATTTTAAATTTGCGTCGGAAACCTGTGAAAGTTTCCCAAGCATTTATGAAAATAATCTCCTCACTTACTCCATTATTGGAGGCGATTGCTACAAGGGTAGTCGTTGGATATTTCGTCCATTTCACCCTGTTTTGACCAGGACAATCGCTGGCGCGGAACTTACAGCCGTCGAAACTACGTAGCATTAGGTATACAAGCTGCAGAGCACGGATGCGCCAGCCTGGCGCGTAGGTGAGCTGCCGTAAGATGCACTCATACTTTAGTGTCGGTTTCTTTTTGAGTGCCCGGGGGGCCCTGCCACTTTTTCTCGGGCTCTGGGCCCCCACCCCTTTTACGGTGTTGCCCCTCTTCCCAATCAACCAACTCGTCCATGGCAGGTAACACCGCCCATCGTATTTTTTGTTTTTCCTCATTTTTATACACCCTTTGTGTGTAATGTGGGCTTTTTTTCTGACCAACGACTTACAGATGTACACTAAGAAAACTTAAGAAGTTACCCACAACTGCATTGTTGCCGGAGTGAACCAAAAGACAATTTTTTATGAAAAGATAAATAACATACCAATGCCGCGCTAGGGCCAATAATAAATACCATCAGAATTTTAGTCCTTTAAAATTGAATAAATCGTATCAATAGGTATTCTTGTATAACAGGGTTCTTAGTAATCCGTACGCTATGGTTTTTGGTTATAACAGACTCAAAGATTTATATAGGTCATGCATTCAGTTGTATCATTGTTTCAACTTATTATGAATTGAAAATTAAGCTAATCCAAAAAGTACAGCCACTACAATCAAAACTGGTGCTAGTTTAAGCCACTACCCAAATGACATTCTAATAAGTATCGTTGAAATGACAATCCAGAGTTTCTGATAATTTTTAATGAATTGGTTCGATAAAAAGCAGGATTCCCAATAGTAAAACCACATCTAACTTAAAAATTAGAACAGAAAAAATTGGTCAAAGAAAAGATCAATTCAATGCCTCAAAAGAGGGTACAACAGTAACAGCCTGGAGCTTCAATACTACCAATATAAGGTTAAAATGCATATAAAAAATAGATGGCATATACGAGCGCTATTGACTTTCTTTTATCTACGTTTTTTTCAATTATAGATTTTCATACTTTCTTTAAGGTTGCAAATCCTTCTCCGTCCTTGCCTTTGAAATTGATAAATCAAATAAAATAGCAAAAGAGAGCCTATTAAATCATACGTAAATGGGAAGATCTTCCCTTTATTTCAAAAACCAATTTAGAAGAAAGTTCTAAGCCTGATAAGTCCTTTAAATAATTTACGAATAATGATCAGTTGTAAATAATTTCGTACTGAGTTTCGTAAATAACGGTGGTGAATGATTTGGGTAAAGTAGTAATTAACAAATAAGACTCGTAGATTAGAATAAAGAAAACGGCGTATAGGCGGCGGAAATAGGACTTTTTAATAATTCGTGTTCGGCAGGAAATCCTACAAGCCTAATTTTAAAAAATAATAATAGCCAAATGATAAAAATAATCGATAGCTATGTTAAAAATAATTTTTTCAATTTCTCTCGTTTGTTTCGAAAGTAAACTTGTCCGACATAAAGCGTATACTACGCATTTTTCTTTCATTATGCTAAAAGTTATAATGCTTTTTTTTAAGAAGAATTTATTCTCGGAACTAAAATTAACATTTTTAATCAAATTTTAATGATCTTTAAGTGTTGTAAGGAAAAGATAAATATTGTTTTAATTCCCAAATGTATAAGCACACCCTTCCTAATTGTATTTAATCTACCTTTTGTAAAATATTGAGTAAGCCGGTGGGTTCTATGCTACATCGCTTTATTTTTATACGGCGATAAGTGATCGCTTTGAACGGTAAGCAAGCGAGTATGGATTTGATTTGAATAACAATTTAAAACCTTCTTTTTTAAATTTATGCCCGTGTTATTTTTCTATTTTAAATCACCAAAAAAGCTTCCTATAATTTGCATAAAGTTTGTATGGCTATAAAAAGCGAGTACAGCCCGTTATTGCAACCTTCTTATAACCATATTCGGCAACTTAGTGTACCAAGTGTTCAAATCGGAGATTTCAGTAACCTCAGACAAGTTTTCAACAAGCGTCTTAATATTATAACTTAAATTTTGAATGGCGAGAGCAAAGAAACTTTGTAAAAAAAACGAGAAAAAAAAAAGCGTTTAAAAAAACGTGAAGAAAGGCAAAGAAGAAAGAACAGCGTAAACAGCGGTGAACAATAGCATGTTGTTTACGTCCGGATGAAACGGACATTTAGTAGATACGCCTCCGATCCACTAAAAAAGTAAAAGTAGATGCAGAAAGCATCGTTCTTTGGTATACGAAAAAGAAGAAAGTGATGAGGAAGTAGATCCTACACGTAAAGGAAGAGTTGAGTTTTTTAACGATTCAATAAGGGTATGGATTTTATTAAGGATACCGAACACAAGAAAAGTTTCGTACATATTAATGGATGTTTAGTAGGAGATCAAAGAAAATATATGGCAGTTTGAACTGACGATGGACGATAAGGAATGAATGCTGTTTCGAGTTAAAAAGGTTTAAATCTAGGTAGATAATATTTTTAAAGCACTTTGTGCGTTTTTTTATGCGCTCACAGTAACCTCGTGAAATGAATCGTGGTATTCTGTTGGGGACAATTAAAAAATAGAATACGCAAATACATCACATAAATTGCCGCTTTTATTTTAAAGTTTCGAAATATAAGACTATAACTGTTCTTCTTTTTCCAACAACTGCCAATGCCAGCGAATTTAAAAAATAATCAATCTGCGCTTCGAAATGATCAAAATAGGGTTTTTTAAGCCGGTGGACTATCCAGTTTAGCTTTTGCTTTTTTTTATCTCCTCAACTTCGGAGGGACTTACAAAATCATAATATGATGGGCTTTTGCCCTCCCGAATATAATTTAGCAATAGTGAATAAATAGTAGTAGACCTTTAAAGCTTCGCTTTTCCCGAATTTCGTCAATACTTAAGCTTGCTGGTAATAGTTCGTGTTACTTTTGTTGTTGTTGGCTTTTTTCGAATTTTTTTCCTGATGAAATCTTAATTTCCTTCATAAAATCAGTACCATAAACTTCTAATTTCTATTTCCTACACCATTGGATGTGCATAAATCTGATCTGTTTAGGTTTCCATCAAATTCTTTGAGTGTGCACTACTCAAAATCAAATACGCAGGGATGTTTTCTTCTAAGACAATTGTTAAATGTCTCAAATAGTCCTAAGGCGTTCAAATAAATTCACTACTTCCGTCTCTTTTTTAATTTTTTCGCCTTTTCCTTAGGATTGCCTATTGTTCTTCGAGATTGAGTTCAATAGGCTTTTGTAAGCGACACTTTTGCCTTATGAAAATAACACATTTTTGAGAATTCAGTTAAATGGATGGCATTATGTATTGCTGAAAAGCAATTCTGCCATAGCCTATGATTTATTAAATTGAATAATGTAACGTTGCCAATCTTTCATGAAATATCCTGTCCGAATGCCGTAGTTTGTATCTGTCTATCCTTTAATCCCAGTACGCCTTGCGTTTTAAGCTCCTCGTACACGTCAATAAGAAACACCAATAGCTTCATTTTCTTACTCGGGCTACTGTGGACAGTATTTTTTGCGCGATGAATGGTACCGTCAACACTGAGGTGGACTTTCAGACATCACAATTACCCACAGTTTTCCGACTTAAAAGCTCACCAAAATGAACTCAATAAAATTTTTTCGTCGCAAGGTAGTCGGCTTTCCGAAAATTGTTTTCATACGTTCTAATTTTGCTATTTTGAACTCTCGTTTGAAGCCCTTCGGCAAATCTCGCAAATTGAATAACATCAGCAATAGACTATGAAAGAGTATGGGCCGTTAGAGGCGACTCCTCTCGACCAGCTCTTCCTATTTCTTGATAATAGCCTTCAATATTTTTGGCATGTTTGTAAATGACATATACCCAACGTACATTCGAAACTTGGTCGATTCCCCATACCAAAGGCAATCCGTAAGCACACACCAATTAGTCTTATCAAAAAATAAATCCTTCCTGTACTTAGGTACGGTTCGTTAAAGTTAAAGCCGCATAGATTAGGCCTCTGCATTAATTTTTTTAAGTTTTTAAATTTTAGCGACTATTGCCTCTGTATTTTTTCAATAACAATAAAATAATCCCCGAGCTATTTGGGCCTTTTGCTATAAAATTTAAAATTTGTTCTAAGTCCCGACGCCATCCGCCCTGGGCGAACACTTCTAAGCTGTAATATTTTGTACGGTCAAAAGAGGTAATAAATTGTTTTGCCATTCGGAATTCCTAATTGTTGCTACAATATCAGAACGTCGCTTTATCAGCTTGTTGCAGTCAAAGCAATGATAGCTATCAGGCAAATTGTTGCTTTAAAAAACCAAGTTGTTTGATAGGATGGTCTAAAATCTGTGGAACCCCATGACGGAAATGCATTGGCGCTTCAATCATAGCAATACAACTAATACGTTCATTAATAAGTATTGGAGAGTGATGCCATAGCTTTCTGCCTACTAGAGTAGTTTTTAAAGTCCTGATGTACCACGCGAGAAATAATCTCTTGCTGCTCCCTCAGAAAAGATTGACTACTATTAAAGTACGCGGCGCAATTCCGTTCGCGATTGCCGCCATCAACCTGATCTTTTCATTAAAGCAATAATGGAGAAACAACTAACGTGTTTAGAAAATAAACGCGAGCACTTGAAAACAAACAGACTTTCCACCGCCAGTGGGCAATTATTACTAACCGTCCTTTTTTTCTCTAAAACAGCACTAATAATCTCTTTCCTGCTGTGGTCGAACGTATCGTAATCGCAAAATATTTTTTTTTAATGTAAGGTAAGCAATTGTGGTATGATAGCTGTTTTGGGCATGTAAATAGAACTTAAAAATTTAAGGTTTACAAGAAAATAAACCTGTAGAAACTATTGAGAATAGTGCTTTCAATAAACAATTTACAAACACTCAAAGCCCTGTTTCCTATTTGAAATGTTAGAATATCCCTACTTTGCCAACAAAATAATGAGATTATTCTATGAATTTCTTTTCCAAAAGATTTTAAATTTAAAACAGCAATTAAATACGGCCAATTGAAAGATTTAGGTTTAAGGAACCTACCTATTCAAAAGGCAGCTTTTCCCGTGTTTTAATCTGGAAAATGATATCGTGGCCATCGCAAACGGGACGGTACAAACTATGGCGTATATGTTCATTGTTGCAGCGAATTGGAACCCTTCTCTAAGCAATACATCCAAGAGTCTTAGTTTTAGTACCTACGCGAGAACTAGTCCATTTCAAGTAGTGAAAATATTAAAGTTATGCCAAATATATAAATTGTCAGGTTTTTGTGTGTTTATGGCCGTACTAAACATGAGATATCACAAAAAGCAATTTTGTGCTCAAGGCACTGGATATTTTGGTTGCCACGCCTGGTCGTTATACGATTTTAGCGTTGTGTAAGCCGTTAAGCTAAAGGAAATTAAAATTAGTGATAGATGAAGTCGACTGTTACATGCTAGATTGTCAGGATTTCGATTTCAGCCACCAATACTTTGAGCTTTTTGCCGGTAAAGCGACAAAACTTATGTTTTCAGCAGACCATGACAACAGATGTGGATGCCCTGATTATATTTTTTAACGACGGTGCCGAAAAAGTATTCTATTGCCGGTAGTGGACCCCCCTTAGAAAATAAGCCCAATCGGGTTATGCGTGCCCTAATTTTTATACCCAAAGTTAAAGTCTGTTTGATTTCGCTTATTAAAAGATAAAGATACGTTTCAAAAAGTGCTCGTATTATGTTCGAATAAAAAAAAGTCAAAAGTTAGTTTTTTGAGTCCATGAAGCGCTGTTCTTCCAACGAAGTTTGTGTTATTCATTCTAATAAACCCAAAACTATAGAGCCGCTCTATTCGCCAATTCGATGAGAGGTAAAAATAGAAATTTTAGTAACGACAGATGTCATGGGCGCGGGATAGCATTTAGATAAAATAACCATGTTTATCACTTTGATACCGCCTAATTATCCGAAAATTTACATGCAACCGGATCGTACAACGGTTCGGGCGGCCCATCCAAGGAATTCGAATTTTTTAATGTTTACGGAAAAAGAAACTCTGAAAAGAAGCAATAGAGCATTGATGGATTAATGAAATTCCCTATGATGGCAGATACCGAGCGACTGTCGAAATTCTCAGAGAATTGAGACCGGAAGAGACGCCAAGAGTGCTTGAAGCTGGAATTAATCCGATCAAACACCTTAAAGAATCACAAGAAGTTTCAGAAAAACTGAAAAAAATAAAAAAACCAACAGGGAGGCTCTTACCACAGAATCATATGCTAAAGTATTCAAAGCCTAAAACTAGCAGGTTGATAAAACTTTATAACAAACGCAAAACAAGAAGTGAATAAAGCGAAGCTGTGTCAATTACTAATAAATGGCAAGTATAATGTCTGCTTATAAATTTTTTCAGTTTGAGGTAATTCTTGGTTTTACTAGTAATTTTTAGGGTGTTATGAAGGGCGAAAACATTTGTTTTTCCGAACTTAAGCATTTTTTAAAAAAATTATAGGCGCTTCTACTGTGTGTTTTTTTAAACTTTTATTTACGGAACCTAAGAATTTAAAAATGAATATAAATTGATCGAAAGGCATAATAGAATAATTTCTAAAGTGTATCTTTAGCATAATTTATTAAATAAAATTCAAACCCAAAAAGCATGAAATCGTATACCATATTGAAATTATTCTGTTTTTTAAATGGCGAAATTTTTAGGGAAACCAAGTTCCCAAGAAAGATAAGTGCTCCTGAGCAGTTAGAAAAGCAGGCATTGCACGAATATTACTTTTATCGCAAATCGAAAATATGCAAAACTTTGGAAACTCCTTAAGGCTACTGCGGCTGTCATTGATGAAAAATAGAATTAGACCCAGGTGATGGTCGGGTTTGATGCAAAGTTAAAATGCCGATTTGGCCATGGCGCAAAATCTTAGAGTTATTTGCCAGGAACTCCACTTTGAAAAAGAAATACATAGACGGCTGTTGTTGCATGAAACAGCTAGGAATAGGTAACGTGCCGTTTTAAACATAGGGCAAATTTGTTTAGTAGGTAAAAACGTGAGTTTGGCGATCGGGCACAGTAGTATACCCTAATGTTACCATTATGGATATACGCCATTGGAAATTCTTTGTAATTATTTGTCGGCCACCGTAATTAGAGAGCGAACAGTGATTGGTCACCATGTATTTTTTCAACACCAATGTGAGTATCGGGTGCAGCAACGGTTTTGGTTTTCCGTCCTAGTGCTGATGGTAGGGCTTAATTAAGATCCCAATTTGGCAATGTCGTCCATTGCAATGAGTTGAAATTGATCGAACTCTTGCGTAAGATCGTGGAAGTTCAGTTCAACCACTCGCAATCGGTGAGGCTGCCAAATAGATAACTTAGTACGATTGGGCATAACTCTGTATGGGCCGTTCTGCATCCATGCGCCATAGTGGGTTGGCGGGATCTGTACACTAGGTGTGGGTGTTATTGATCGGCGGAGTGCTTTCCATAAATGACAATACCACATTAGCTGCATTACTGGAGTTACCGTGGGCGCTGGTTCTGGAGATTTTTTTTTTTTTTTGTTGTGAAGCGACGTTGCTCGCTGGCAAAATCAGTATTAGGAGCCCTGCCTGTGATTCTACGAGACATGCTGAAGACAATGGTAGCCTTAGAACGAAATTGCTAAAACTAGTATCGTGTTAGTACTAGTTTCGCAGCACGCATAGGCTGTGCATTAAAATTAAAAAAGGAGTAAACACTGATAGCATTTTTATGGCCTAAGAATCAGAATTTTTGAAGTTTCAAAATATATTATAAACTTTTTTTGGCATTAAGCCATTTAAACGCCTTAATTTGCAAACCCCTTGAAAAAGATAGTATGACGGAGAAGCAAAATAGGATTGCAAGACAGAAAAACAGATAACCGAACTATATAGTTACCAGCAAAGGAGCTATTCAAAAGATTTTTGAGAAGTTCGATACTGAAGCGGATAGTTACCATTTATCTTAACCAATTACCACAGGAGGAGAAAAACCGTAATTTTTCTCTGAGATGGTTCGTGCATACTTAAAAATCACAATAAAAAAGGTATTGTTATGACACACCGTGTGAGCTGGTGCATCAAAACTTCTGGTATTGTTTCAACTAGTTTTTGTGTGACCAATAAAGTAAGTTTAGTGAAAGCAAAATTTTAGGACGATCAAGACAATACATTTGCTTGTAAGCCATGGTCGAAACGCTTAATAATCGTTTAAATGATGATCAATTAGGAATATTTCAGATATTGGTTTAGTGATTATTTGATGAACGCAAATTGATAATTCCTTTACAAACTGTTCCAAAGTTCTTTGAAAATTCTTTCAATTCTTGTGTGTAACCGCTACGCCCATTGAGTTCATAGTAAGGAAACTCCCATGAAGACAATTATGATGACTTAATTTCGGAAGTCTATCGGATCATTAATTGAATAACTGAATTTTTAGCTCGTGCTGAAGTTTTCAGTATGATATGGGTTAACTTCTTTAACGAGGTCAGGTTTTTCTGAAACGGAGATTATACTGTAAAAATACCATCCGAAGATTTTATATACAAGCCAGCAATGTTAGATAAAAAACGCTCCAAGCGTAAATTTAAAACATTTCTAAGGTAAAAAAGCATTGATTTTAATAACGGTCAATCAAACACCTCCATCAAATATTTATATCGTTAAGGCTGCAGGTCTCTGTTATGCATTTAGACAATACGGCACTAAAAACAAACGTAAACAAATTTAAAGTGGTTAAAGAAACCCCGACCGCTATTTAACTTCGGTGAGTATTTAACGACAGGTTTTGGATGAACCAACAATAGATAAGCTATTAATACTTAAACAGAGCAAACAAAATCGTTGACCTTGTATTATCAAATATAGGTAGGGGCTCGCGTATTCTCAATATAAATCTAGCTTTCGTGATTGATTTAGGACACAACTACATCGGGATTTGGCCCTTGGGGGTGCAATTTAGATTGGGCAGATGAATTTTTCCAATCACCTGAAAACTTTTATATCGACTAGACTTCAAAATGATGAAAGATATAGAAAGTGAATTAGGCGCATGAAATCTGCTCAGAAGAAATACGAGTTCAATTTGCAAAAATCAGAAGAGGTCTAATTTTGACATAAAGAAGTATACTGAGGCATTTAAAGGGAGAATCTTCCAGAGGTGGTCTTAGGAGCGTTGTCTATTGAACATGCTACGTCTAAAATCTGTATTGAAAATATGAAGATGTCTATGACCCGCTAGCTTTAGCTAAATATTTTTTAGATGTTTGAATATCGATAACGGCATCGGCAAAGCTACTGCCAAAGTGCAAGTCAGCAGAAAGTGATTTTTATGTTTTTAAAATGGTTAAAGGATGACTATAAGTTAATAACTAACGCGTCCCCGTCAAAATTTTGACCGAAGTTTTGAAGAAATTCACGGTATTCCACCGGAGGAATAAGTCTTAAATTTAAGAAATAAAAGCAGTAGTTGATAAAGCTCCTGCTTTTTTGATTGAATTAATAGGTTTGGTATTGAGGTCATATTTAAACTTTAAAAAGTGAAATTCTTCTGTGAGTTAAGATTTCTTATGCATCGGCTGTTTTCGTTTGGATATTATTTTTGGTGGATGGCATTAAAATTTTTCATGATTGTTTGTTTTTGATGTTTTTTTTTAAACGAATACCATTCTTTTCAAGGTTCCAGATTCTACTTGTTGAGATTCTTAAGGTCTGCTGTACTTGATGTTGTTCAATTGATTTCATGATGTTTGTTTTAGATTGATGTTTTCCTTTAATTTTTTTTAAAGTTTTATCTTACCTTCTTTTTGGCAATTCCAGATGTCTACTTGTTGATGTTTTCTAAGTCCTGCTGTACTGATGA
>Ga0163217_1072172_pt1 | contig 10207 bp, 6 predicted proteins | sample SynspAceP_FD_185933 | JGI IMG/M metagenome (GOLD analysis project Ga0163217, IMG submission 185933) | Saline lake microbial communities from Ace Lake in Antarctica - Synechococcus sp. Ace-P (PacBio error correction) | ecosystem: Environmental > Aquatic > Non-marine Saline and Alkaline > Saline ...
GAGACGAAAGGTGCTGGGAACCGAAGTGAGAACACAGTGCTGTGCGCCGGTGTTTATATTGGTTGCGTGGTTCGCGGGAGCCTTGGTCGGCTGTTTATGCTTATCCTGGATCCGAAGTGAAAGAGTCTGGATCTTTGCCTGATGCAAGACCAATTAACAGTGTTGGTATTGTGGATGGGTTGCCGGTCTGAAGTTTGGGACGCCGTGAAGAGTAATTGTTTGGCTCGGCAACGAGGCGGTCGATCAGCTCTGGTAAAGTTTTCATACCACGGTTTCCTGCAAAACGCTGGCAGATCGTGGCATCACCGAAAGGCGAGGAGATGTTCACGTTCGATTGTGCGATAGAACCTAGGCAAGCGGCGAGGTAGTGTGTCCGGTGGGTGTCGTATGGGTCAGGGACGGGGTTATGGAAGAAGATAGGCAAGAATTTTTGATTTTGAGTAACTCTTGACTGCAGCATGTTATCAAAATGGTGTGATTTTCACCGTATTAATGAATATTGGTCCAAGTTTGCACGTTTTCGTTATATTGGGTGGGCGCCAGATGCTCCTCTTCAATGCAAAAGAGTGAGCGTTTGATTTTTCGCTTTGAATTTTCCTCTGATCGACCGGCGCTTTATTACTGCTTTCCTGATCCCATTATTGGCGAACGCTGGATACATCAGCTCTGTTTTCAATTTTATCTCGTGTAATCATGGTTGGCCGTGCCTTATGGACGCGTACTGTTGTGTATTTCCATGTTATCGCTGAGTCAATGAAGAATTTTCAGGCGTTTCTGGATAACTTTGGTTTTATGATTTTATTGGGTTGTAGGAGTATATCTGGACAACCCGCGTTAGCGTATTGTGTTTTTTAAAAGTAAATTCAATCGGTCATATAATGTGGTGTGGTTATCGCTGATTTGTGATATCTGTCCAAATTTGCCATTCGACAGAGATTTAATTACGTGCCAGCTCCATGCATGCGGGCGCACTTACTGTTCATATCTGCTGGACTTATTCTTTATTTCTTTTATTTTGTCTTTGTCTTTCTCTCTATTCTCTATATATTTCTTTTATTCTCATTATTCTCTGTTTCTTTTTTATTTTTTTTTTTTTTTTATTCTTATCTATTTATTTTATCTCTTTAGATCGGTAATCGCTCCGTTGTTTTTAAATGGTTTGCTTGAATCAATACTGCTTTATCACGAAATTGCTGATAGCTTGCTGCAATTAATTCGTTCCTGGGTGGATTCGATTAATTCAATCAGATAATGAAATTCAATGATGCTATTTCGTTGCTGGAGTACCCACAATGCCTGCACGTCGTTCCAATATACAACTCACTCATTTGAGTGAAAAGTCATGCTATGCCAGACGAATCGTGTTGACTGACCTGCCAACGAGACGTATTTGACTGTCTTTTGTCCATTGGGCGGGTTGATAACCAGTGGTTTGGAGATTTACTGAATTAATAGTTTTAATTTTCACTAACTGGAATTACTCTCGAGCTGGTTGAACCTGTTGGCCTAAGGTCGTTGGGATCCGTTATTCAGCAATGGACCTGAAACACACTGGACACCCTGATCATGTTTCCCCACTTCAGTGGCCGCTGTTGCATAAGATTGATTAGTTAAGTTAAGCTCTGTTTCCGCTGATGCCAGACGCTTGAAGAGTAAAACACGCCAACTGGCAATTAATAAAAAAAATGTTTTCCCCTAGATGGATGGCTCCTGTGAAGAATAAAAGTACCTTCGAGTTTGGCTTGCCTGTCTGAGCAGCATGATTGCAAATTAACGAGGATTTGACTGACACTGTCCAGCGCATTAACGCCAAAATTAATTTTAACGTTGGGAAGACATGAAAGCTGAACAAAAAATTCTGCCTGGATTCAGAGCGCCTGACATCGAAGAGCTGCCGAACATTTCGTCGTAACTGCATGCCGGCTCAGCATAGCTAAAAGGTGCGTCTTTTATGTTGCGCCCTGGCTGGAGCATCGAACGAGCCAAAAGGTCTCTATCTAGAAAACCTGCACCATCGCCATATATCAACAAGAATTGATTGGGCACGTACACGATATTTTTTTGCCGAATGAGCGTGTGTACCGCCAAGAATGACGACAGCAATTTTAAAATGGCAACTGGCGATGCTGGATCAAACTTCCGATTCGCCCCCGGAAAAATGTGCATCGTATGCTACGGAAAGTGGCGATGCTATGACTTGCGTTCGTTAACGCTGCGACAATGCAAGTTGATTATGGAAGATAAACCTTTTGATTTTAGTCTGCCTCGGTCTTTTAGGTTTCCAGATGGTCATATCGCCTCATTATGTTTCCTGATACTTCCGGCCGTTTGAGGTAACCGATACGCTGACCACCAGTTTATGTTGAAAAAATTCCAATCCTGGCGTGTCACCCTTCGTAATCCAGTGATCAAACGGCTGCACGACAAGTCATTGTATTTATCGCTGGTGAAGCCAAAGGCGGAAATTGTCAAGATGATACTGCCGGAGTCGGTAACCGGGATTACCGGTGACAAAACGGCTTGCCCCAACAGGCGAATTACTACTGGTTTATGGATAACGCAGCCGCAGCGAAATAATACTGACAACCTGTTTAGCTTGCCGATTATTGGTGGCAACTAAAACACCTTGTTGGCCAACTGAGTCATGTCGATGGCGAAGTGATAGTGCAACAAACGTTTTGATAATAAAGCCTATACCGATTGAAGCTTGCTGACAAGTTTTTATCATCTGTACCAACCGAATTTGTCTTCCGTCAGAAGTGCCTGTTTTGCGGTGGCGGCGCCCGCTGACGGGAGACGAGTTTCCACGAAATCTTGCCTGGATAACTCGATAGCGATAAACTGCTGGCGGAGTTCCCGATTACTGAACTTTGTTTGGTCAAATGATTTTGCTGCAGGGACAGACGCTATTGGCGAGCTTGGCGAAAGAGGGACTTATAAGTTGTTCCTGCAGGCTAGGAGTGAGTCCCCCACAAGCCAAGCTTATAGAGCTGTATTGGGGCTGGTAACTAGGTTTAGGGGCAAGCTCATTCTGTAACCATAATCATAAGGCTGGCGAGTCCTGGTCAGAGAGGGGACCCATCACTCGGATTTCGCACCGCAGGAACCAGCACACTATGCGCAAGTATTGCGCGTTGGAAAAGCTTAGTTTGAGCAATTCGAGCGAATGTCTCTTATGAAGCGGATACTGCGTCTGGTGCCGGTCTGGCGATGTGTACAGTTTGTTGAGCGATTCAACAGGGTGTCCAGTCTTATCAGAGCTTTATCTGCTGAACAGCATAAGTAATATCATCCTCCAATCTGACCCGCTAGCGTAAAAACCATGCATTATATGCAGATTTATGGTGCTTCAGGCAGCAATCTGCGCGCTGACTACTTGCCAGCAGCCGGGATTTTTATTGCCGGCGATCGCCGCCTAAATAATTTCCAGAGTCGTTCATCGCAGGCCCCAAGGGGGGCAATTTAATGCACAGTCTTTTCTGGCAAGGGGCGAATGCGAGGCGTGTGAGAAAATTTTCCGGTTTACCTCATCATTAATGCCCGATTTAGGGCTTCGAGAGCACGTTTGTTGGCTCGAAAGCGTTATAATGTTTTCTATGACAGATAAAAAAAAATCAACATTTCTAGTTTTAACGTAGAAACTACCTATTGGGAATCATGAAATCCGAATCCGGCGAGAGCAGAATATTTTTTGCCTATACCATCCACATTACCAATTGAAGTGATACCCAACCAGCCAAGAATATCTCTTATCTATACGTTACGTGAAAATCATGGTGTGATGGTCATGAAACAGGAACGGTGGAAGGCGATGGTGTGTGGGCAAAATCCCATCGGCGCCAAAACGGAAACGTTTTCCTATACTAAGGTGCATGCGAATGCTGGATACGCCTGTCGGCCATGATGCAGGCCATTACAAATATGATGGAATGATAATGGCAGTCGCTTTGGCATCGTATATTCTTCTTTCGCGCCTGACTGCACCACAAAAACCTGGCATTGGACCGAACGTTGTTTTATAAGCAGCTTGCCAACTGAAACCTCCCCACACCCATCCGGCCATCATCCAGATAGCTCTTTATCGCAGCTTGGCATCTTGCAAATCGCTTACGCCAGTTGGCATCAACGCAATTGGCAAAATACTTAAATCAAACGCTGTTAATTGGCTGTTAGGAAAGATCAGCCCTGTTGCAATGGTTGGCGCCTTTCAGATTGCTCCCTGCAGGCTGGCGTAACTCAGATTTAGCCTAGTCGTAATCAGCGTAAACTCAGTCGGCTCCAATCCGACTTCTATGCCCATCATAATTACACTCCCTTGCTGAGCGACGCATTTACTGGAAATTTGTGGCCGGAGGGTAGCCAACCACTGTTTACGCAGATTTGGAAATCCGTCAGGGTAGCGAATGAATATCCATGCCCGGTTTCAGAACAATTTTCCCCCAAACGTTGTGGCGCCGGAGCCTGTCGCAATTCAGCGTCAGATAAATTGGAAGGTGTCGGGACTAAGATTGCGCCGACAAAAAATGCCCATCAATAGCAACAGATAATCAAGCAGCGGCCAAGAATCGGGTAGGACGTTCGCGGTTTGGAGTTTTGCAATAACGCAGTGCGTTGGTTGGCACGTTGCGAATTAAAAAGTCTGGCTTCATTCTAGGCGCGCTGCTCTCGACGCAGTTCAAAAGTTCTGCTTCAGTGAGGCGGCTGATCATTGCGGGCGGTCAAAACCCATCCGCTCCATCTGAGGAACGGGTGGTGAAGTGACAGTGATCTTAACTTCCAGATGATGGTCGCCCAGTGGCTTTGCCAAATGCTTCTAATCCGAACTTTATTTCTTGTTTTGCGCATCTATTCTGCCTACTGCAAGGTTAACTTTTTCAGCAAGCCATGGTGAACGGCCACTGATGTTGTGTTTTTTGGCGGGTATAACCATTTTGTGCTGAATTTTTTCATTGACCGGTCTTAGGCAAAACAAGTTGGCTTTCCTATACTAGCATTGTGTTTAAATGCTTGGGTGAAATTCATGCACATCCTCACGACCTCAAGCAGCTCATGGTCACTGTAACCGATCCGCAAGTCAACTCTAGCGTTGACACTCGGGGACAAGTTGCGCAAGCTGTGGGTGAAATATCCGCTGGTAAGGCAGAGAAAGTGTGATATCCAGTTTAGCGGAAAGTTATTACCATTCAGCCGGTGGATTTGCAGCGCGTCCAGACTTATGAATTGCAGCGAAACGATACGGGCGCAACGCAACGCTTTAATTGCTCTCAGTAGCCATCTGTTTCTCCGGTTTGAGCGACTGCGGCCGGAGTGGAGTTCTACAGGCCGAAGTCATTAGTCTATTGCCTCAACAAGCTATATTGCTTGCTTGCAACAAAACCGGAAAGATTGCCAATGGCTTATGGAATTGGAATATCAGTCCAGAATAAGTTTCGCAGTGTTTAAGCCAAGGCCAACCAACTTTTACTGCAATCCTGATAACTGTGGTGGTTTCATTTTCGACGGTTAATTGTCCCCGTTAAGTGTTGGCCTTGCCAGAACCTAACGACCCTTAAACAGCAACGAAGCCTGATTTCCCAACAGCGAAGATTAATGCCTTTGTCTTTGCCTCAAGACCGCCAGTCAATTGCCAGAATGTCCATTAATGCATTTACCGGAAACGAATTGAAGTCGATGGTGCCGGTGCAAAGTGCGCTAACTCACATTGGCAAAATATTCGTGGAAAACACAAACCGTTCAGCAACCTGCCAATTTGCAACACAGCTATTCAACGTCTGGTTCTTTCTTGAAAGAGGCCTTTGAGCAAACCAATCCGATGATAGAAGGGATTCAAAGCAAATTTATTGAAAACTGGCTGCACCTTTAAGGCCAAATCCGCAAACAGCAAATGTCAAATCACCCACCATGCTCAGAAATCTTCCTGTGGAAGTTCGCAATGCCTTATAAATTTGCTCAATCCAACTTTCCCGCTTTGCAACGGCTTCCTCGCATCATTACCAATGCTAATGGCCAGTGTTCATACTCCAGCCCAATTATTAACCGAGCACATTTGCGCGCTTATAGCCGGCCTGCCAGACGCGAGTTTTCCTGCTCGGAGGCTGCCCACTATAAGTTACACCACCATCTTCCATGCAGAATATTCCCCTACTCACAACTTGCTCAGAACGCCAGTATACTAGGCTAGGAGATGGACGAGCCTGGCGAGATTTGCAGGTGTTTTACTACGGTGATAGTAGCACCGCTATTCCAGAGTGGCCAGATTGAACCAATGAACACGAGGTCAGAGAAGGCAAAAATCTGCCCCAACCCCAAGTCTGGCCTATGGACCTCTAACCGTTAAAAGACAGGCAGCAATTGCAATGGATCAATTACATTGGAAAAACAGGCCAAGAGATGAGCAAGATGAAGAGCATGGCAGTGACAACTTAATCTGGAAAACACAAATCTGGGGAAGCTGCGAGCTTCAATTGCTTTACAGACAAATAAATGTCACGTATCAATTAACGGCTTGAAGATTCAAAAAGCGGTTGCCCGTGAGAAGACAATCGATTTTATGCATCAAAATTGTCCGCGCAAATCTCAATGAACCAGTTTTAAGAGTTGCCATTGCGCTCCGGTAGAGTGCTTGGGCGCCGCTTCGCAGTACATAATGTCACTGCACTCAGATTCCCTGCTGGATATTTCAGTATAAACCAACAAGCAGAAACGCGTTTACGTGCTATTGCCTTGCCATTATGATGGAGCAATTGCACCCCATGACCGCCAGTGTGAGGAGATATTTGCCTGCTGAAATTATTCGTAATTGCCAAACAGCACAATAATTCCACTTCGGAAAGATCCGGTATCTGGCTTGATATGTTAAAAGATAATGCAACGCCTGGGGAAGTGCGATACCGCGAAAGAGCTCTAATCGGGTTATCGCCAGAAGTGATTTGCCTAATGCATATATTAATTTCGGGAAAATTCCCTCGAGAAAGGTAAATTCCTGCGCTGATTAATCTGCGTTAAAGCAATTATTATTGAGTTGAAAGCTGTTTTTTTAATTCAACACTTTTACAAATAGCAATTACAAAAATCTCATAAGTGTTTGATTTTAAAATAATAAAACGCTATTTTTCAATTTGCGTGTATCTGAAAACCGGTCATACAGAAACCGCATACAAAACAGATGAAAAATAAACTTCTAACAGTGAGTCACCGGTCAAAGACATCTGACAGAGCCTGACGGCACCGATTCTGCTGCAGAAGTTAAAGCCTTATTGGTCTGCACAATTTCTGATTTAGTGGGGACACGGTTTCTGAATCTGGCCATTTCCTCAAACCATGCCTGTCGCTGAATTGCTTTAAACAATATCTCCAATCGCCAAATGGTCCGAAAAACTGATCGCAAATGCCTGAGCAGGCTATTTCTGCTTGAACCAGTGCGATATCGATTTGTTATTCTCCGATTGCCGTCTGGGCGGACTGTAATACGGGAAATTAACTGGTTAAAAACTGGATCAGTTTTTGATGAATGGCGATTGATAACAGGGGATTTGCTTTTAACTTGAAAAAAATCACAATGGGAACCAACAAAACAATCGATACACAAATCATTAAAAAACATCAATACATAAAATTAAAACTCACCTAACACAATATTCACCCCTTATATTGAATAGACCACACTTACCAAAAAGTCTGCACTCATTACACTAAAATAAACAAGATCAAGCCTAATAACAATAACTACGAACACAAGCTTACAAATAACATAACAACAAATTAAATATCTACCCATAATAACCGATTCAACTTCCAACCATAGCTTTATCGACCAACACATAAAATTCTAACCGGAAAACCAGACCACATCAAATAACTAAAAACAAGACTTTGAGACCTAAAAGTAAAACCCATTCTAACGACAAAACATTAATGAGCGATCCGCCATTCAAAAACCAAATATAACGTACTAATCGCTATTAACGATTTGGACATGTGTGACTTTCTCTTCATATTCGTTCACTTCCCGCTGAACTCATTGCCTCCTCGTATGACAACATTGGCGAGCAAGCGTGACCGTGACATTATCACCTCCGCAACAACAAGATAGACGTGAAATGCTCAGTTACGTTATGGAACCCGGTTACGATTTTCCGTTTAATCATGATGATTTAACCGGTTGGCACAATCGGCGACGTTTTGGAACAAGCACTTGAATTTACCGCTAACTCAATAACGAAACTTCCATACAGTAGTCGCGTTTTTTCTTTATAAGTGAGTCGATAGCTTTAAAGTTTGCACGAGTATATGAGCATTGAGGCGAGGCGATGCTTTGTAGTTTCAAGGTTAGTCTACTCATTCTGGGCCTATTTTCTCAAAGTCGAGATAGACACGTATAGCACATTTGGATCAGACGAATTGCTGTTTAAGTCGATAACCATGAAACTGATACACAGAAGCAGTTGCTCGGGCTGCAGGGCACCATGGCCGTGGAAATGTATGATGGTTACAGCTTTACTTTCATGGATCATGAATAAATCATTATCCGCAAGGAGTTAAGTAAGAAACTATGCGAGGAGCAATTGGTTCCGCACAACGATGAGGTGAGAGACTTCGCATGCTAATTACGCCAGGCCTGTATAGTCGGCCAATAAACGGGGTCCGAAATCGTTCACACGAGTAGTCTGCTGATATTGCGGCGGATATATTTATTCATTAAGCCATAGTGTCGAGTGGCGGCTCCAAGACATTCGCACCACAAACTTTCGTATCCTTCTATTTCAACTATCCTACTCGCTTAAAGAGAAAAAAAAATAACCACTATGAAGTGTTTGATACGGAGCGGGGGCAGGCGACAAACTGTATTATCCTCATGATTTTATTCCAGTAGCAGAGGCTATGGGATTGATTCATCAGATTGAATCTACTATGGTCGTTAACAGCTTTTGAATTGTTGCGAAAATGTTCCTGGCGATACCGCACTGTGCGGTTAATTTTCGGGAAATATTTTTTCCTCGATCAAAACCTCTATCCACTGGTTGAAGCGCAAGCTATTTGAAACGGGGGCGATCCCTCCGTCTGGTGTTTGAAAAATAAACGGAAACCTCTGCTACTTTCCAATTTCGACACAGACTAACAAATGGTGGAATCGTCCTTGCGGCACTTAGGATGTCGATTTCTGCACTCGATTGATTTTTGGTGGCCGATTCCAAACAATTACCTACAGTTATTTTAAAAACATTTTTCCGGTGGATATTCTGAAAATTGATGTGCGGATTTTTAGTTACGTAATCTGCAATAATGATCCGGTCGAACTCAGTTTATTGTAGTGAAAATCGATGATCGATATATCACATATCTTGGCAAAAAAAGGTTGCTGAGTTTTGTCGAAGACAGAGAAACCTACAAATGCTAGAGGAGTTCGGTGTGGACTTTGTTCAAGTTAATTAATCGCAAGCCGCAAAGTGCCGTTGCCTAATAAATCCTCAGCCTTCTGTCATCTCAAACAATGTTAGCTCTGAAAGATCAACAGATCCCTAAGTTGTAAATCTGGTAACCGACTGGCGATGTGCTCCATGCAATCGGTAATCAGCAGCGCCGTCTTCTTCACTCAGAATTGCAATTAAATCACCTAAGTTGATTGATATCGACACCTTTTTTGCCAGCCCGACTATCTGCTATAGCTATGTTTGTTGGTTGGGCCCAAAATCCCTACTTTTTGCTGGCCACGAATTTTCATCAGGCCTGTTACAAACCGGACAATACGTTCATCTGACCCCACTGCCGGCTGCATAATGCCGATAACTGGCTGTGCAGGGAAGATATTTTGTTCGCTTGTGCTCGACTCAACCGAAAGAACGGTAGCTGGTGACAAGTAAAAACGAGTCCTGAAAGACCGATCAAGAATGACTAGGCTATATTAGAAAGCATAATCCCCCTTAAAAAACATACATATTCCTTCAAATATGCCGTTTTACGGCGCCGTTTAGGTTCCATTGTCATCAGTGTCTTCCTTTTTGGCCGTTTATCAATACATCCTGCGTTTTGGTTTTACCTGTCGACGCTTTCCATCCGGCTGGGTTGTCCACTTTGGTGATAGAGTAAGTGGTTTGAGTTGGAATGAATTTCGTCGGCCATGATTCACATCATAAACTGGCGATATCCGCTTATTTCGTCATCATTAAGCAGCTTGTTGACGTCACCAGAATCAAATAGGTTTTTTATC
>Ga0163217_1109630_pt1 | contig 10207 bp, 11 predicted proteins | sample SynspAceP_FD_185933 | JGI IMG/M metagenome (GOLD analysis project Ga0163217, IMG submission 185933) | Saline lake microbial communities from Ace Lake in Antarctica - Synechococcus sp. Ace-P (PacBio error correction) | ecosystem: Environmental > Aquatic > Non-marine Saline and Alkaline > Saline ...
AGAGGAGATCCCTTTGAAGGAAAAAAAAAAAAACCCGGGGGCAAAAAAATTCCCCCCCTTTTTTTTTTTTTTTTTGGGGATTACCAAAAGAAAAACCGGGGATCCCCAAAAAAAAGGCCCCGGCAAAAAAATGAAAAACTGAAACCGATTACAAAAAAAAATCTTAAGCTTGAAGCCCCGCAAATCCTGTCCCTAAAAAAGCAGGGGACCCAAACTTCAAAATGGATCTCCCAAAGACCGAGGAAGCCGGGTCCAAAGCCTTGAATTGGCCGCGAAAATTTTCCGCCTCGGTTTTTTTTTCTTGTAAAAATTTCATTTAGAGTGGCCTTCAATGGCACAAAATAGGTGAATGTTCCTTCGTTAAGCCCAAAAGCCTGCACCAGAATTTTCCCAAAGTTTCCGTTTTTTTGGTCTTCCCTTCCCCTTTTTATAACGAGTTCTTCACCTCCTATGGTTCGTTTAGCAATAGGAAAAAACAAGTAATTTATGAATTTTGACCCTTTCGCCAGGATACAGGTAGGTCCCAACACTCTGGAAAGCAACGCTCCCTCGTTGGATCTTCCGAACATAAGTGGGTTTTCCCCCGCCCACAAGACTTTGGCCTGCAAAAACAGAAACCAAGAGTAACAAGGCCATCGACCTTTGTAAGCATGGAAATAAACAATTGAACCTTGCTTGGGAACAATCACGCGGCGACTACTGATGCGCTCATAATTCCCTACGATTATGAAAATTACATTTTGAAACTATTTCAGGTCTTTGTTCCTCGCGCCAAAAACCCCCGCCGGAACCAATTGGGTTCGCCAGCTTAAAATCAGCCGCGATATTCGGTGCGCAAAACGTCTCGTATTCGCTCGACTATTTCTGAGCAAATGTGGGGGCGATGACAACGATGTCGCGGCGGTAAGCTGTGAGGCACAGTGGTTTAGATCGAGTTCCCCGCCCTCAGCGAAACACAGCCCGCCACTCCCATCAGTCTTGACTGTGACACACATTTCGAATCAAACCTATTGTCAGGTGATTAATCAGACAAACTTCCAAAATGGTTATCAGAAAATCCTACCATCATCCAGCCAACTTTCTTAGACACACTCGAAATAACAAAGACTTAACCAAGTCTGGCACGCCGTGTTGTGTCACAGCATTTTGGAGACTGTGACACAGAGTGGTTGACACCATGGCCTTGCGCGCTTAATGCCCTCAGCAGCATCGCCGTTTTCAAAGCCCGCCCGAAACCACCGACAAAACCTAAATATCGACTGGACCCTAACTGATGCGTAGAGGGCCGGATGTTCTATTTCCGTAACGTTTTGCCCAGAGCAGACATTATCAAAATTCCGGTTCAACCAATTTATCTGTCCTTTCATGTGCGAACCCACCTCCCTCGACGACCGTGAAGCGTGCCGCCCAGGCTGCTCACGGTCTACGAGCCCAAAAGGAGTTAGATTGTTCCGTTCGTCAGGGTTTTTTGGACCAAATGGCGACCCTAACTAAGAGAGAGTTCGGGGGCTCATCTTGGTTGGCTGATTATGCGGCGCGTTGTTTTGTGAATGCAAGCCGTCGCGTTTTCGAGCCGTCTTACGTTTGATTCCTATGCCCTTTTGGTTTTAGAATGGCCTTTTCGCCCCGAAGTAGACGTCGGCGGGTGTGACGTTTGCCTCGGCTCTCGTGTAAGCTGATGATTGCAATGATCGAGCGAAGGCCTCAATCTGGGCTTTAAGATCGCCCGGCAGGATTAGTAGTTTCCAGCAGGCATGCGGTTCCTTTAGGGTCTGGTGCCAGCGTGTCCCTGCCCTGTCTAATGGTTGTTATTGCGTAGCAATGTCCCGAGAAGGATCTTGCCACATTGGTTTGGGGATGATAACGGGTGCGCCACGGCGAGTGCATAATGCCTTTTGCCCTGTAGCCATTCGGCCAAGTCACCCGAGACGTAACTGGAACCCGTTGTCCCATTGCCCTCCCTGCTGGTTTACATGCACGGGAGGGGCCGTGAGCAGTCGAGGTTTATGATGACGTAACCTGATCGCAACCGGATGCCCTGCAGTGCAGATCGAGCGTGGTCCGTCACGTTCCTTTAGCCCGCATGTTGGTGGCAGAGCCTTCCATCCCTTTCGGACATTGCTGGCGCAGTACACTGTCGGGCAGTGGAGACGATGTAGCGGCTCGCTCTCAAATCGTCCGAGACCGTGACTGGCAGATAGAATCCAACCCCCAAACCGCCAAGGACCTTGATGTAGTGAAAGTCGGTTCTGCCGCTGCCCGGCAGTCCGCCGCTTGCGGCGTGAGAAAGGGAGCTGGTTGAATCCCAGTTGGTCTTGTCTTTGAACTCGCTTCGCCGCCCTTTATAACGATGATACGCAGGGCTGGTAATCAGATCATGTGCCTGGCGAGAGATTCCTACGTCGAAGCCTCTGATACAAAGTAGACTTTCTGGTATCTAATGGAACGTCCAACTGGCCAGTTCTCGCGGCGACGTTTCCGTTTTCCTTCAACGCCAGTTTGCCATCTTGGCGGCGCACCTCGTCGGGAAATGCGGTTTCCAGACATGTTTTGGTGCTTGGGAGATTGGTCCTTCAGCCGGCCTCACACCACGCTGCAATACGATCGTAAATCCCGTTGACCGGCAGTCGATTGCAAAGTAGTCCGATGAGAGGGGGCGGTAGAATGTCGTACGCCGGGATACCAGCTGGCAAGCGTCCTGACGGCTGATTAGGTGGGCTTTCCTTCGACAGCCGCACACGATCTCAAGTTTTCTCACAGATGCCGACCCTCTCGATCGCTGTAAAACAGCGGGCTGCGGGTAGTAGAGAAGTTCGAGAGTCTCTCCGCACCGTCTACACACATTGCTTTTTTGAGAGAGCGTAGAAGAAGACGCAGTTCCAACGTTTTGTTCGGGCAAACGGACCTCTTTCAGGTCCTTTGCTTCGCGCGGCAGCTCCTTGACCTTGTTCAGTGTTTGCCCGCAACGTGGCTGTGTCCCGCCTGCCAAACGCCGTTTGCCAGCCTTATGAGTCCCCTCTCAATGCATGTAAACATGCTACCTGCCGGGCAGTGCTTGGGACCATTTGTTAATCGATGGCCCTTGAGAGATCCTCAACCCCTGCTCGGGAAATCTTATGCTTTGCATGACATGCTGCCGGGCAGTGGGCGGCCAACAGCTCGGAATGCTGTCTTCGCCCACGCTACTGGCCATGCCAGCGACGAGTCCCGGATCATTCTCATTCGGTAAATGAATAATTTTGGCGCCCCTCTCATCGATACTGCGTAATGCGACTGCCGGGCAGCGGTGCCGCCCGTGTGATGTCTTTGACGATTCTCGGCCAAGGGCTTTGCGTGTTCCAGTTGTCTGTCCCTCATCGGCCACGCCTCAGAGTTTATGAGGAGGCCAACACAACACTCTCGTTATCAAAATAACGCTATTTGGCCCATAAGCGCTGACGTCAGAACAGTGACAAAAAAATCTGTCTGACTGAATGACCCAAAAACCAAATTTTTAGGCGCAAGCTGACCGTGCGCGTATCTCGGTAGAACAGGTAACCTGAGCCGCAACGAGGACCCTGCATAGCGCACCAAGATTTCCCCCCGAAGGCGGACCACCAACGGCGACCCGGAGGAGCCCTAATACCATTGGCTGTTCACACCCTGTCCCATTGACAATGAGAGGTGTGCGGGAAGGACTATATTTCAAGCGGCTTTGGGAAAACCGCACCTCATGGGGGGGGAGAATCGTTGCTTGAAGGATGAACCACCCTACGCAATTACTGCCATTTCCGATACGGAAAGACGGTCCGCCAGCATACTGGCGCCAGCGCTCATGCGGGTTTTGGGCAAAAGATACGAAAGACGCCGGGAGCATCCTTGCCTCTCCCCCCGCCTCATCAAAAAGGCTTGGGCTGGGGAGGCACGGTCAATGCGGAGCTACGCCGCCACAACTCGTTGAGCGGGCGTCAATTTTATCAGCCGGTTTTAATGAAGTCGCCATCGCTTTTGGCTTTGGCACGCGAAATCAGGCGCCGTGCTGACGCGCGCGAAACAGCGATTCCAAGTCTAGAGCGGCGTATCCTTGCATTTGTCCAAGGTGTACAGTTCGTCTACCTTCAATAATTGATGGAGAAATAGCTTGGGACATGCTTGCCATCTCTATTTATGTAAAGGACGTCTCTGGCGGTCTAAAGCGATCGAGATATCAATGCCGAAGGACGGGACTTGTCTAACCTGAGGCATATTCGAATCCGCTAATTCATCAGATTGGGGTTGGCGATTGCCAGAAGGAGTTGCAGGCTAGTTTCAAAAAGCAACCGGCTCGTATTTGATAGCATTGAGTTTAGCGCTTTTTCGGCCGGATCATTGCAGCGGCAAACTCGAGCCGACGAATTGGGGCGCGCTCTGATGCTTAAGTTAAGCTCCCAAAACGCCAAGGGCCTCGATCCCGATGCGATTGAATGCGTGTCGTAGAGTCTCATGATGGAAAAACCTGTCAGAAGACAATTTCCCCTTAGCAACTTGGCCGACGTATCGTGCCTGAGCAATGTTCCACTTTTGCGCACAGGCGTCACAGCTTTCGACGGGGTCATCGCCTATGTTTTCATTTCGTCAGATGCGCTTGAGCAAAGCTAGAGGAACACTTGGGAGCATGGTAGCAATGTCCGATCGCACGACATTGCTAGAAACCCCGTCGCCTATTCATCAAGGTGCCACTTTGCGCGCGCGTTCAGAAAGCTTCTGTGAATATCTCCGTCAGAGTATCGGCAGCGATAATGCGCAACTAAGCCACCTCCTAGACATGTTTAAACGTTAGCGATCCGTAAGTTGCGCCATATTTGCGCACACTGCATGCTATCGGGCAAGTCGGCGACAGGCCCGCCCCGCCCTTTTTTGCATATGCTCGCAAAAGCATGCGGGTCGTAAATCCGCCCCCCATTGCCTTGCGTATAAATCCTGTGGAGGAAAATTATGAAGAACGTTGAAACGGTAAGCGTTCGCACATCTCGGGGGTCAGAGATCGGCTATTTGCTTTGGGAAGAAGGGACTTCGATCCATCTCGTCCGACATTAGTGATGGTGAATTTCCTTGCGACATCAAGTCAGCTCTACCGACCCCCAGTTTTTTCGGATAAAGCGTTATCTGACACGGCAAACTGGTGTTCATTTTGAATTGTTAATGGGCAGGTAAAACTCGAACGCCTTCCGAAAAACAGTTTACCTACTGGGATTCCGCAATTGCTACTTTGCGGCCAATGGACAAGCTAAACATCTCTTCAGCCTTCGTCTAGGTACGCATCGCAAAGGTGGACGTGGGTCGCCGCACGCATGGCCCATGCCTGGCAACCAGAAAGATAAAAGGGATAATCCCGCCTGGGTACCTCATGGACTAATTGAAAAGTCCAGCAAAGAGAGCCCAATCTCGTGGGTTTGCTGGAAACGGATCTGAATTCAACAGTCCTCTTGTTTGATGCACTTGCCGATCGGTTGATGAGAGCTGGGGCCCCGCGGACGCGTTTTGCGATGCGCATTGTTAGCTGCGGGCTTTGCCCCTGACGTCTCGGCGATGGAGCGGGCCTTTTGGCACAGACCCTGAAAGAAAACTACGCGGGTGAGATGGCCGCAAGCGAATTGAGAATGTGTTGGCGATCAACCCTTCGGCGACCGAGATGGTCCTTTTGGTCGCCTCGACTATGGTTCAAAAGTGTCCGGTGCTTGGGCGCACGGAACAGCGGACCAGGTCTATTCCGTGCGAGAATGCAGAACTTGGGTATCCAAGTTCACCAAGTCCGAAGATGCTACCCTGACGATCATCGAAGGTGGCCAGCAATTTTCCTGAGCGCAATCACCATCCAAAGAAGAGGTAAACGAACTCGCCGGCGATCGTTCTCCAAAAAAGTGGGTCGTAAAGTCCTACGACAAGGCGCAAAACTGTCGTCATCGGTTAAGGCCGCCGTCTGGGCAGATGAGCAGCAGAATTGAACGCTATGTGCCGGCGCGCAAAGTTCCATTCAAATGGATTTGCGCGCCGAACGCCGCAAGCTTGCCTGTTCTTAACATTGCAACCCGAGAAAGACTGAGCCGAGGCGAATATCCCCCCCTACAAGGGCGCTGCAAACTCTGTATTTTGCAACGCAAACAGACCTGCCAACAGATTCGCAAAGGCCTAATCATTTGGGTTGAACGGGTAGCTTCCGTCTTACGACGTTTGCACAAGAATGTCGGACGACAACAAGTCAGAGACGCGACATGGCTGCACCCAGTTTGCGCGTCAAATTCGACATCTAGTTAAGTATCGCGTCCAAAGCGATCTGACCGATGCCGTTCGAGAGGACCGGCCAAACCGCTTATCTATTAATCCTCGCGGAAAATTGGCGCTCGCCAAGCCAAAGGTTCGCATGCTCAGTTTTCCGTCCAAAGGTTGAGGGCCAGTGTCATATTTCGAGCGCCGAAAAATTTTATAGCCTCGTGAAAACTGCCTATTGATAATCGGCTGTAATGTCCGTCGGGTCGTCGCAAGCATCGCCGCTGTGCAACAAATCACCATACAGCTGACGGCGGTTCGATTTCACCTCATACACGTTTTGCCGCAGAGCGGCGAAGAGCCGCTCTCTATCTCGCCAGTGGGCTCAAAACAGTTTCAGCAAGGTCTTCAGGTGTCATCCTGCGCGCACGAAGTAGGGGCCCGTCGGGTCCCACGCTCAAGCGACCCTGCCTTTGGGCGCAGCCGGTGCAAGGCTTCCCTCACCGGGGTGTCGCGATAACACCGAATTTTCAGCCAATGGACTGTTTCGATAAGTGGTCTCGCACCGGAGCCGAATTGGCCGACCAATGATCGTCTCTATGCAGGCTTTTCAAAGTATGCAATCTGCTGCACTCTGGAATAATCATCGGCCAAATCAATCCAGTTCGTTTTGTGGCTCTTTTAGCTTCCATTTGTATACATGTGCTTGCAAGCTTTAACCCACATGACGCCCGAGCAACTGGGAGGGTTCGGTTAAAAATGCCATAAATCGAACGTGAGGCGGGCGAACTGGGGAAACCCAGCGCGGAGTATTTGTCGGCCGAAAACGATACGAAAGGGAGGAGACAATGCAACAGGGATAATAAAATAATGAAACGCGATCGACGCACAAAAAGTTCTCGCGAACGACTTTCTTGCCCGCTTCGGACGTAGAATGGTACTTAAAGGGCTTGGGTGCCGGGTTATTCTAACTGCCGCGACACTGGCGCAACCTTCTCTTGTGCGCGCACCAGCCAGCGGTCACATCAAAAAATTGCCGTCCATAAAAGTCATTGAATAAGCTGGGACCCCACTTCACTGGTCTCCTGTCTTCCATCCCAGAATCATCACAATATCCATAACGGTCTTCTCAAGATCGCTTACGACGGCAAGAAACGTCACCTTTGAACCAGACCTCAGGCGCCGGAAAAGCTGGATATCGAGGGCGACAGGTTCCACGTCTTCAAAAGCTGCGCGAGTGGCGTCAAGTTTCATGATGGGACGCCCTGCGATGCAGAAGCCCGGTCCAAAATTCTCTCCTTGCTGCGTGTCCAAAGAAGGAGAACCCAAACGTACCACAACGCGTGGAACACTGGCGGCTGTTGGACACCATCGAGGTTGTCGATCCGCTGAACGTAAGGCTCACATTCTCCCAACCATATGCAATTTTCTGCCCGTCGCCCTGAACGGCTCGAACGGTCGCGCAAGGCACGATTCGTTAGCTGCACCCGCTGCCGTACAGAAATTACGGTGCCGGACTATGGAACTGTAAATCTCCGTTGGGACGGGGCCATTCAAATTTGTGTCCTGGAAAGAAAACGACGCGACCGCGCACTCCCGAAGCAAACCCCCGACTATTTCGAACCCCGGTTTTGCCAAGTGAGCGTGCGACATTATTGTTCTGAGAACGAGGGTCCGACTGCAGCTCGCGCATTGATGTCCGGCCAGATTGACGGCATGACCGATTTTGCCCGATGGCAGACTTGTCGACCAAGGTAAAGCATTCCCGAATGCAAACTGTATGGTTGAAAATGAGGCAACTTACACATTTGTCGGCATGAACTGCAAACGCGGCCCGTTTGATGACATCAACACTGCGCCCGCGCCCGTTGCCTGGGCCCCTTGATCGCGACAACCCTCGTGAAACAGCCATACTTTGGGCGGGCGCAAAAAGCGTATCGCCGATTTCTCCTCCGATGACACGACGTTCTTTTTGATCACCCGTACATCGCGTCCAGTGGCCGTGGTTCAGTGGTTTTTGATCTGGAAAAAGGCAAGTCCATTCCGCGCCAAAGCGGCTAATCAAGGCGAAGTCGAAGCCGTATATATGAATGGGCGGATACGTCGGTCCCTGTTGGGAAGCACGTATCGCTCAAACTGATGGCCCCGATGTTTGGCTGAGATCGCAAATCAAGGCAAAGCTGGAAACTTGTAGAGCCAGCACTTTGGGTCAAGCGCCCGCAAACGACTACGACTTTGAATCTTTACGACTTTTGAATGGGTTGCCCGATCTCGGACCCCGATGAACGCTGTATCCGATTCAAATCGGACCGGGAGGGCATGGAAACTGTTTGCCGCGGTTTGGGTGAACACCGCTTTGACGACCTTTGGGCGCACAGGCTCAGGTTGAACTGGAAATTTCCACCAGCAGCGAACGGGCAACTTTGTACAAGAAGGCCGAAGAACTGCTGATGGATGAAGCCGGCATTGCTGTCCGGGTGGCCCACATTGCCGATTTTACAAAGTGTTCTCTACCAAAAGTTAATAGGGGTTCCAATTATATCCCGGCTGACCTTTGTGAAACCTGCACACTGTGAGTATTGGGCTAATGCTCGTTTAAAAGGGGCCCCCCAAAAAACCTTCGGGGGGGAAAAAAAAAAAAAAAAAAAAAAATTCGCGCAGACATTCGTTGTCCTATTCGTCGTGTCCGTCGCCAGCTTCGGACTTTTGAGCTGGCACCGGGCTTTATCCAATTCAGATCATGCTCGGTCCAGAGTTCTCTCAAAGCGAGCTACGATTCTCTGAAAGCCGAGCTTGGGCTGGATCACCATTCCTCGTTTCAAATAACGCGAATTGGCGATTCCAGTTTGTGCAGGGGATTGGGGAAACATCCTATGTCCGCACGCGCAAAGAAATTTTCACCTATGCCTTCAAAGGAGGCGTTGCCCTGTCAACGGTTTGACCCTCCGCCTCCTTTTCTCTTCTTTTTGCAATTCTCTTTTGGTGTTCCTTTGGGGTGTTGATCGGCCATTAAGAAGGACACGAGTAAATTTGACGCCGGATCGGCTGTAACTTGCCCTGACAGCACGGCATTTCCTTCGTTCTTCGGCATCTTTGCTGATCTGGTTCTTCGCGGTGAAAGCTTCACTCCTTCCGGTCATGGCTAACGTCCCCTCCGTGGGAGAAACTTCTGGCTCGGCATTTTACCACATGATCCCTGCCCGGCCTTACGCTTTCGACCCTATTTTCATCGCGATGATTACCGCCCTTACCCGCGGCGACGCTGATAGAAGTTTAGAGCAACCTTGAGATATCGCGGCCGGCCCCGTGCAACGCGGTGAACCGAATTGGCGCGTGCGGTCTGGGTGGCATGGTGTACGCAACATCACGCTAATGACCGGCTCGTACCATTCCTTGCCTGCAATTGGGCGTCCCTGTTTTGCACAGGGACTGTGTCTATACAGAAACGGTGGTTCAACCTTCTGGTGTGGGGCAGATGCTGACCTTCCGGCTGTAACTGGGGCGTGAATACCTTGTGGTTCAGGCTGAAAGCGGTTATGATGACGGCGGTTTTTGGTTCCATCGGCGTCAACCTGCCTGGTCGATTTGTCGTATCCCTTCCTTGATCCACGACTGAGGCCCCCCCAGCAAAATGAGCGTTCAAAGACCCAAGACGTCGCGGCTTGTGCCGATTGTGGCAACGCCTTCGCCGCCTCGTGTCTGCAAAGTCCCGTCGATCTGTTTTTCAATTCCGGCGACCGTTCTTTACCGCAGCTTAACCTTGTCGCAAGCGGCTTATGTGCTCGCTGCCATTTTCGCGCCTACTGTCGCCCCGTTCGATCCGTAAAGCAGGATTTTAACGTCATGTGAAAAAGCACCTCTGTGGTCATTGGCTGGGGACAGAACAAGCTACGGGCCAAGACATCCTGTCCGCGTGTCATATTCGGTGCACGATATGCGCTCATATATGGTGCATCCTTCCCTCGGGTCATGAATCTGGCGC
>Ga0163217_1073879_pt1 | contig 10206 bp, 6 predicted proteins | sample SynspAceP_FD_185933 | JGI IMG/M metagenome (GOLD analysis project Ga0163217, IMG submission 185933) | Saline lake microbial communities from Ace Lake in Antarctica - Synechococcus sp. Ace-P (PacBio error correction) | ecosystem: Environmental > Aquatic > Non-marine Saline and Alkaline > Saline ...
AGCATAGATTTAGCAGCCAAGGCATCACCCTCACCTTTTAAATTTACGCGCATTACGTCAGCATCAAGCAAGCATAACCGTTACCCGAGCAATCACATCTGCTTTGATAAAAGTCAGCTTTTTCTTACTTCAGAACGGTGGCTCTTCTGGCAACCGCTTCAAACGTCTCGTACGCATACGCTCAAAAATAAAGTTACGTAACTTCAGGTGGTAAGTTTGGATTTGCTTAACTCGCAACATCAACATTTCGATACCCAGTTCATCCGAGCTTAACGAAGCCTTGGTTCATTGCCTCATCCATTAAACTCAGACCGTTCACCTGATACAATTTGAGAATGGTACGCGTACCAAACTCAGAGCGGCAGACCGTTGTTGACTTTCTGTTTGGCAATAATATTTCAAGCGTTGGCTTTTGATTGCAACCAGTAGCCTAAATAAATTTAGCAAAAATCTTTGATCTTCCACTTCACATACAGATCAACGATTAAGTCTTTCCTTCTCTGAAGTAACAAAACGGCTAGGCATTTCATCTAAAGTTTGAAATCGTGCATCTAACACTAACTACGCGTCAATATGGGCAAAGCTTGAATGTAAGCCTGGCTCAAAGACAACCGTTAGTTAGCGTCATCAAACGTTGCACCTTACCAAACTGATAAACAATGGCTTTAAATCACCTTCACTAAACACAAACAGCGAACCGTAAGCCTAAAGAAACCAAGTAAAATAACAATACAGCAATAAAATTTTCATAACCTTAGTTTCCTCCCCGTGCGACTGTTACTGCGCGAAGTAACCGTTGAATTTTCTTACATGAAAAGTGGCCACCATCTTGGTTACGCCAGACCTTCTTAAAGTACTGCGGTTAAACAGCTGGCGCATTGGCACCCGATTGCGCTCAAGTATTTTGTCCAAGGGTAAGTACAACATGTTGCCTGACCCTTTGGTATCCACCAATATTTTTACTAGTATTACTATACACTTCTTGCATAGTTTCTAGATAATAATCCGGCTACGTGTAACGTCGGGAGCAGCTTTATATTGGGGTAACAATTCTTCAAACCGCGCGATTTCACCTTGTGCTTGTAGTGAAGCCTGCTCTTTATACGCCTTGCGCTTCCCTGAGCCATACGGTTTTTACTTGACCACGAAGCTAGAGGTCAATCTCACGGGCATAGGCATCTGCTTCATTCACAAAAACGCTGTTGCGTCTCTTGCGCTGCCATAAGCATCAAATCAAAGGCGGCTTTATTAACTTCGTCAAGGTGGCAGGTGCATCTTTAAAAAGTTCATATCAACAATGGCGAATACCCATGTCATAGGACTCAATAATGCTTTGCAATTCATCACGCACATTTTGAACGGGCAACTTCCGACCGCTAGTTCAGTACGTCATCCATTATAGAATGGCCTACTACATAACGAAATAGCACTGTCAAAGCCCTGACTTAAGCTTTCTTCAGGATTGTTTAGCCGCAAAGCTATATTTTAGGTTCTAAGATTGCGGATATTGTACTTTCCATTTCAACCCGAACCACGTTTTCAAAATCTTGGGTTAACATTGAACCAAGACCGAAGGCCATTGAACGCACTGTTGTACGTTTAACCGGCAACCAACTTATCCAATAAAAGTCGCTTTCCAGCGCAGACCGGGTTCTAAACAAAAATGGTAAATTCACCAAAAAGCGCAAGACTACAAAACCGCGGTTTCTGCCTTCACGATGGTATAGAAACCACTAATACCACACAGCGACAAGTATCGCTGCGAATGACCGCTCAGGCCTAATACGCGCCAAAGCTTTTACCCGCCTGAGCCTTTGAACCGCCTTTTCCGCCAACCAAACTTACCAAAATTTTATTCATGATGTTTTTAAGACTTCATCTAAATCTGTGGGCCTTGATCTTTTGCCAAACCCTTGTTCTTCCGCAAGGTCGTTGTTATTTCCGCCGGGCTCATTCCAGCCATCTTCACTCTCCAACAGTTGATTCATTTGTTTTTTAAGGTTTTAGGGCAACCGTTAATTATGCCAACTTACCACATGAAATCTGCTTATATACCTTTACTTAAACTCACTATATAGTACTTCTAAGTTAGATTCGGATCGTTTAATTAATCGCTGCCAGTCACTTTGGTCCATACGCAACATCGACCTGCCAATTCACCTCGGTCGGTATACATCTGTTCTGCCAATACAAATTCAACTCGTAAAACATCCCTCTGAGTTTTACTCAAGCTAGGAGGAATACGTAAACCAATGTGACCATATTTTGTGGATACATTTCGTCATCGCGTCAGTAAGAGAATGCAATACCAGACCTCTTTGAGCCGACAACCATACACGAATGGGCATATTATTTTTTCCGTCAGATCTATGCCGGAGGCCATTCCTTCCATTCGGTCAATTCTTATTAACATACTACCAATTGCTGAATGTCGTCAGCCCCAATCTCCCTCCAAACTTTGATTTTACCCTGATCGTATTTTCCTCGATAAATGTTCTCTGCATAAATCAACCCACATGTCAACATAAAAGTTGGCTTGCCTGTGGTCTTGCAGCGTGGCTTTAAATGCCGCATAAGAATCATGGGGCAAGTGACGGATAAAACCAACAGTATCGGCTAAAAATAGCTGAACCAATATCCTTGTAACTGCACTTTTCTGAGCCGTTGGGTCTAAGGTAAGCGAACCAATTGGTCGGCTGTATAAACCGCCGATTGTGTGACCCGTGTTAAATAAAGTGGAATTTTACCCTGCATTGGTATACCCACAACAATGGGACACCGGTTTGGAATTTCGCTCTAAAGACGCGCTCGACGGCCTGCTTCACGTTGCACTTGAACCTTTAGCCAGACGCCGCGTGATGCTCTTATACGTTCGCGCAAATAGTCGTCTGTCAGTTTCTAGTTTTGGTTTCACCCGGGGCCACACGCCAAACCAATAGCCACCAAGTTTGTTCCTTTCAAAGTGAGTTCCAAGCCCCGTATCCAAAACGAGTACTCATATGCTTGAAGTTGAGGCAAGCTCAACCTGCAGTTTACCTTCGTGAGTCCCCGCGCTCGCTGGGCAAAAATATCCAATATGAGACCGGTACGGTCTAAATACTCGGCACCCTGGCAAAAAAGTTTGCTCTAATTGCGTTTCCTGAAGAAGGGCTTCAGACTTGGTTTTAAAATAACCAACATCAGCCTATTGGCACGGACTGCGTTGGCAATACTTGGGCTTACCACTACCAACAAATATCTTTGCTTTGGGCGTTTGACGAGAGCCGTTAACAACATCAACAGCGGTGACGCCTGCAGAAGACACCAAACAATTGCAAACTCGACTAAATCTTATCTTCTCTGCTGTTTTCATCAGAAAAATCAACGTGTACTAAAAACAGCTTTGCTCACCAAGCTGCAATAAACGATCAAACAATCCACTCTCTATCAATCCATTATTCTTCGTCGGCGCTTGCCCCAGTAGCCGCCATAGGGATAGCGCGCGAGGGGCACAACAGTTGAAATAGCGTGTTATAAACCATTTGGCTGACGGGTGTTTTTTCAAAAACAGGTAACAAATTGGTCCAAAAGACCTCGAACTGTCCTTGCGTTTTATTCCGTTTAACAAAGGTAAAAGTAGACACAGGAATTACGTTCTTTCGTAGCACATTTAAGAACGGGTCTTGTAATGATTGCCCCTTTAGCCATGATTCTATCCTTTTCTTTTTATTATTAAAAAAATGCGTTTACATGAATTTTATACAGTTTTTTTCAAAATGCTGTATAGCATTGCCACCGCGAAAGGTCCTGCTTAGTTTAATGACTTGAAGTCAAATTGTCTTTAGCAAATGTGTCTAGGAGCAAAATATTTTTCCCAGCCCCTCAAACCACGTTTAAAATTGGCGTTTAGCCATTGGACGATAGCTTGCGATAGCTCCGCTCTTGCATCTCTTTTTGATCACCTCTTGAATCGAGGTATTGCCACATCGGCTAGCCTACACATCTCATAGAGGGTAAATTCAGATTAAGAATCAACACGTTGGCGCAATTTTTTCAACTTCTTGTTTGAAAAACCTTGTTTGCAACAATTTGCTTAACCGGAACTCAATTTCTTTGATGGCAATACCTTTCTATCGGCCGGTGCGATAGAAAACTGATAGGTCATGATATGCTAAAAGGTGCAGATTTTTGCAACAGCCAATTCAGACATAGATTGTTTAGTTAATTCATAGACTTCTATGCGCGACATAGACGTTGTGGATCATTGGATGAATGCGTTCCTGCAGACTTTGATAATTAACTTTAAGCGTTTCAATGCAAGGTTTTGCCATCCGGACGAGCCTCGGCTTCTTTTCAATGCTCGCTCGCAACTTTCTGCATTGGATTCTGGCAAGGGTGACAAGCCATCAATTAAAGGCCTTAAAAATACATCATAGTGCCGCCTACCAGTAAAGGAATTTTTCCCCTCTAAGCGCTGATTTCATCCATTCAGTTAATGGCATCAACGCAAAATTCCGCCACCGAAAGTAGCTTCAGCAGGATCCAATATATCAATCAAACGGTGGCGGGCTAAGCTTAATTCCCGCGCGCTAGGTTTTTGGGCTGTACCAATGTCCATGCCTTTAAATAAATTAAGGCTGAATCAACACTGATAATCATCACAGGGCAAATGTTGCATAATTCGATGCCAGTGCTTGTTTTACCCCGATGGCCCGTTGGCCCCATTAAAAATAGTGGGCCGGAGGTAAAGATCCCTGAGTAAGAGTTTCAAACATATTCGAAGTCAACCACTGTTTCAAGGGGCACTTTTATGGCAGCGTATGCAAGAATGTTGCTCAGCAGGCTGGTGAAATACGCTTTGCCAGTAGTTTTTGCCACAAAGACAACAACTCTGTTTCATTGGAAATACTACTTTGTTTGTTCAGCTAGACAAGCAAGCAACTATTTTTTACGTCAACAAATCTGGGCTCAATCCCTACTTAACAATCCTCTAAAATTAAACTCAATCAAATTGCCGCTACCGGCGGGAATTTTACGGTAAAATACATACGTTTTCCTTGCCACGCACTAATCAATATTCAAGCTAATAGCGACGCTTGTAAGCACTTTGGCATATTGAGCAAGCTCTTATTACCCTCAATAAGATACAGCAATAACAGCGGCCTGACTGCAGCAGCCCTGTTGCCAAATTTTAAGAAGCTGGAGTTGTTGCGGCAACGAGCTGTTTTATTTCCCAGTAAATAAAACTAGACTAACCTTCTTTAACTAAAAGTTGTTGCTTCACTCACCCTTAAAAAAACTCGGCAAGCCACTGTGTGGTTGGTCTGTAGTGGTCCATTAAGGTTTGATAGCTTATTACTCGCTTTTAAACCAACACTTGCCGATAACTTAAGCCAACGGATGAAGCAAGGAATTATGGCTGGACAAGGGGTACCAAGTGTAAGCGCCTTATTTGAAGGATAAGCCGGTGTTTGTTATTAAGCTTAGTTTCAACTATCACTTTGTGGTCACTTGCTGGGTCAGGGGCGAATATAATCCATGATTCGGCTCAAACGCTCGGTAGCTCCTGCCCCTTGTTTATTTGAGTTTAAATTATCGCTCCGTAAAAAAACTGGTTAAGTCTCGCTGAGTGCTCTAAAATACAAATCTGCACCAGCCGACTTTTGATGAAAAGCAAACTTCGTGTTTTGCTGGATGAACATCACATCCACCTGATTTAAACTCTAAAAGTGAAATACAGTACATAGGCTAATTGAATGTTTTTCGAAAGCGATCAACGCCCTCAAGTGCTTGTCGAACAGCATGGCTTCAATAATTTATCGCGCAATCATGCGACCATTGACCAATAAAAAAATACTGACAATCGACCTGCAATTTTAGCGGTTTGCGGCGCGGCCAACCAACCGGCTAACAAAAAAACCCTGTATTGACTAATTTAGCACAATGCCAAATGTTCCACTAAAGTCATTGCCCGCAAATAGCCACCAAATCGTCTTTTGTTTAGCTTCGGTCCAATTTTCCGCTAGTGAATACTTTTTACGGTACTAATTTGGCCGTTGTGCCTTGAGGCTAAAACTCACATCGAAACGGCTCAAATGGAGGCGGATGCGTCGGATAAAATTTCATCAATATGACTAAATTCTGTTTTTCTGCCCGTAAAATTTGCGTCTCGCAGGCGTAATTAAAAAAATAAATCACGACAGTCTACGGCTGGTGCCAATTGGGATGAAGCGACGGGAATTGAGCTTCACTTCCATATCACGGCCTCAATGGCTTGCAAGCATCCTGCTGCTGCGCAGGTTTTGGAGCTTAAAGGTTAATCGCGCTAACCGAGCTGTTAATGCTGGCCAATGCTTTTCCTCTAAAACCCCAAAGCTGGCAAATTCATGCTCGAGATCATCAAACTTGCTTTATTTTTAGCTGGTGCCATGGCGACTCAAGGGCCAAAGCTAATTCAGCTTGGGGATACCACTGCCATTAATCACGGAATCAAATAATGCGTTTTATGACCGCCTTTTTCAATTTTCAAAATTTCAATTTGAGTGGCGGCCCGAATCAAAGGCTATTTTCTAACTAAATTCTTGTGGACTACGGATGCGGGTCCGCTCAACCACTTCTCCGGCGGCAATGCTGGTTTAGACTTAATCTGGTGGTAAAAATTTGTATTGGCACAATACAACCTGTAAAAAAAAAAAATGAGGAATAAATGAAAGGCAAAAATTAGTTTTTGCGGTATCGTCAGTATTTGGCCAATCCGAACGCATCAGTACAAGTTATAAGCCTTCTTGAAGCTGAATCTACGTCGAACATTATAACGCTGGGCCACCAAAGACAAAGACCTCACCACTGCGTTTATTTGATGAGTAACAATGTTTCCTTTTTAAAGTCTGGCCCACAGCGAACCATCTTGGTGGCGTACGCTTAAAATGGCTATTAATACATCAAAATTGGACTGCGCTATTTTCTGTCGATGTTTTGTATTATTGAGAATTTTTTTCTTCGCGCGGGATAGAAATAAAAGCCGGTTCAACCAATATAGAACAAATATCAGGTGGTTAGCAACAGCAAAACTTGCAGCTTGAGGCACTTTTTTATGCATTTTAGTGGAATGGCCTTTAGCTGGGGGCAATCAACGTTCTCGACTTAAGTCGTACCTGGTTGTTAGTGAAATGATCCATCGACATATCTAATAAGCTTGAGTTAATAACAACTCACTGGCCGGTATCTTGAATAATTTCTGCCGCACTCCCAGCAACTCGATGTTTTCGGTATTTTCCATCCAAACGGCCTAATTTCAGTATTCGCCCTGCTCATTGAAAGTACCCCCATACAGACGCAAACGGCACTGGGTTGAGGCGTAACAAAGGCATCAGCATGAAATAGACACTAAATAAATCAGCTTTTGTGCTTACGTGCCATCTCAGGGCGTTTATTAGGTGAAATGTAATATAATCACCGGTTGGGCGCGTCATTATTGCTTGCATGCCCGGCTCATATTTAATGAGGGCTTCTAAAAATACTTTAGAAAATACTCATGCAAGGTTACGTCTTTTTCATAACTTCCCCCACTGCCAATGGATCCGGGGGTCCTTCTCCACCAATGTCCGGCATCATCACCACAAACAATGTCACGCTTGAACTAGCTGGTTTTTGCATCAAAGTATGAAGAAGGGGGCAGGATTTGTCATCACTGAGGTCATAACTAAACGATCATTATAAGGCCGGTGGGAGGTAATGAAAAAACCGTGGTTTCAAGTTTTTTTATTAGCTCAATGACAAACCCCGTATTGCACCTTTATTTTTTTGCCGTGGCTATAACGCAGTTTCTTAACCCAAGGCACTTTGATTATCAACTCGGCTAAAAATCAAACTTAATTTACTGGCATGTAGCGATAATCAATCACTAAACGTTTCAGGATTACTCAGGGTAAAATAACTAACATCTGGGGATTGGCTGAGGTCAAAGACCAAAGGAGTATTGGCTGGGGAAGGCCTATAACGGCAAACCGTCAATGTTTATTTTTGCGCCTTGTAGGGTGAAACTTAGCAAACAACCAGGCAAACCAGCAACGCGCAGACTGGCTGTTATATTGAACCGTTTTTCTAAACACACCAAGCAATTTCATATATTATTCTTATTTTTCTGATCTCTCTAATACTGAAATTCTTGTTCCACAAGACTCGCGAGTAATGTATCTCCTCGCGCAGTCAACGAACTAATTGACAACGATCTGGCCTGGAAGTTGAAGCTTATTACTAATGTTTAACATCTGCTGCTGCCAAGAGTCCATGACCTTTAATCGGGCCACTCAATGAGGCAAATGCAGTCATCTTCAAAATAAATCCTAATCTCCCCATGAACTCGAGTTCTTCGGATTCAGCTAAGGCGAATACAGAGTCAAAATTGGAAAATGCGCCAAGGTGAAAATTTCATAGGGCCTCAAACCAAGGTAATAAGTGGGGCTTTTAACCTTGCCAACATGCCCCAAACCTTGAATAAAGCCGCGGCTAAAGGTGGGTTTTGCCAGCGCCCGAATCACCTTGTAAAGGTAAATGACACAAGCCTGACGACATGACTCTGCCAAGTTTGCCGCCAAACGAAGCATAGCCGGCTCGTCTAATAATCAAATTTTCGGGTTTGTCGTACTACTTGGCCATATATTTTCATCGGTAATTCAATAACTCTTAGGGCTTGAAATAAAATCACTCGCTATCAATAACCAACGTTGGCGCATACTATACTGGCAATCCTATCCACCAGCCCGCAGCATGTAAAACATACACCATAGGTTTGTTGCATCAGTGGCTGAACAGCCCTTTGACTAAAACAAGCGCCGATCAACACCAACTAATGCACAATCTCGCCAATGCCGGCAGTGCCATGCCGAAATTACCGTCAGCACAAAACCTAACAAAGCCTCATGACTGTTTGGGTTTGACAGATTATCGTAGCCTGCACCTTTTTTAGCACACCACCGCATTGTAGGCGGGTTGCTATGGCCTGACATGCTGGCTATCTGTCTTGCTCAATCTCCCGCACCGTTACACCTAACAATCTAGCCGCCTTCACGCAGGATGGGGTGTCAAGACACAATGCCTCAAATCAATGACGTGTTCGCTTCAACCTTTTAGCCAATAAATTAATGACCTGTCAGCATCAATAATGATAAGGTTTTTCAGTAATGCCTTGTAAATAAAGCCCAATATATGCTCAAACAAACTCTTGTGCCCACCAATCAGTACCAAGTCCGGGGGCCGCAAAAACTAGCAAGTACTCCAATCAAGGCCGAAATTGATAGCCGCAATCCCCGTTTCAATATGCCAGCATTATTTCCGGCTGACTAATGGCAACTTACCGTTTGACTGTGTTCATGAACAAAAATACCTTTACCATCCCACTCGCAACTGCGCAAGCAGCTAAGGCCAACTGAGAGCAAACAGCAACCAGCCATTGCCTTTTTGCCCAAAACAAACGAGGCGACCAAACTTTCCCCTTTGTTTGCGTGTTTTGGCCTATCGGCTAACTCTTGTGAGTGTCTCCACTTATCAATTTGTGCTTGTGGCACTGGCTAAAGCACAAAAAAGGTTGCCAATAGTGTCAGCTCATCCAAGTAACAAGTGGGCCCACAAAAAATGTTTAGCCTATTCGGTGACTAATCGAGGTTTTATGGCTTACAAAGGTGACGTGCGCTCTGCTCAACCGCTAAATGGGCATGGGCGCTGTATCAGCAATGTAACCCGAAGGAAATATAATACTCACAACCGGTACCGTGCTCAAATTAATTTGCTGAATGACGTCCTGCATAAAAGGGCGAATCGTTCCCTTGTAATCCCAAGTACCCAGCAAAGCGTCAACCAAAACAAAATCGAATTCCACTAAAAATCGGCACGTCTTGCCAACTTAACACAAGCCACCTCGTTGCAGGAGATATAGTGAGAAGGCCTTCGACGCATCTACACTTAAATTTGCAGGTGAGATAGCACATGGCAAGAATGACATTAAAGCCATGCTGTCCTGGCTAACTTAGCCACAATATAACCATCGCCCGCGTTATTACGCCTCCCACTAACACTAAATATTTTTTCCGGCTAAGGATAATAGCTTTGAATACAACTAGAACCGGCCCCGTGCCCGCACGTTGCCATTAAAGCAAAACTAGTACACCTCTAAGTGGATGCTGCCGCAAGTCCAAGTTCATGCTGACGACCTGCTTCTCGGCTAAACCT
>Ga0163217_1084609_pt1 | contig 10206 bp, 4 predicted proteins | sample SynspAceP_FD_185933 | JGI IMG/M metagenome (GOLD analysis project Ga0163217, IMG submission 185933) | Saline lake microbial communities from Ace Lake in Antarctica - Synechococcus sp. Ace-P (PacBio error correction) | ecosystem: Environmental > Aquatic > Non-marine Saline and Alkaline > Saline ...
GGGGAGAAGATTAATTGTTCCGGGGGTAAAAAATAAAGTTTTTTTTTTGGGGAGGAAAAAGGCGCAGTATACCAGGGTTGGAAAAGTTTATCTCCTACTTTTGGTGGGAGGGGGCGACCAATTGATGGGAAGGGTTCCAAGTATCGGGATAGCTCAAATTTTTGCCCAATGTTCATTTTAACCAATCTACAGCGCAATAAACGCAGTTCAAACCCGTTTGTAACGATACAATTAACGGGGTTTTGCGTGTAATTCAGAATTGAAATAATGATTTATAACCTTAGTTATCACAAAACAAGTTGAAGTTTTACGACAGACACATATTAGGGGGGTTGTTTAAACTTCAATAATCAATTATAAGAATAAATTTTTTTTATGTAAAAAGTTGGTAATATTAACATTAATTAACTTAATTTAGTATAAAATAAATTAATACTTTTATTTACGAATAACTGAAGTTAAAGTAAAATAATTACTAACTAATCAAACTATTTATTTATAAGAATTTAATTGAAATATCTTTTTGTGGTCATTCCAGAAAGGTTATCTATTGGCTTATTTTCCAGAATTGCATGGCAGAACGTTTCGGTACAGTGCGTTCGATTCTCCCAGGAACTATACCTGTACGGTGTGGTTAAGGAATCAGGTTGGGCTACGGGATTTGGATGGGAATTTTCACCCCAATACGCCCTCTTCCAAACTTTGCTGTTTCTATATGTTTCCTAAAAAGAAGATTGCAATTAGGTACGAATTAATTTATCCCTGGATGGATTATCCAATTGGATGAAGTTGTGAGTAGCTAGGTAACCATCCAAGAAGATTCAAAGTATACCTGTATCGTTGAAAGATTTAATATGCTTTAATAATGAATCCAAACATTTTACCAAGGAATGTTGCCGTTTAACTATTGCGCAGCGGAGGAAATCGAATCAACCCCTTTTCCAGTGCGGGACGCTGTTTCTACTTGGAGCCAATTCTAACTTGTATTATTGATGGGGTTATGGGGGTTTTATAATATTGAACCCAATGATATTCAAAGTATAGTGTGTTAAGTGGCCGCTGCCGTGCTATTTGGTATAGGTAGACGGGGGTACATTTATTGTTAAGAGTCCGAACAGTTTAAGCTCCTTCTTTTCGAATATTCGGGTTATGCTTGCGGTAGAAAGTATTTCATACTATAATAAGCTTCTTCTCGAGAGTTTTTACAGTTCGGCGGTATAGATTAGGCTCGATACGACTGGTATAGATTATGTCCGGATGCCATATTCGTTCAAATTTTTTGCATTTCCATTGCCCGGGGTCTTTAGTTAGAGTTTAAATTACAGGATGTTGTGTGTTAATGGCCGGTACCGGATAACCAAAATGCCCCAGAATAACGTAACACAGGATATATATGAAACTAAAACTTAACCGTTATCGTGTTCGATCAGAACGAGAATCCATATATGGTTTTGGACAATTTTACGTTATCCCTTATTTAATCTAGTCTGTTATGAGAATGATCAGCGAAGATAGAAAGGACACAATTTATAGGGGGCTATTTGAAAATGGTTCGGATGTTTCATCGGTTGCTAAAACGCCAAATTCAAAATTGCTAAAAATAATTTTTTAGCTATTTTAGTGGAGTGGGAAGTGCTTGAAGTAATTGGTATTATTCTCGAGAAGATAATACAATGTCGGGTATTTTAGCTAATGAGCCTTGAGGAATTGTTTAAGGGTGAAGAGCTATCGTACAATGAGCTAATAACTCCTGAACTCTTTGATTTATTATTATTATAATGGTTAATGGAATAAATTTTAATATAATTACTTTGGTGGTATTCATTTAGTCTTTGGGTTCGAAGGTTTTCTGCTTTTACACCGATTTAATTACAAAACGGCGTAGTTTTGAATAATTTGGACTCGGTTTGGAGGTTCTAAACACAGATGACTTTCTTCTTTTCGGGAAGAAGCATTTGGAGCTTATTTTTGCAGATTAAACGAATTTGACATAATACATTTTGTTCCACTAGTATACGTATAAGAGGTCTCCCATTTGGATAATATCGAATGGGTAGTTTTTGGGGCAGTATGTGATTTAATTTAGCCATCCATGTTTGAATTGCCAAAGTGATCAATTAAGTCCGTGTTGGATAGGGTTAGAATACCGGGTAAGCGCTAATTCCCTTTCTAGAGCGATTGGGAAGGAGAGGTCTGGGTTTTTATGGCGATTTTCTTCCGTCTATTGCTCCTGTTTTCAACCTAATCACCTGATTTTGAACTGAAAGAAAAGCAGAATTTATATTGAATAGTTTTGCTTTTTTCAATTCTCGTTCCGATTCTGTTTGATTATTTTTAAGGATATTCAGATTTGTTAAATGTTTTTCTGTTCCAAGTCCATCAAATTTTTAACCAACTTTAGTTTAATTAGAGAATTGAAACAAAGATTTGAAAGCTAGATCATTACGACAATTTGTGAAAGAATGAGAATTATCAAATGGGATTTTGGAATATTTTCTATCATCGAAAAGGTATTGAAGAATTTGAATAATACGGAGAATGAGTGCCATTTAGAGGTAACTCTTAAATTTGATACCAGATTAACAAACTTATTAGTCAGAGTTGCAAAGGGAACAATTGACAGATTGCGCAGCAATTTTTGCTGTTACAATGAGGCGGGCGTACATTAGTGCTGGATGAAAATGGAAATCCTACATGAAAGAGATTTGATAGGATGGTGTTATTGTCGGAAGACTACCGATTTTTACTTTGGCATAAACTACTTTCGGTACAAGGATTTGATTACTTGCCTATTGCGTGTGCATTGGTCATCTTGGTTAATTACACGAGCTTATTGGAAGCACACAAGGGTTCGAAAGCAAATATTGTAATAACAGAAAATTTCAACCAGATGATTTGGACAGATGATATCATTCTGGATATGTTGAAAAAAGCGATTTCTAAGATTGGATAAGCTATCTTGGCTACATTACAAAATGCCGGACCATATATTAAAGACATTAGATTTTATATATCTGGGAAAACAACCTCTTTACTAATCACAATATCTGGATCTGATCCTGAGTTGGGTTTTTCCCCGATCCTGGCCATTACGAAGGAATCGGTTGATGCGTTTGGAGGGGATATTATTGTTCCGTATTGACCGTAGGGCACTATTTTTCCTACACGACGCTCTTATTAGGTGTAAACTTTAAATTATAATGTAGATTATGAAATAAAATAATAGAAAATTTTTTGTTTGGGTATTTATTCTTCCTGATTTTTTCACCTGAACCACATCTAGCGATGTAGAGTCTGAGGTGTTTTTGATAATAAACCAGAATGAATTTTTAAAATGATCTGCAATAGTCGCGCATCCGTGCCATATAACATTAATATGAATTGGGACTTTCACGCTTGTCGAATTGCCGTCAGATATCTACTGTCGGTCGTTAATAAGGTTGATGATGGATGACTATGGCAGATTGGTAAAGGCTATTTTAACAAATGATTTATACCTTGGAATTTGTCATCAGGGGCAATAGCGCTGTACGACTTGATTGAACTTTTCGCGAAGTGTTGGGCGATGCTACCCGTTATATACGAGTTAGAGCCTCAGGGCTTTTTATTTTTTATATTTTACTTAGCATTTAGGTATATTAATTGAACCATTTTTCAGAGGCTAATCCTCAAATCACAGGGGCAACTCAGTTGACTTTGATTTAGAGAAGCTGAATTTTGGCTTCAATTGATGCAGTTGAGTGAAGATAAAAAATAGTAATGCCAAAGTAAATAAAGTGGGTGGATATACCATTTTAAACCTAATTAATATTAAATTGCTGAACGTATGACGGTATGCCACTGGCAGGAAAGCACCGATGCAGCAATTTTCATAATATCGTGAACGATTTGGAATCTGGTATTTTGCCAATTTTTAAACGGTACGAAGCCAGAGAAATATATTGTTGTTCTTACGAAGGAATTGCAGGAGTTTTTGGTTGAATTTGCTTATATCATCGGCTCTGAAATTTGATTTTTCTCAACACTTGGGTGGTTTAGATACGTAGGATTTTAACATCATTTGAAGAAAATGATAATCCGTAGGATGTTACTATTGCAACAGTATACGCTAGCCGCCAGACCCGTATTCTGATGACTTAGATATTTCTATACTTCCAGCGTGAATTTAATTGATAATTGTATAGAAGCTGGATATTATGACGATGATCCTTCTTTAACGCCAGCTGAGGATGCTGTAAATATTAAATACCCCAATTAATCAGGAAGTGAGGCGTTTTATATCGAAATGGGCCATATATGGAAGTAGAATACTAGATAGGGAGGATTTGAACATCAGTACAGTTTTCCCGATTTAATAGATAATGCTGTGTAATGCTTATGAGAGCAAAGTTTTGCGTCTTGTAACGGGAGTGGCGAGCTTGATCTCGTAAATCTTGTAAGGGAGAGGCGATGTAGATGCGTAGATGCAACCTTTTGAAGATGATATTTTGGGAACCTAAAAAAATTGCATGGAAACCATGCCCAGAGAAATTACATAAATTTGGTCATGGAAGAATGATGGTTCTTAGGATGGAATAAGGAAGAGTTTAGAGAATTTAACCCTAATACTCAACCCCAGTCAGTATCTAATTCAGAGAACCCTGATATTCGTTGTTGAGTTTTTAGTATTGTTGGGGGATTTTAAGTGATATTGAATGTATTTTCCTTTTATCGTATCTTTTTTCATTAATATTATGACGTGAGATTTATTTGGATAGACACTTACATTAAGAGAATGAGTTGAGGTGAAGATAGAATATACTCTTATATTTAAATGTTGTAGGAAGAGTTTATGATTGATATGAAATTTTCTTTATTGCTGATGCCCTCTTTTGGCTTTTTTTGTTAAGGAACTCATATATAGAACGACCATTATTTCGTTATAATTAGATCTAAGTTTTATGGTTGTTATGAAATAACTTGTATATACGGAGATTCAATTTCTATCTATATAAGAATTTTATAAGGTGCGAAGGCTTGGCCCGATTAAACACGACTGTTTTCGTGGGTTAATTTTTGTGGCAATGAATACAAGACAAGTTCTTGTATTAGGTGACCGGTGTTTTTAATTTAAGATTTACTCAATAGAGTGTGAAGTCAAATCCCTGTCTACGATAAGCATAGTGACTAAATAAGGATGGTTTGTTTGACCCCATTTACATCTGTAAAGCGGAAATCCAATATTTAAATAGGCGAACGACTTTTCTTACTATGGGAACGATGCTAATGGGTATCCTTTATTTTAAAGAATCTGGCCTGCGGCTATGGAATTGATTTATGGTTTTTTCCGTTCAAGCCTGTTTTTTTGATTTTAAAGGCAGGGACTTGGATATCTGTAATAACAATAATGTATTTACCTAACGATTGATATGGATGCGAAAAATGGAATTCGTAATTTAAAAGATCCTGGGGGAGTTATAAATTGTTAGGAATGGAATATAATTTTTTATTGATGTTATGATGAAACGAAAACAACGTATGCAATAGTGTTGGTTTGGGTTTGCCGTTGGGCTAAATTTTGATGGTTCCAATATTGTGTAGCAAGATTTTTTGAGAAGATTATCTTATACGATAATCAGGATGGACGTTCACCGAATTATGATAATGTACCTCTGCAACTCAGTTTGGGATTATGGGTGACATCGGATTTGAAAACAATGATGGTTATCCCGAGTATTGTTAACCTGAACAATGCTTCTGGCATGAGTCAGGTAAAGACAAGACCCTTTTCGACACCCATGGATAAAACTCCCTTAAAGTCAATTATGTTATTACGGCAATTTCCTAAAATGGTACCATTCAAATAGGGTCCTGTAGAGAAGCTGAATATTCGTTCAGCGAATCTCGAAATATTCAGGAATAGCCCATGGATTGAGCTTGGATTAATGGTGGATTTTGACTTGAACGGTTCAAGAGCATTGTAACTAATGATTGTTAGGATATTAGGATAGATTATAGACTTTTATGCGATCTAGAATAGTATTTTTAAAGAAAAGGGCTTTAAGAATTAATAGATAAAATACCATCAGACCTCGCTATTTTATTTTAAGCAGGATCCAAAATTTAATTTTACAATGGTTGCTTCAATTGGTAGATCTAAGACAGGTTTTTCAAGTGGCGCAGCTATGTAGATATTGATAATGAGGTGATTTGATCTGTGGTAAGTAAATATCGAGGGGCTCATTTATTTATAAAAATACCGAAAAAGAAACTCACTTTGTTTCCTTAACTTAAAGAGTAGCCAAGGATACAGCGAAGGTACAGCTACCATTGTGTTATGGAACATTATACAGACCTTCCTATGAGAGTGGTTAAGTCGGGTTGATTGAACGTATTATTTGGTTTGGAGAATACCAAGATAACTTTAGAATTGATATCCCGATGAAGTCGCTGCTGGAATAATATCCCATAGATACCTTTTTAACTTCAGGCAAAGAAGTCCATACCACTTGATTTAATTTAAAGCATAAAACTTTTTACGAAACCAAGATGTTATTTCGATTATGCATTGATGACTAAGGAAACATTTTGTAGATTTGACGAGAACTGCCTTATCAATATTTCTAATAAAGGTCCATACAGTTTGGGATAGTAATAGTGATGGAAAGATGATTTTTATATGGGGGATTAAAAAATAATCTGAACTTGTATTCAACTAATCAAGGTTTAAAACCACTATAAGATCTTTTGAACAAGATAAAGCGTAAGATTGAAGCTATGTGGATGTAGATAGTATGAATGTTGATTTGCCTGTATAGCGGAGCTAACGTTTTCTAAATTCTTAGCAATACCGATGAATAATTATAAATGAATGGTTCGGACTTTACCCCGTTACCTCAACTTTTCAGTGAGAGGCTTGATTACTCTGTGATAATAAATAGCGATTTTGATGGTGATGGATATCAGATTTGTTTTTTTGGGAGTAAGTTCCCTTTGATTACGGTTACCGGTTTCCCAGTAATGATGAGGAATAGGGAGTGGGTTTTTCGTGAGTTAGGAAAGTATCAAAGGAGTTATTGGAATAGAATGGTGACGATGCTGTCTGGATTGCCCTAACGAGCGATAATTAGAAGATTTGGTCTAGTCGGAGATTATATGCCTATAGCCCGTCTTTAGAATGAGATGGATTCACGAAATTAGGAGAAGTAGTTTGAACCAAGGTTTTTGATACAATACAAAAAAAGGTTGATGGAGATGGTTGATGCATCTTTTATCGGAATTTGGGAGAAAATACATTTTTAAATAGTAATCTCTCGGCCTGTGCAATGTATGATGAAATGAATTTGATATAATGGAATTTATTGAGCCAGTCATAACGCGCTTTGTAGACGGAAAGGCGTACTATTTGCCATGAAAAAGGAATAATTGCAAATCATTTGTTAAAGTATTTAAAAATGAGATTATAAGAGCATACAATCAACAATATATTTATCAGGAGAATACAGAGCCTTCATTACAATGTTTATGAAGCCGAACCGCTGGTGCCCTTGGGGAATGAAATAGAGTCTTTAGTAAATAACCTTACGTTAAGCAGTCAGTGTCCGGTTAGTGCCTATTATAAGCGAGATTTTTGTAAATGAGGACTGAGATTATTATCGAGCATCAGTTCAATGCTAAGCCTAACAGGTATCGCTATGCAGAAATTTTGGGGAACTGTTTTAAAGTCCTTGAGAATAGGGAACTTTGGGTAAATTAAACAGCTTGGATAGGATTAAGTATTCAAGACAGTATCAGGAATTAATATAGCTATGAGGGAAAAGTATCTTTAATGCATTGATATGATAATTGATTATAATGAGTCAAATGTTAAAACTTCTGAAAGTTATTGTTTAAAGGTATAACTATTAACTATTATTTACGCTTCCTTCTCCGAAAGTTAAGATGGATTATATGTACAAAGGATGGAAAAAGGAACATCGGCGATAGTATTATTTATGGTAATTTTTGGTATGACTGGCGAAAACTTGCCATGTATGTACCTGAAGCAAAAAAAAATATTTATGCCAATTCACTGTAAAACTGAGAATATGATGATTTCGAATGTATTCGGTACCCTGTTATTTTGAACTTCTTTCCGGTTTTAATAGGCATAGTAGATTAAGAAGGGAAATGCTTATGAAATAATTTTCTATTACGATAAGTATAAAATGGAAAATCTAGTTTAATAAGCATTCATATTGGAAGAGATACGTGGAAGATTTTAGTATCCCATAAAATAAATTGTTAAGTCATGTATGTAAAGATTGACGGTAATCGAAAATACTTTAAAACTTTTGATAGGCAAGTATTGGAATTAATGAAGACTAGTAATGCGGATAGATATCGTAATGAATTTTTTATATAGAAAATGATATGAATTATAGAGAAAATAGCGTGTACATTCTATTTGAAAGTCATATTATTGTTGATTTGGCTTCTTCATAATACTTCAATTACAATTCAAACAAATTAAAAGGAAATTGTTTGTTACTTTGGGAGCGACGAACCACTGGATTTAAGAAATTTAACAATCCAAACGATTCAACATCTATTAAATCGAAATTTTTTATAAGGTGGGGGGGTTGGTTTGGGACCCATTAAGAGGCTTTTTATTATATATTAACGCATATGGTGGCCGAACCAAGGCTCTATTTATACGGGTTGATTATGCTTTTGAGATATAGGATATAGGCACAAATTGCAGAAGGGCTTGGGTTACGATTGTCTATGGTAGTATAATGGGGATTGTGGTTGATTTTATGGTTAACTCACGATGTTAAAGGAGAAATAAACAAATGAAATTTTATTATATAATGTGTGGTATTTCCGAAGCCGAAGAAGAATGGACGCGGTTTCCTACGGCATCAGCTTTTTTGATATGAACAGATGGTGATTGGTGGTATTTAAATAACTCTATATATAGTAGTTTTAATTAAAAAAAATGAACGACCGATTAGGATAAGTTTGTGAGACATTATTACTAATATGAAGCGGTTCATTGATAATGAACAGCAGTATATCATGGTACGTTCATTGTTTTTGGACTTGGGTGTTTTGTGAGCGATTTGGATATGATGGATGGATGATTGTAATATCCATGCTTTTTTGAACGGTTATATTATGAATACGGTGATGAATTTTCTTGAGGAGTTGGAAGCAGATCTCGATAATGTAGAGCTTCCATGGATAAGACCATTGCGATTATAGTGATGTACGGACGTGTTTGTAAAGAAATGCTTCGTAAAGGTGAGAAGGTCAAACAATACTTTTGAGATTGTGGACAATACAATAAATTGAGAGGTAGATATCAGTTCCCCATAGCTAATAAATGGTTATTCCCCGAGAGGGGTACTTTAGTGAGGTAGGTTTCGGGTAGAGGCACGATGAGTTGGGGTTCTATTACCACGTGAAACGAGGATTAAGGAATAATTATTTGATGGAATTGCCCCAAGATTTTTTAAAATAAGAATTATTGAATTATGTTGAACTGAACGAATTTGCGTGCAGTCGTAGTTGAAAAGGATATATTTTAGATAATGATATCCATCCACGAATAGAATTCCAAATAATTGTATCGGGGACTCTAATTATCCTTTACCGTAATCTAGGGGATGGGTCTTGAACTCCGATATTCCTAATGGAGCTGCATAGCCACTTGATAACGATGGTGACTTGATTTATGGTAGAAATATAGACTTTATGCCATTCTTTTTTTACGAAAAACGATACTCAATTAGGATAATATTAATTTAAGTGTTTTTGAGGGATTGGAGGAAAACTGGGCGATGGTTCAAAGTTACCCTAAATAAGGAGATAACCTTTATAGAAAATCGTCAACGGGGGATTTCATATCATCAGTAAGAAAATTAATTTTGATTGGGGAGTTCGAGAGATAGACTTTATGTTTGACTGGGTATAGTAGCAGACATATTACGATATAGACATCGAGATTCTGATTCGCGAAAATAAGCCACCCAGATACAAGGGTAAAAAAATAATTTTACTATACGACAAAATAAATAGAATTTCAATGAAATATTCAATTACGGTTAATTGGTACGGTCATAAAGAAAATGACAGTGAATATCGTCGTGGTAGGCTCTTGTATATATGAAATCTACAGGAAGGACCAAAGAGCATTGTGATGTAAATGGTGATGGTTGAATTTATATGGAGGTGAAAAATTCT
>Ga0163217_1094650_pt1 | contig 10206 bp, 8 predicted proteins | sample SynspAceP_FD_185933 | JGI IMG/M metagenome (GOLD analysis project Ga0163217, IMG submission 185933) | Saline lake microbial communities from Ace Lake in Antarctica - Synechococcus sp. Ace-P (PacBio error correction) | ecosystem: Environmental > Aquatic > Non-marine Saline and Alkaline > Saline ...
AAACCCTGAAATAAAATGTAAAAAGAAAAAGAGAAGGAAATTATATCCTTCCGTACTTTCAATTAAAAGCAAGCTTGATAAAATTTTGAAATGAAATGTTTTTTTTTTGTTCCTTGGCCCCTTCTCCTTGCATATTTTTTGGATTTCAGTATAGGAAATCTTCCCACTCTTTTTCATCCAACTAAAGGCAAATATTTTTCTTTTGGTCCTTTGCCTGGTGTTTCGTATAAACCCCCTAGAATATAAACTTTGTCTCTTCTGGATAATGTAGGCTAATAAGTTTTCCCCATCTTTTTGGTGAGGGAATTGGAATCAGGAGTAAACTCCATGTTTTTTCCCTTTTTCAAAACGATTAGGGCCCTTTCAAAATATTCCTTATTAATATCTGGTGTTTTTTTTCCCATTTTCCCCGTACAAGAAAAATAAAAAATGAATATAAGTCTTGATAAATGTAATTGCTTTATGTATGAAATAAAAAAAAAGTTGAACTCGATTTAAATTAAGTTTTAATCCAATGGTATAATGGTTTTTAAACCTTCTTTGACAATCTCTATAAAAGTTAACTAATTAAATTAACGAAAGCCTTAGTAGAAAATTTAACTTATTGTTCTAGTAAAATTGGTATTAGGTTTAAGTTTATTTTCATTTTACTTTTTCGGTACTAAATTTTTACTTAGATTCCATGAAAAACCGTTTAAAAGCCCTGTATTTACTTTTTACTTATTGTTGGCTGTAAAATTCAAAAGTCCAACAAACAGGAGAAATTGGTGGTTTGGTAAAAATTGATAGTAATTCAAAATTTCAATTGATCTGAACTTTTTTTTCAAGATATAGACCCTTTTTCGGAAACTGTGCCCTTTTTTATACAACCAAATTGATTCCATAAGGGCTATTTTAAATGTATTTTGATTTTGATGGGAAAATATCCAATCTAACCTTTCTCTTGACTAACGGTACTCTTTTAACCACCTTTGTCCTTCGAGGGAAATAATACTAATAGTGGCCTACGGTCCTGAAGGTATTTCCACTTATAGCTTTTCCGGGAAAGTTGAACATGTAATCGCATTTTCCGGAAGCCCCAAGCAAACCAATTACCCAATCGGAATATTGGTCAAAGGTTGGAGAATCATAAGGATAAATGGTATTAAACTTTAAGTAAGGAAATTCTTATCTTAGTAAACAAGGATTTAAACTAAAATTGAGCATGCTAGAATTTTTGGCAAAGCATGGATCAAAAACACGGGGAAATCAGAACTTTTTTTTTGAAATTCCCCTCAAAAGAGTGTTTTTTTCGAAGCGTAAATACTTTTTTTTAAAGATGCCTGGACAACTGTTTTCACCCTTTGATGAAGATAAAAACCTACATGTTGGTTTTGGAAAGAACAGTCTCTATACGTATAGTGGCTTCCCCTCCCTTCGATTCTTCGTTTAGCCTTCCCCTTCACTTAGTGAACTACCAGTTTTTTCCAAAGGGGCCCGATAGTTTTTTTCTTCAGGTCTTAGATTTTTTTGATAAACTCCTTCCACTTCAGGGAAATTCCTACCATTTCATGAAGTTTCAAGGATAATTTCTTGATAGCCCTATTATTCCTGGATTTATGATCTAACACAGCTCAGCAACTACTAAGGTTAATCAACAGAAGGAGGCAATCAACTACTTAAGGATATGAAGAAAAAAAACCAAACCGGATGGCTGTTGTAGATTTCCTCTGGGAAATAGACTGGCTGACTTTGCTCCAGCCTGAGGGATTGGTTGCCACGAGATGTTGATTCGAAATGGCGATCTTTGGATGCTAGGTCTCCTGATCTATGAACAGGGTGAAAATAAAACTGAAGCTTTTCAAAGCTAGCACTTAAGTTCGAGAAATGAAACTCCCTTTGGAATTTAAGAAGTTGGGATTCTGGTTTGAAAATTGATCGAGGGAAAAAAAATTTTTTCCTGCAGGTTGAAGGGATTCGATTTTTAGGCCCATAGTGGAGGAATCTTTTTAAGCGAAAAAGTTGAGTGTATTTTTAGTAAAATAATTAACTGAAATCTGTAAATTATGGTATATGGTATTAAAGTTAATAAGCAGAGTATCTTGATGGTATCAATTTGGGAATTGGATGGTCCAGTCTTTTCAATGGTTAAATCATAATATTAACAAAATGAAAAAAACTTATGGCTTAACGAAATGCCTTTGAGACTCAGTTCGACGAAGTACTAAAAGGGAACAAATGGGCCAAATCAGAGGGGAGAATTATTGGGAAATGCCAAATGCCGGACATGTCGGAGATTCAGGCTCGGGTCTAGTCCTATGCTAAAGTCATCGGCAAATGATACGCAGGAGGCATTAAGTACTGCCAATGGTTTCCAATCGTGGGACGCAAGGAGTCACATGTGAGGGACTCTCTCCTAAAAATAAGGGTAAAACAACTTCTACGAGAGGGTAGGTCATCTCAAAAACCTTTCTTTTTTCGCCCAAAAGCAATGTGTATATTGAATATAAAACAACTCCGTTTTTCCTATTGAAATCAAATGAATTTTAAGAAATTAGTTTTTTTTCAACTTTTTTGTGCATAATAGGGTTATTATTTTTTTGAGATGCACCTGGTTCTTCTAACAATAAGCTAAGACATAATTATTTCCTGACTTTTCCCATTTCCAGATTTAAAACTATCTGATTTTTCCAAAAAAAAAAAATCCTTAGAATTAATACCGCTAGAGCGAAACGGAAGGATTGAATAATGGAAATAATTGATTTAACAGATTTATAATGGAAATTATCTTTTATTCTAAGATTTAAATAGTCGATTACTGCTTTTTTAAATAGAAAAGGAAATTTATTAGCAGAATCGGAACAGAAGGAAGAGGTTCCTGGTGAATATAAATACGTTCGAAGTTCACTATAAACCCTACTAAGTGGAATGATTTACTTGGCTACAAATAGAGGACTTTCTAATTTTTTCGAAAGAATTCCAGTTTCTTGAAGAGCCATCTGACACTTAAGAGTTTAGATTACATAACAAATTGTTGAAGGAAATGGGTTTGTGGGCAATCTCTCAATCTTAATGAAAAAACACGGTGGAAGAATGGTTTTTGCAAATGAGAACCTTACTTGCATTTTTTTGAATTTAAAATTCAAAGTCAAAAGGATTCCGGTTCTATTCAGGACAATAATTTTAAAAAACAAAACGGCTGCCAATCCTACTCCCTTTAAAAATTTTTATTTCTCAATCGTGGAGGAATCATATTTTTCTATTTACCCCTGTCCTGACTAATGAAAAATTTTATTCGGGACCTTGGTATCAAGTGGTGAAATCGAAAACTGATTCCTCATCGGAAGCTTGAGTTTGATTGCCAACACTTCAAGAAAAGGGAAATAAAAATGTATGGATTTACAATATTTTCCGTAATGTGGATCCTACCTTTTCTGTGAATACTCTCAATACCAAAAATGTTTTTTTCTTTTAAATGAAGATAAATCAATAGGTTACATCTGAAAGAAGGATTAACTGGATGAAAATGCTAATCCCAACTTAAAACTCATCCTCTTAGAAACACATTAGATCAAGCTTCTATTTCGTGAAAAAATCATCATTTTCGGAGACTGCTATTGAGGAGCAAAATCCTGTAATCGGAATTGTGACTCTAAATGATCACTAATTTCCGAATGAGCACTACTTAAAGTTTCCTGATTTAATATTCCCTGATGAATAGGAATTCAATTTGCGAGAATGAATCTCCCATCTCCAATCTCTTTTTTCCCCCAACCCTCAACTCATACCAGCCACTCTAAAACTCTAAAAAGGTCCTTTTGGTTAATTGTTCTCCTACAGCAATGGATTGATTGGTGCCGATATTAATCACATCTGGATACTGATTCCAATATGGTCCAGGGCGACGATAAAAGGATCTATTGCACTCGCATAAATTTTTTTTATCTGAATGGAAGGAGTTCCTCCATGCTTTTCAGACTTTGTCAGCACGAAAGAATTGGGTTTAGGTTTTTGAAGTCAAAATGAACTTCACATAATCCTTGTAGGCCTCCACATAGGCAATTTCCTTGAGGAGGCACTTGACGAAGTTGATACTTCTACTTTCAGGAAAATGTAATCGAAGCGGTTTTTCTCTGAAATCTTTTTGTTCCAGGATCGTCCGATTGATTGAGTTTTTCAAAAAATAGGCCAGAGGCCTTTTAATCTGTGTTCTTTTCTTGACGATTTTCTTAAAAACTGAACGTTCAAATTCTTTTTAATAATCTGGGAAAAACAGTGTAAATATTTTACCCCCAAAATGGGAAGAGGATGGTGTTGTTTTAGGTGGGCAAAAACCCAAGGTAAATTATTTGCCTTGAAACTAAAAATCCTCTCTTTTCCTCAAAAAAAAAATATTTAGGAGCTATTGATATTATTTTCATAAAAAAGAAATAATCACTGGAATTCGAATGAGTAAAAACATAAAGTTTTTCTCCTATATCTTGTAATGAAAACTGCCTCAAGTTCCAATTCCAAAAAATTAAGAAATTTATTAAAAATTCTTCCGGCATCTCATCCAATGATTCATAAATAAGATAAGGCTGATGACGTGCCTTTTTTAAATGTAAGTTCGTTTTTCTCATTTTATTTTAAAGTAATAAGAACAAACTAGAAACTTTAAGGAAAGTTCTTCGTAAAGTTTTGACATCAATTTTTTATCCACGACAAAAATCCATATAATATGAAAAAATAAGTTTATCCCTCTATTCGCTCTTCTCTTTATTTTTTCTTTAGCTGTAAAGATGTAGAAGAGAATTCCCCCAAATGTAAAAAATTTGCCGGTAAAGTATCAGTCTACATCGAAGGTAATATGGCTTGGTGATAAAGTTTAATTTTGTGAATACACTAGTATTTAGATCCGACGGAACTTTTTTCTAGTGAAGACTACAACCACAGCTATTGGTCCGATCAAATATTGGGTTACAGAGGATATTTTTCAGAGATTTAATACTATAGTTTAATGAACGGGTTACTATATCTATTTACAATGAGTGTTTTAACTATGATTGCAGCTATTAAATTTAATGTGCCTAAAATAACTTAAGGTTCGAAGAAGGAAATTATATTGTGGGATACGCTATTCAAAAGAAAATTATACTCAGCTTTCTGTATCTTCCCCGAACCCAAGAATGTAAACCTGAATCTTATATAAAGATTAATTGATGAGGATACAACTAATTGAAAAGGCTATTTCAATTCTGAAGTAGCCTTTTTTTATCCATTTGCTCAAGAGCTACTAAATTAATCTTTCTTCTCCAGCCATTCCTCAAATACCTTTAAGCTTTCCTGCCTCAAGCCATTTTTCCCCATTGGATTTTTGCGTCTGTAGGATTGAAGCACAAGCCTCTCTGTAGATGTGTCGATTGTCAATCAGCCAGTCATCCCACCTAGTGTCATTCTCGAGTAGGCATTTGTGGCATTAAAGAGAACTTTTAGGTGAATAGCACATAACAATAACCTATTTGCAAAAGAAAAGAATAATAAAGGAACCGCCGAAGCACACAATCGCTGGACGGGGCCAAACAGCGGTTGCTCGCGGAAGATCGATGAGACGGCTATTCGCGAGAGATGTTGCTAGCTTCGCATATCCTAAGCTCTTATCGCTATCTCACTGGAGACTGATTGCAAGTATGAGGGCTGTGATACTTCGAAAAAATTAAAAAAAGCGCTCTCTCTGTCTTGTACTGACTCACTCGCGTGTGCCGTAGGGTCATTATTCTTATTAATCTTGTTTTCCTGTATTGCGCCTACAATCTTCGTCCTGTCACACCACGCACATAGGCCCACCTCCCGCTATTCATAGCCATTTGTGCCAAGCTTATCGCTCTGCGCATAAATTGTTTTCTGTTGTCATGGATTTTAATTATTGATGTTTACGCTCTTTGATAGTCTCCTAATTATTAAAGACGCCAGTAAAGAGATTTGAGTTGCTTATGAAAATTTATTTCTCCATATCTCCAATTCTTATTCCCCAACCACTTCAACTTCCATCTCTACGCGACTCATAATCTGCCAAGAAGGGTTCTTTTTGTAATTATCATTTACGCTATTGCGGTTTGCATTTAAATTAGTCGGTTTTTTTATAGTGTACTTTGTTTTGATTCCAGTCAAGGCTTCATTAAATGGAATTTTCTCTCTTGACTTCACCGAATCAATATACTAACAGTAATATATTACTCTTGTGTTACCTAATCAAGTTACTAATTTGTAGTGAACTTTCCCGCGTATCCCCAATATAACGCAGCTAAGGTCGGATGATACGGAAAACATGTTCAATTCATTGATATATACATTATTGTTTAGATCATTTTTCGGTTTATATCACTACTCAATCTCCATATCTCGTATCTACTTTATTCTTCCAATCTCTTTTTTTCTCAAACCCTCAACTCATCCACCGGATAACCTCTAAGAACGGCCCGTGAAGTTACGAATTTACGCTAATGCGGTTTTTGCCAGCTTGAATCAGGGTTTCCGTTGATAGAGAAACTTTTGTTTTTTTGATTCAGTCCACGCTTCATTAATGGGATTTCCTCATGCCGGAGTCAACACAGGTAATAATTACCCTCGTGTCACCAACAAGGGTAAATTTTGAATGAATTTACCCGCGTATCACTCAATAAAACGCAGCTAGGTCGGTAAATCGAAAAACATGTTTCAAATTCAATTGCATTAATACTTTGGTTGAGATCTTCGTTTTTAATCTCCAATCTCCTATCTCCTATCTCTTATTTCTCCTATTCTCTTAATTCTCCGGCGCTCAACTCATCCACCGATAAACCTCCAAGAACGGCCCGTGAAGTTACGAATTACGCTAATGCCGGTTTTTTGCAGCTTGATCAGGTTTCGTTGATAGGAAACCTTTTGTTTTTGATTCAGTCGCGCTTCATAAATGGATTTCTCATGCCGGAGTCCATACAAGTAATAATTACCTTGTGTTACCAACAATGTAATAAATTTTGAGTGAATTTACCCGCCGTATCCTCAAGAAAATAAGCTAGGTCGGTAATCGAAACATGTTCAATTCAATTGATTATATACTTTTATTTGAGATCTTCGGTTTTTAATCTCCAATCTCGTATCTCCTATCTCTTATTCTCGCAATTCTTTTTCTCCAACACTCAACTCATCCAGCGGACTCATAACTCCAAGAAGGGTTCTTTGTAATTATCGCCTACCGCAAATGGACTGGTTTCCGAATATTGATGACATTTTTAGACACAGATTCAATATGGTCTAGGGCGACGATAAATGAGCGATGCACCCGCATAAAATTGATTGAAGGAAGGAGCTCTTCCATAAACTTTTCAGACTAGTCGCGAAGATTGATTATAGGTTTTGAAGTCAAGTAAATCCTTCACATAATCCTTGTATGCTTCCACATAAGCCAATTTCCTTGATGGAGACTTTGACGAAGTTTGGATACTCTAACTTTCAGGAAAATTGTAAATCGGATTGGGGTTTTTTCCGACTCCTTGTTTCAGATTGCTCGTTTTGGATTAGTCTTTCGAAAGGTAAGCCGAGGCTTTTGTGGCAGCATTTAAAAATTCCCTCGTAACTGTAGGGCTTCAGCCAAAATAAATCCAATGCGTCGACTTTATATCCTTCCGGATGTGCAAACTGATGATAAGCTGTCGCAAAAATGATTCGAGGTGCTCCGATTTGTTTTCTTCCCGTCCAAGACCCTTGCAAGCTTCCATTCCAGATAAGTCCGGCATTTGGGAGTATCCATAAAGATGAGTTGCACTTCTTTTTTGATTGATAAGCTCAGCGCTCGATGGCGTTAGAAAACTTTCCTGTCAATTTCAAAAAAAAGCAGTTTGCTCATGAACTTGCTCACCAATTCCTAAGGCTAGCGGTCATCGTCTAATGGCTACGCCAAGTTCAGGATCATTCGAGATTCAGGTAAAGATTTTACCCAATACTCCTTGATTGGCTCGGCAATCCAAAATTTCCAGCGATGTTTTTTCAAGGATAGAAGCAGTGCTAACCTTCGCTTTGGTATTGCGTCAGTCCATTCCCGTTTTTCATGGGTATTCCGGGCTATCTGGAATGCAGTGGGAATATATTGATTTTTTGGGTTTCAAAAGAAGAGTGTTTTACCCAATGAAACTTCCAGTTTGCTAGAATTTTCACAGTCTTGTTGAGAGCTGATGCTCATGTTTAAAGCAATTTTCCAAAAAGGAAGTAAGTAACAATGGAGCGATGATCAGTTCCTCTTTGGGCGTTTCGATCTTGAATATTCCAAAGACACTTTGTTGAAAAGTCCGCATTTTCATCCACTCAAATGTAATCGTTGATGAAATTCACCTCTTTGCTTTAGGAGAGTCTCTTCCTTTTTGATTTTCATAAAGGAAACAAATAGCGCATCATTCCTGAGAGCTTGAGTAAGTTCCTGTGCTTTTTTCACATCCAGATTAGTAAAGCGCGTAATATTATTCGCGGTATTGAAAAAGAAGTGTGGGTGATCTGTGCGTTTCAAATAAAGAGAGCTCGGTATTGATTTCGCTGTTGATCAGTTTCCTGCCCGAAGCGAATTCATCTTTTTGCCAATTCTGGACTGAGCCTACCGCGGTACGATTCCTATGGCATAATAAAGCATCAAATGGATAACTCTGCCGATAGCCAGCGCTTTCCCGGTTTTTGTAGATTTTAATCCGGGTTAAATGCTTTGAACATCGCTCGGGTAAATGGAACCAAATTTTTCGAAAGTAAATAATCAGTCCAAGTAGAATATCCTGAGACTACTACTAGAGAAGAAAAACGAAAAGCTTGCCTTGGAAAAAGAATACTTGGGACTAATCCAAGTCATATTTCCATAAAAAAATAAGGAAAGCAGCATGCAGACTAAGAAAGATCTGCCGGTACCCAAAATTCCGGCAGGAATATCAACTCGCCACGAGGGGGAAGAAAAGGAAGAAGCAAAACGGAGATCAAGGTCCAAACCGCAACCCTAGTACATGAACTAAGGATTGGAGACGCGTTTGCTGAGTTGAGTGTGGAGCTATAGGGGTGATTTTCGTTGTAATATTAACTTAAAAAGTATGCGCATTCTATGAAATCCGATCTACAGATAGCAAGTTTTACGTCTAACAAAACACCCAAATGAGCAGATTAAGGCCATTTGTCGATTCCCGCTGGTTTGATCTGCCTAAAAAGGGGTCCTTTGTCGATATAACCTACCCTCGCTATCTATTATTAATTTTTCCCTCAAAACAAACCGGCTTTTTTTGGGGTATGAATAGGCAAGGAGAAAAAATCATCAAGTTGAAAAAACCAACCTCCCTCAACTCTGTTTGAAAGAATCAACTACTACTACTTACCAGCAATGAAAAAAAATTATCTATTTACTCGTTTTTAATCTGTTTTTGGCTTTGCTTGACTCAGGCGCAAGCAGACGCCACCCCAGCCAAAACACCCGCACGTATAATAGGAGTCGCAAAAAGACCTGAAGACCGCGACCTGTCTCTTATGCCACAGCTGCTTTATATAAGTCAGGGACTGAACACCAATATGCAGTGGTGTATGAATGATGAAGGGAAATTTTTCATCGCTGGAATTTGAAACCAGGTAGTTTATGATCCTTAAGATTACTTTTCCTAGGCTTTGAAACGAATAGTGGATCAAGGACATTACAGGTGACTTCACCTACGGAGATTATCAACTTAGGAAATATCGAAATGAACAAGATGAGGGCCGTTTGCCCTTGAAGAAAGTTACGGTTTCCAAGGTCAGCGGGAGTTGGATCGAGGAGCGTGTTCGATCGGACCAATTCTACAAAGCAAGAAACGATAAGAACTACTGCCGGTGTGATTGCTCAGACGTACTTCGAAGAGTACCATGCTCTCGGTGGATTTTTGACGGTAAACGTTTCCATCGTGGGAGTAAGTAACATTCAGGTATTGATTGACAACAGACCTTCGGCCATCACTGAAGAGCAAGCATTGCAGATGCGTTGAGACAAAATTCCCTGCTGACGAAATCAAAAGCGGTAGAGGTGTTACTTTCTGGCCATCAGCAAGATTTGACGCAAGAGGGCACTTCTGGGGTGATTAACATCATCAACCAGAAGAATACACTTTCAGGGAATGAGCTGAACGTCAATAGTGGAATTTGGGTCTTAAAAGGATCAAATTTAAGTTTTGAATGGTGGCTGGCAACGAAAGGTAAGTTTTGGATTTTTCACTG
>Ga0163217_1005545_pt1 | contig 10205 bp, 26 predicted proteins | sample SynspAceP_FD_185933 | JGI IMG/M metagenome (GOLD analysis project Ga0163217, IMG submission 185933) | Saline lake microbial communities from Ace Lake in Antarctica - Synechococcus sp. Ace-P (PacBio error correction) | ecosystem: Environmental > Aquatic > Non-marine Saline and Alkaline > Saline ...
ACCCCACGCAACCTTCCCTCAATCACGACTCGGTTACAATTTTCGCCACCAGTGGTCACTTTTGGCAGGACCGGGGCTCATATAACGCCTCGCCAATGCATCCTTCCTCGACGCTTCCTCCACCACTCATCGGGCGGCGCAGGAATCGGAGACTTCCGGGCAACGGCTGGTCCATTCCACCCGGACATCCTGGGTGCTATGGGCCGCCAGTTATATGCTGCCGCAACACCGGGCCCGTTTCCCCAACGGCAGTCACGAGATGCCGTCTTTTGACCGATGAGATGCGCTTGGCGAACCTTTGAACCCGTTCCTGCGTTATGTCTCCATATTTTGGGGTCACCTTCATATAAGACTCCCTGATCATCGGCGAGGACATTGATCCCCAACCAACGCACTGCGGCGGCCGTCCACACTACTGGGATGCCGGAATCGTCCCCGGGATGAACAACGAGAACCATACCCAACGCCAGTACCAATGTCCGTGCGGTAACCCAATGCGTGGTCACATCAACCCTCCCCACAGGAGCGACCCGCCCGCCCAAGCTGGACCCGCCCCGCAATCAAAGGGTTGAACACGACAGGTATAAGATCAAGCGATTTGTGACGATATCGGCGCGGGCACCGGCCCAAGGCCGCAATATTCTGCAACCATACCGGGCTGCCCTCGCGCCGTCGGGTAAGATTCGGCCACCGGATCTGGGGATCTGGCAGCGCAACATCGTCCGCACTTTCACCTCCATCAGACCGACAGTTTTAAACGGCCATCACTCTGACCAATACACAGAACCCCCGACACACACAAGGCAAACAGCATCGAACACAAACATTCAGGGCACCACGGCCAAGCTCTTGTATCTCGTCCCAGAACGCATTCACACCACGCTAAACCAACCCCCACGTCGTGTCACCCTGGAAGCACTACCGACAACATTTTAAAGATCAAACGGCGCATAAAGCTCCAATGCCACGGCATGGCAAAACACCCTCACACCCCCCTACAAACCTGCCCTCCAATGGGTATCATCTCCACAAACCTCCATGGCAAACCAACCCCATAAAACATCGCAGTTCCAACCGCCAAATATCCACATTCCTGCACGTCACGATCTCTACCCTCCGGCCTATTGCCACCTTAACCAACGGTCATCGGCGCAGGCGTACCGCGCACCGACCATACCCCCCACACCATCACCGCTGCACCCACACAATACGGTGGCAAATCCATCACCCACCGAAAAACCCAACTGGTCCAGTCCCTCCTGAATAACCACCATTGGACACTTCCGATGATAGTTCCCCACAGCAAATCCCCAACTGAATATAAGAACGAGCACCAGACACAAACTCCCATTTTGGACGGGGGGGGGGTTTTTTGATCGGGCGCGCGACGCGAAACATCGCCAACACACGCCACGCAATGCACCGTCCGACCGGTCTATAATAACCCACCAACCAGAAAACGGACCCCCACCATGGCCAGACCCATAACTACCTATCCCGAAACGCAACCAGCCCCTCAAGCAGAAATCTGTCTCGTGCGGCAATGAAATCTCCGTGGTCAGGTTGCCTTGCACATCGCTTGATAAATGCACAGCGGCGCGAACTCTTGTCGACCAACCCGACCACCTATACGGGACGGCCTCCACTCGCGATATACATCGCCGGCCGCCAATCCACTTTAACTCACCCATTTCACGGTCCAATCCCGCCAAACCAACTCCGATATTCGCCACTCCACGCTGGAAAAGCTTTCCCGTATGAAGTTCACCCAAAATACTCCGCGCCGGCACAAGCGTTCCCGGCCAAATGACAAAAAATTTACCAATCGGCCCACGGCCGTTCCGGTCCAACCTGACGAACGCCTCCATTCGCCAAAGCCGATTGGACGGCCGATTGTTCGAGTATCACCAATCGGACTGCACCTTACCAATCCAACCGGGATTACAACGATGCTGGGATATAAATTCGACCACTCGCCGTAGAATTTATCCAAGATCGGGATTGTTCCCTACACCAAACCGGAATTGACGACCTCCTGTACCGGCCCCTCGACCATTCCAAAGAATCAAAAAAATGGATCGACTAATGGATACCTCGGCCTGTATCAAACAACCTGGAACGCCTTGGTAGAAAAATCGGCCCACCCCACAGAACATCCTATCCTAAAATCCAAGTATCCTCACTCCCCAAACGCAGACCGGCGCGGCCGAACACACGCCCCACACAGGGCAACAACGTCTCCCTCCCTCCACCTTCGCCACTCCGAATGACATATACCAATCGGCACCCCACCCCACAAACGCAAATCCTACGGTTCCTCAAAAGAACACACGTGCATACTTCGCCCCCATGCACCCCATTCCTACAATAAATAATCCGAACATCACAGTTTACTTCACGCGGCCACGCCATAGCCCCTAGCCAAAGCCACCCCTCGCACCACCCGCAACTCACAACATCCTTCGGATTTATCCCATTCCGGCTGAGTCGTACATCCCTCAACCTCTTAACCGCAACGATCAATCCCGCCTTGGCCACGGCTCCACACCGTGCCAACATGCGCAACCGACAACCCGCCTTTGCATCCAACCAAGCAAAACCCTTCCGAAAATGTTCAATACCCCTTTTACAATACCGTCCACCATCTTCATCTATCCAAAACCCCACCACCAAGCCCTAATCCATCATCTCCACTGCCCTAACCCCCGGTAAAACAAAATAACCCTCCATCGACCGCGGCCAACTAACAAATATCAACACCCCAGCCCGCACCAAAGGCCCAACAAGGCCTTCCACACCACAGGCACTTCTCCGTCGATCCACCAATTCTCCACCGCCTACCCATCTCCCCCACCTGAAATACCAAAAGCCCAAAACTATTCACTGCAGAATCACAGTTAAGCATAGCTATAAACCAAAACGAGATCCCCCGCCCGCATCACTCAATCAGCCAACCGTCACTTCCGAATCCATAAACTTTTTCCCTCATGCCCATCACCACGCCCCGAAACCCAGAACAACGCCCACTATCCCTCTCACGACACACATCCGAATTCCTCAAGCCTCCACGGCCGATACCCGCCACATACCACTTCAAAATCCCGCCCCATCCGCACTCCACGACATCTACACCTCCCGACATCACACATGAACCCTCTCACAGACCATTCACCCTTGATATGGTATCCCACACCCACACCCAATCCAATCCGGACACCTCCGATCGCACGAATCCCCTTGCATTGTTCGAAATCACACCGCGCACATCGCACTTCCCCCCGATTCCTAGAAATCACACCCCCATACCCAAATCCCCCTCAGCACGCCTCAACCACTTTGCACCTTACACAAACACCGCATAAAGCACCCCCTCCACTCCCCGCTCCACAAAGACCCCAACAAATCCCCACAAACAACTTTCACGCACCCAAGGCGCCACACCTCGATTCGTACGACCACTCGAACTGCCAAAAAAACCTTCAAACATACCAACTCCATTATTCCAACCCAACTAAAACCCTGAACCGGCTTAAATCATATTACCACACCTGAACCAATATTCAACCAAAAACACCCCTTACCCCTACAACCCACAATCCTCAGAATCCACCACATCATCTCTCCCAACCTTTACTATGCCCTAGCTTGTCTGCCTCCACATTGCGTCACCTTTCAGTTGCGCACCAATCAACACCTCACCTCAATTTCCCCATCATACCTCCTAAATCTTAATCACACAATCACACGAATAGCCAACCATCATTACAACGCTCCCCTAACACCATTTCACAACTATGAATTCCCAACTCTACTCGTCCCATCGTTCCTCACGACGTCAACCGCCACAAATTCCCAATCCCCCAACCCAACCTGACACAACCCAACCGTCACGTTTACACCCAACACGCGAATGTTTCTCTATTTCGTCAACCTCAGTTAACAACAACCTATACTCCTCTAAAAACAACCAACATACATAAATGCCTCACAGAAATCCCAAATCCACTCCCCCCCAACTATCACACACTAACACCAAATGCACCCTCTCAATATCACCAAACAACCATCACACACCTCTCCTTCCCATTCTTCCACATGTCCCTAAATACCATGTTCCCCACCCAACTCCGCTACGCAAACACTGCCAATCCGTCACGGACCACCAATCATCTCTCCACACTCTACAACCCGCGACCAACTCCTGGCACGCATTTCTCAAACCGGCTTCCCCTTTGACCTACACAATCCGCATACTTTTCTATGATGCAAACCCCAACACCAACCGAACCGACCGCTCATCATACATTTCCACCGTACACTTGCCCCTACGGCTATCATCGACACCTACCGCCGGCCTACCCCAACCCACGCACCACGAAAAGGCTAACTTCAACCCCCCCATAATCATCAAGCCATCACCCCCCAAACTACCATCAATCCCCACCAACCCACGACACATCAGCCCCAAACACATCAAACACATCTCTCACCAGACCTTAACTCTTTTGATACGCCCAAACCCACATCACACCACACACATCACCCACCGTCACACACATCGCCCACCAAAAACCGCACTTCCATCAACCTCAAATACACCATAAACCCCACCGCCAACTACCACCAAAACCCAACGGGGCTACCAAACCCTAGATACCTCCCCACACGACGACCAAACGACGCCTTTTTCTAACCACCTTAACGACAACAAAACGTTACCCTCGCTTTACAACCAAAAACTAAAAAGAAACTTCAAACCCCCCGTCACCACCACTATTCCGATCCTACCACCCCACGAAACACATAATCCATCGCAATCAAAACCACCTATTGAAAACCGACTCATCACCTTCCTACACCCACCCCCAAAACGCACACACCAAAGCCGACTGTTACTCTTATCAAATCTTGCGACCGGTTATTCCCTCGCCACGCAAAACCCCTCCAAAACTTCCTACAAACCAATCTCTAACCCCACTCGTCAAATCACCTGCCATCTAGATCCCCACCGCCCACAACTCCAATACCCCAAAACTCAAACTACTTCCCCAAAAATAACCCGCCACCACACAATACCGACAAGCTTCACTCTCAATCCACAAAAGCCAACCCAAAACCACCCCAGAGCACAACATCCCACCCCACTTTCCTCCAAACCCCCCAGGATCCGCCCCACAATATCTTCCCAGCACCTTCCCTATCCGGAACGATTGGAATCACTTACCATTCCACTCGACATCTAACCACCCAATACCGCGATCCTTATCTCCGCGATTCTTCAAACGAATCAATCCCGCCTTGCCGATTCGCTACATGCCAATGTTCTCCCACAACCTGTCACGCCACATAATAAATCCTCGGCACGAACCCTCGTCCACCGCGGAATACACCAGCTTCCCCTGGCACCAAAAACAACGCCCAACCCTATCATCACCTACGGATTCTCGTCACCATCTTCCCAAACCAGTTCAAGAACCCGCTTCTGACCATCACAACAGAAACAACTTCCGTTTAGACAAAGAAGCCCTAACGACGCACGAACCACGTCGACCCCCACCCACCACCGACTCCGCGGAACCCAGCTAGCCTACGCTCGCACCTTCAAAAATCAACGCACCCGCCCTCGATCCTTTCGATCCCCACCTAGCATGATTAACCCGCTAACCTTACACGAACCTCCCGACATACCCCAATCCTCACTCCCGGCCATACCGACTTCCAAAGATTCGACGTTCTATAGGGAAAACAACTCCCACTCACCTACCTTTCGCCCACGCCAAAGCCCCGAAAGATTACACCATAACCGTTCACACAGCAAATATACATCTTCAGCCGACCAACCATCGTAACCTCTGAATCCAGCCACACAACTCACCCAATCACCCACTACATCAACACCATCAAACCCGCCCATCCACTTACAACCAAACCCCCCCAACACAACCACTGCGAAAAAACCCTCGGTTTCACTCGGCACTGAGCCTACCGGTAACAACCGAACTGTGCCCACCCTCTGCTAAACAATCCGCAGAAGCCACGTTCTTACCAAACCCACTGAAAAACCGAATCGCCAAACATCCAATACCGTATTACACACCAAACACCCAAATCATCTACACCTCGATCCCCCAAACTAGTCCCCGATACCTCCTGCCCTCTATCTCCGCTTCCTTACCAAACCAAATCACTGAGCTCTCAAGCTGATCGACCCCTTTCAAGCTCCACCATAAAACACCTTAGCTTATCCATCAACGGATCAAAACCGAATCAACCGACCCCCAAGTCACAATCCATTCCAAACAAAATCGCCGCGCAAGTACGCACATACCAACCCCGAAAGTCAAAAAACAAACGGCAAACACTAAAAACCAGCCTACAAGATCAAACCTTCCTCCCCCACCCCCGGACACTATCCCAAAAAACAACCAAAAAAACAAAACTACCCTCGTCATTCTCATATCCTCTTAAACCACGCTTTAAAAACACTACACCCACCAATCCATAACTCACACACCAAGCCTCCACTGCAAATACTCCCCGTCCATCAAATCACCACACAAGAACACTAATCCCTCCAAACCACTCCTTGGCACCAACCCATCCCACCAACTTCCCATCTACCTGAAACAAGATCGCCTCCTCACTTCGCAACAGCACTCTCTTCATGTCATCAAAACACCCCTACCCCCCTATCACCCAATCAAACCATCGCCCTACCGGCCCCATCAGCTTTCTCAATGAATTCAAAACCAACCGAATCCACCCTCCTGCAACATTCCCTAAATCCACCCAACCCCCAACCCAGACCCGCCCAACACCCCCCCCCCTAAGCCCACCTCTCCTAACTTTAACAACCCCTAACCCCCCTCCCCCCAAAACCGCCATCAACCCCCAACAACAACCCCGCCCCCCCGACCGTTCACCACCGCCAACAACCGCCAACCCCCCACTGCTCACCCATATTCTTCACACTGGCCCTTTCACACCACCCATTCCCACATCCAATTTCAACAACTCATTCTAATCCTCTCGATCCACTCAACCTGGTTCATTCAAAAACAACTAAAACCTCCCCCTAAAATAGAATTGCACCACCTCCCCCCGCTATCCGCCAAACCTACATTCCTCTTCCCAGTTCGTGTCATTCCCAACCCACCGATTCCTGAAACCCATACGTCGCACAGCCATATCATCCCCTCATCCGTGTTCGCATCAACCATCGCCTAATCACGCAGTCCCAATCGATACTTTCGCCATCGCATCCAATTCAAGGAACCGCGTCGAACACACGCACTCGCCTAAACCATGAAACTTAAATCACACCATCATCTCCATCAAAAACACCCTCAATCAACTGATCCTCGCTTGTTGAATCCACTTGCGCAAAGCTTCCAGCCACCTCTTCGACACCCATCTCAACAACTCTGCTCCCACACCATCAACTCACCTCAACACACCCCACTACCAATGTTCCACACCACTCCCAACAACGCCCCGTCACACAACACCATCACCGCCATAGAAGCACACCCATAACCGATTTTTCCCCCAATCGCAATTGGTCCTCATACCCCATAAACCCACACACCACCGCATCAATTCCCTTCCACAACCACCCCAACAACCCATAAGACACGGTTGCAATACCTTTACAATCGGCAAACGACCAAGGTCTCTCCCCCATGGTCAAACACCTGAAACTACCCCACGCCAATTGCTTACGCACCTCACAACCTGCACCCAGCCTCAAACACCTTCCCCCTTCACCCGCTCCAACACGTCCGATCAAACCATCCCTCGACACCATACGCACACCCCAACAACACCCCCCACCACCGAATACCTCCCCATCCTTACTGGATCGCACCAACCCCTTCCAACACTTTTCGCCAGCAACACCCCACCACCCGACCATAATTCCAAACTATCCCAATCCCCAAAACCCACCCTCCCCCTCTGCCCCCAATAAAACCAATCGCACATCTTATCCCCACTTTCCAAACCCACAACCCACAATTAGGTCGCCACAGTCCACACCAGCACTTTAAAAAAACCCACTCCCAACGCCAGCAATAAACATTACAAAAACTTAACACAATTAAATCACCGCCCTTTTGCCAGCCGCCAGAATGCCACCATAACATAATATTATTCCGACAAAACCCCACTTACAGCTATCCGACGATCTTTCTCCGGACTCTACCCAAATGGGATCGGCACCAACCACCGCCCCCCAATCGCCTACGGCCACCCGCTCTTGCATACCGCAACCGCCACCCACCCCGCACATCTAAATTTCTCGATATGCGTCCCAGACCCACCAAAACCTCCACCGGACCAACCGGAAAGATAATATATCCCCACCCAACCACGCCAATAATACAACACCGTAAGGGCTCCTCCACACCGTCCAACCCCAGTTTGCTCCATCCCTTCCTCACCCCTCGCATGAAAAGCGCTGCCACAAGTCACCAACCTCCAATCGTCTTGCATGAATACCCCAAACGCAGCCCTTCCGTCACACCAAAGAAACCGCGGGTCCAATCCACCTCAAAAGCCCATTTCGCGTCGTCACCCCCCCCAATCGCCACGGCACCATTACTCAAGCCAATCCTACGTTATCTGCCCCGAACAAAATCGAGATCAATGAAACTTCACCACATCAGCACGGACCCGTCACCCGACACCGCCTTGTCGAAACGCGAAAAATCTCCCAGTCTCCAACCTAACGCCCCACCCAACGCACGAACATCACCCTTCACACCCATTCACATTTCAGCCATCACACCATACACCCTGAATTGAACACATTCACGCTCTCACGTAAATTTTAATTTGCGGCATAGTTAGTCCCGGCCTCAACTAGCCGCCCCACAAGCACATCGCAATGGCTCGCATAATCGGGCTCACACGCAAAGGCTGGTCCGGATATTGTCACTCCCAGGCACAGGCGGGACCGGTAACCTCTCTTCCTCACGCAGTATCGGATATAAATCAAACCCGCCTCGCCAACGACATCGGGTAGCCCCTCCGGGAGTCGGACACCAACCGTTTCCCTGCAACAGCTCAGCTTACCAGAAATCGGGCACCCAAGGACTCGCAGCCCAAATTATCTTACGCCTCTTGGGCCCCATCTCACAAACAACGGCGCATCCAATCCAGCGCACTTCCCCCCGACACCTGATGCCCAAATTCGGACCTCCGCTTACCAGACGACACAATCCACCAAATCCGACCGGTCCACGATAATACTCTTGCCTGCATTCTCCTCAAAGTTGGAAAGGCCGCCTGGCAACTGCATACCCTCCCACACCCCGGCTTGCCTGCTCGGTCCCCCTTTACACTCATCCCACATGTCTCCCATTCGCCAATCGCTTCCCGACGCTTTACCCTGTCGCCAACGCCTCTACGACCCAACCACGGATAAATCCACATGCGCGGCCAGCAGCTTCGGTCTACCCCCAAAGACGCCCCAATCCCATAACGGAACATCAGTTCACCGATCCTCGTTACCTCGGCTTGTCATGTACCGCTACCTCGACCCAGCGGTCGCTTCTTCGGGTTAACTTCACACGCATCACCCTCCCATCAAAGCCCCCCCCGCCTTTTCAACTTAACAGCCGCGCACAACCCGGAAGCCCCACGCCACGCCCAAGCTCCCACCTTCCTCCCACTTCCTGCCGTGCTTTGGATCCTCCCATCCTCGTGTCCGTATCAACTGAGCTTTCCTCACAAAAAACAATGGGGTGCCCGACACGACGATCTGGTCAATAGCGGCACCACCCTGAAAGCTGGAAACGTTGCCCTCTTCTCCCATCAAGTGGTAATAACTCGACACAATCGGACCCAACCTCCCCAAGCTCGGCCATCCCGCCGTTCAATACATCGCAACTCATTACGCTCTTCAATGAATGGGCATCGCAAAATCCTGTCGATACCACGCAAACCGTTATCTGCGAGCGCGCGCATGAATTTCCACAACTTCCATCCCCGGCTCCTGATCGGATCAACCCATCCATTTCGGTCTCGGCCATTGCACCCCATGTTTCGCAGCAGATGCAACCACCAAATCCCCACAACGAGCTCATAATCCCGTTCGGGGTCAACCGATCCTGATTACACGCCCACCAGATACCACGTGGCCAGATATCGCACACGATCCCCCAGCTGAAGACTGCTTTAAGACATGCGCGTTGTGGGGCCGA
>Ga0163217_1012231_pt1 | contig 10205 bp, 8 predicted proteins | sample SynspAceP_FD_185933 | JGI IMG/M metagenome (GOLD analysis project Ga0163217, IMG submission 185933) | Saline lake microbial communities from Ace Lake in Antarctica - Synechococcus sp. Ace-P (PacBio error correction) | ecosystem: Environmental > Aquatic > Non-marine Saline and Alkaline > Saline ...
GTGAAGATTCCGAATGCCCTGTAAAACAAGTAAAGTCCTCTTAACGGCTAAAGGAGCACCTGTTGGACCCCTGAATGAGTTCAAATAGCAATGAAAGCGTACGTGTTTCTTAAAAAAGAAAAAAACATCAGCAAAGAGAATCTTCTATATTTCCAGTTACTGAAGCTGGCAATACTGAAGATGAGCATAAAATTGAAAAGGAAAGTAACGATCTGAAGGAATAAACAGTAAACCGATAGAAATTAATAGCATAAAAAAGAACCACCCCAACGAGCTGGTTTTTATGCTATAGAACATTGAACCTATAAATTAAAGCGAAAAACGCTTTCGATAACAGATCAACCACATCATCAGCACGTTTAAACAATTTCAGAGTCAGCAATAGACGCATCGGACACTAAGAAATGTAACAACCTGTTGACGAAAGTAGATTGGCCTTCTGAGACTGTTGCATCCGCTTTCACCAACCACCACAATACCTTTGACGCAAATAACATCTTTCTAGGCATCAGCTTTTTCGCTAAAAAACACAGAAGAATAATGCATGACGGCCGCTTTTGGCCCGAGGCGTGCTGCACGATCTTCTGCACTGACTTTAGTCACTGTAGTTCAGCAACCGCTCTCTAACCAATCTGCACCAACGGGAACATTGGTCAAATCGATCATAATGACTAGTGCACCGAACGGCTGTTTTGAAATCACAAACGCGACAGGTGCATCAACATTGAATAACGCAACACCATACCGTTATTCAAGGAATCGATACACCTTGTTCAAGGGTATTTACAATCAATGCGATGATAAATGAATTACTTTACCTGGAACCGTGTTGGAGTACCAAGCTTGAAACATAACAACTTGCCCCGAACCAATGTTGTCTGCCATCCAAACAACGGAAGCTGCGAAGTGTGAGGCAATCAGCGGCTCTTGATTCAGGGAATGAAAGGCCATATCCACCAACGACTGATTACGATTTCAATCTTCTAGTGTATGGTAACCGCTTGAACCAGCTTGTTAGCAGATTCAAGTTTGCCATCATAAGCCACATTATGCAACTTTGATTTTTAACCCAAAGGCAATGGGCGATGTAATTCTCACTCTGCTTAACAGCGCACGCCCAGCAAATGTGCCAGAGAAACCGACGGAAATCTAGGTTCCGGACGTTAACGTAACTGAACAGGAAAGTCCTGAATGAAGCTCTCGTTTCACGTCACGATTAAATCTGAACGTTCCAGGATCGCCATCAAAGGTAGTAACCTGTGTACCAAAGGCATACTTTCAGAAACGTATAACGACGTTACGCCGCGCAAAGCAGACAAAGAACAAACTGATATCTGTGGTTAACGATCACCAAGCTGACTTGTCAAAACTAGATAGTCGGTTTGAAAATTCAATTGTTTTTGCTCAAAAAATCAAACCAAATCCATTTTAATTGATTCACCAGACCACATGCTTGAATGCCAAGTAACGCCGCTAGTTATGGAATGACAGCGCGTTTGTATTGCACGCCGTAACGGGCATCAACAAAATAATCGCAAGGTCACAGTAGAGGCGCCGTTTTGCCGAATGTACTGGTATTTGTAATAATGCCCAGGGGTACGGCAATGAATGAACTTAAACGTTTTCCAGTGGACGAAAAAAATATACGTAGGCCCACATCAATAAAGTAATGCCCTGTCTCTCGCTCAAGCTGAAGCCATCTACAAGCGAGAGCCCAAAATCAATTCTTCGCCTGGTGCCAGAAATTTTTACTGCACGCTTACGGCATCTAAGTGAAATCTCATAATCAACTTTGAGTCAATGTAGCAAAGCGACCAATTGTGTGGGCTTTACCATCATCACGTTGCACAACAATTAGGAGACGCAGAGATCTTTCTCATGTTGCTTCAAGTAGCCGAGGATATCTGGCTATCATTCTGATTGATGAGACATTATTTACTCCAACCTAAAGAATTAGCCTGTTCTTTTTCTCTTCCATTGATTTCCCGAAGACATGGTCAATCATTCGTCCCTTGGCGCTCCGAGCTTGTTGTGAGCACATTTTCCTGAAGGATTTCAGCAAGGAACACAAGCTTCAGACCCGACTGCTCCCGGTTAGCGTACAACCAAAAGAAGTACGAAGCGAACCGACTCATTTCAGGGACTTTCGCCGTTTAGTGCATGCGCCTCATCATCAACCAATGAATTAAACTACCACACGCCCCAACAAAAAGGACGGCTTTGCAAGAGAAGTAAAGAGGAACAATGGATGCTTCAATAATAAATATATTCCAAATAATCTAACACTCAGTCCAGTTGAAATGGGAAAGTACACGAATGCTTTCGCCTTTATTATACCATATAGATATTCCCATATGCTCAGGGCGCCGATTTTTAGGGTCCCAACGTGTGCTTACGACTGAAAGAATAATACCACCGTTCTTTGGCACGAGATTTCTCTTCGTCCACGACGTAGCACCTCACCAAATGCAGCATCAAACCAAAAACTTATCTAAATGCCTGCTTAAGCCCTGGGTTTTCATTACATCAAGTATGTTGAACTGCCATGAGTTAAATGGACCAATGAGCACCTTGATCAACTCCTTCTTAAGGTTTGATGACAATTAAGTTCTAAACCCAGTCTTGGCAAACTAACCGTTCACGAAAGCAATCATTCTCTTTAAAACTTCCAGCCATATCCACATCAATAAGCGGAAAAAGGCGGCTTCCCCAGGATAGAAGGCTTCATGGCAAGAAGCAGCATAACCCCTGAGTCTTTACCAATAGAATAAAAGCATTACGATTGTCAAATTCGGAACAGCGAACTCACGAAATGATGTGAAATACTTTCGCTTCCTACTGTTTTAAGTTGATATCTTGCTCTTGTCAATAATTCCCACTCTGTTGTAAGGCTTCAGCATTTTTCATAAACTATAGCATAGCCTTTAAGTTAAAGGACCACGCTCTTAGATTTTAGTGGCATATGATATTTAAAAACCTACAAGCTAGAGTCCTGTATAGAAAAGCAAAAGATAGATTAAACGCTCTTTTTATAGATACAAAAAAAAGGCCGAGAATCAATCGGCCTTTTTGTAGGTTCCAACCTCGTTAATTGCGAGTTAATAATTGCTGCTCTAAATACAATTAGTGGTTAATTGCCTACGTAGGCGAATGTTCCACCGTTACTTGCCATCTAAATTCATCCAACTAGAATTAAATACGTCCTGATGGTTTTACACCAATGTTTTGTTGAAATAGTAGATACATCCAAAGATTTGTGTCTAGAGTTTGATTCAAGCGTCCTTTCAATCTTTTTCTGGAAAGTGCCGATAAATCCTGTGAAACCTGCTCTAAGGTCCAAGGTCCCGATGCTCATTTTGCCCTTTTTGAACCGCTAGCAAACTTCTCAAACGTAGGCAGTTAGCTTGTGTATTAGCTTGCTTGCTTTATAACTGAATCACCTTTACCGTTTCATCGAAATCAATGCAACCGCAGGAACAAGCTTATATACCCGCCTCATCTCATTAAAGTTCAGCTTGAATGGCATGCTTAGATGATTTGACATGGTATTACGCCATTGAAGAAAGCTTTTTTTTCCCAACCTCATCTATAAAGTGTTGTTGCTGGTAAGGATGTTCTGTGTGTATCTGTAAGCAAACGAGTACCCCCACAGTTGCGAGTTTCGCTCAGGATTTTAAGTGTTTTCTTTCTAAAGCACAGCCTTGGTTTCATTGGCAGTACACCAATCAGCACAAGTAATTGATGGTCTAAATTTTGAATCTCAACTTTTGCCTCCCGTAAAGTTCATTACGCAACTGCAAATGTTTTTGTTGCCAGTAACCAAGCCAGCGCCAAGCGGATGCCGACAGTATAATAAAAGCAAAACATAGATACCAGCCCAAGCTTGTTTCTTTATGACAACGCTCGGAGCAATGAGCAGGCTCTTGCTAGTGAAGGGTTTTGTCGAACCTTTGTATTGCTGCAAATTAGGTCTTCTATCGCTGACTTCATCTTGATGCCAAGTCAGCTGGCATCTCAACTCAATCGTCTCTTCGCATGGAAATCTTATATAGTCGCTATAACAAAAGTTAATGGAAAATCGTTCTAGAAACAATCCTAAAGCATAATTATCTTAACGTTTGTTCAGTCTGCCTACATATAACCACCATTAACGCTGTGAATAACAAGCATTTTCGTTAATTAAAAAGCAAAGGAAGAATTGAAAATGTCTGTTGAATTACCGCGCTCTCCTTATGCAAGACGCACTAGAGCCTCACATGTCTGTTGAACGCTGAATATCATTATGGCAAGCATCAACAACAACGTATTTGTTAAATAAAATGCTTTGGTCCTGGATCTGAATACGAAAAATAAAACGCTGAAGAGATCAATTACATCTGCTCCTGCTGGCCCTGGTTTCAATAACGAGCTCAAATCTGGAACATACGTTCTTTGGAAAAGCTAAGCCCCTAAGGCGTGCCGTCGAACCAACATGCGCCGCTAAAGCAGATGCCATTAATGCAAAATGGGGCCTTTCGCAGAAATTCCAAACCGAATTCAATGACACAAAAGCGTTAACAACTGTCGGTCCCTAGGCGGACTTGTTTATTAAAACACAGACGTTTTCAGTAGTAGAATCGTGAACACAGTAATGCAGGACGCCAATGACAAATGGCCAAACGCGTTTATTACAGTGGATTCTTTGGTGAACAACGCTTATCTAACATGATTACCGTAAAATTCGTGCCTGATTACCTAATAAAGTTTCCTGGCACTAGCTAACATGGAAATTTTGCGGCAGCAAACTTCGCGAGGCCTAAGTCCTATTGTCTATCAGAATTAGAAAATTAGAGTCAGACCAAAGTCATAAAAAACGCGGCTGTTGCCGCGTTTTTTTTTAATTTAAAAAGTAACTTTAATTCACTATTGAGTGGTTTTTAGCTCATTCGCACGAAAGATTTTGCCTTGGATAAATTCGGAATGAAAGCCATAAGTAATAACTCACTGATTCTCCTAATAGACGAATGATTCTTCATGGCGCGCATCAATATAAATATCACCGTCGGCTAATGCCACAAACGGCCAAATCCCTAAAACAGCAAGCGCTTTCCTGCTCTAAGGTGGCAATATCATTAATGATTTTTAGTGAATTGATATAGTCATCGCTGTTGTCCACTCCGATCGTTGCTTGCGGTCGTGAAAAGAAACGTCTATAATCAAATCACCTAAATCGCTGATCCTCGAAAGGAAGAGCTAAATTTCCCTTCTCCTCTTTTTTTCATCTACTTCCAATGTCAGACCAACATAACGTTCCATAAGTAGCGCAAGCAACCGCTTTGTAGGATATTTCTTCCAACCCTGCTCCTACTGGGATATTGAATATGGCCTGTTTAAAGCGTTAAGCAATTTTTTTCTCCAAAATATACTCACGAAGAGTTCTATAAAAATATAGGAGAATGACGGTAATCTAAATAACGGACAGCCAATATATAGCGGAAACAAACATAAGCACGATGTTTAGCACCAGCTTCCTCTGCTGATTTTGATACAGGAACTGAATCTCGAAAACGTATTTCCAACCACAAACCAAAATACAGCTGTAGTCATCAGTGATCTACTGAAGAATCGCGATCCAACCGTGAAATGAAATAAAACATTCCGCATCGCGACACTCTCCGCCAAAAGCCCGGATATTTGCACAAATGAGCTTTGCAATGATGAGTCAATATCTACGCCAGGATACCCATTGAGTTCAAATCAGGCAGCTGCAACTGTCTGGCTTGGCCAAAAAAACGTCATCCGAACCATCATCAGGTAAAATAGTTAGTTTGGTAGGAAGGAAAAGCATATGAGCATCACTAGGTTGAAAGGCGCCTAGCCATAGATAATCATTTAAAAAATCTCCATTGTGCAGTAGTCAGAAACCCTTTGTGAGCGATGGTTTATCAGCCGCTCATTTCGGTAAAGCGAACCAATGCAAGTAGTCGTAACATAAAATGTCCAATTAACTCATTAAATCTCATCTACACTGAAATGATAGCGCCAGCAATGTGTTTGAAAATTATAATTAGACAATCCTATGAATTACATTTAGAAATATATCCTAATAATAAATTAGAGGAACTCAATGAAATCTGGACACAACGTATCTTAACCAAATTAGACCTAGTCGCGGCCTATTAAATAGGTTGCAACGGCAACACTCTATCTTCTTAGCCTATGAGGAAAATGTGATTGCATCAGTGCATTCTGTCACAACTTCTCCTTCAATTAAAGACGATTCCACCTTTCTATTTATAACCTGTCTAAATTATTGGCGGCTAGCGCCTATGGCATATTGACAGAACCAAACGAATGTCGCTTTCCGAAAAGCAGAAGCCCACTACTGTTGTTATTATATCTGGCAATTGCTAAGTGGTTAAGCGCAACAAGTCTGGAGGTGAATGTGACTAAGTGGAAGATAATGTACACATGGTGGTCATAAGTGGTATTTATCTCGAATTACACCAAGCGTTCTATACGGCAACTCTCGTCTTCATCTGACTGCCGTCCATTACTGTTTCCTGTCATTACATAGGAGAATGATATATGTATGCATTTATCACGCTCGTTTCTGCTTAATTATTTGGGTAGGTTTAGACGATTTTCCGAAATGACAAAACCCCGCTCCGTGTATCGGTTTTTAGATATTTTTGGTAATTGGAATCCTTCCCTTCTTATTGTAATGGCAAGGCCTAATTGCCAGTAAAGTCGGCCAGATTGGCTTATGCAATAAAAAACAAAAGCTTAAAACCACTGTGGGCCGGACGTGGCCAAAGTTCCAAACTTGCGTCATTATCGATTCAAAATTGGTTGTAGGTCCTCGTTATTAGAATCAGGTTGGGGGTTAAGTGGTTACTAGCCGGAGGGGGGGGGGGGGGGGGGGGGGGGCCCCTGGCTACGCGTTGATTAACAATCCAGGCGAACAGGCTTTTATTTTGGTGTCAGCCCTAAATATTAGGCAAGGGGTGCAATATAAATTCAACACGAATGCCAATTAAATAGTGTAAAAAAAGGATCTGAAAAAAAGAGACTGTAAACAGTCTCTTTTTTTTTGTAATTAAACGTAAAACCCACTATTGACGCAAACGCCCTCTTTGGTGTTTAAATCTGCGCCCCGGCGTCCATAAGCTGAAAACAAATAATACCGCACGCTTCAACTAGGCTGACGACTAGATCGCTAAGGCCCTAAGGCCGGATAAGTAACAAGCCCACAAGTAAAGGACGGACGAAGTAAAGGCAGGTTTAACATTGAAATCGGTTATGTTTGTAACTTTAAGGAGCTCTTAACTTAATGTTCTATGACGTAATCTTTCTAACAACACCCAGAGCCGGTTTCGCCTCGCTCAAACCTTTGGCACAGAAGATCAAAAACCCCTTTGTTTTTCGATACGCGATATCACCGACGAAGGCCTATAAACGAGCTAAACAAAAGGCTTTCCTGGTTGCCTGGAATCTTTTATGCAATCAATAAGCCAACCCAGCACCAGAATACTAACGCTCCTTCGTGATCGTGGTTCAAATTTTGATGTGGCGTCAGCGTTAACGAGTTGGATAAAATTGCTTGCCATTGCGGTGTTTTCCTCCCGTGATCGGTGAGTTAATGGAAACAACGTCAAAAGCAAAAGATTAAGTTCGTTTATTTCTATGAAAAAGGCGTCCGTTGTTCGCTTCTGATTGCTGAAGCAGGAATTTACGCAACAAAATTGCGAAAAGGCAAAGCACCAGGGTCAAAGGGTTATGTACCATTTTAACGGAAGGGACTGTTACAAGCAGATTGGGCCTCTTTTCGTAAATTCGGTTTGCCGTCTCTGACATGGCGATGGACTGCTTGTATTAGCGAAAAACTTGATCTATCAATTCCTGATAGGCAATTCGTTCAGCGTGGGTTTCACAGCAGATCGCGAATATTGGCAGCAGGGGACGCGGCCAATCGCTTAAGTTCAAAAAGTGATTTTGAAGCCTTAAACGAGAAGAAGAAAAACAATATTGAGCTTAAAATGATTCAAATATGGCGTTGGTTTCCCTGCTAACTATATTATCACAAGTACGAAATGATACTTTCTACTTACGCTGAAGAAATCAACACGCTTTTTAGAAGAAGATTTGGTACAGACTTACCGTCGCGGTCATTGCTTGAGCCAGGTCGTTCCTTGATTATTCCCCCCCTTTAAATGCTCACGGCGGGGGGTTTTTGGTCAGTGAAAGTATGTGATTTCCGTAAGATCTCATACCAGACAATTGAACCGTTGGTTTTAACAGCGGATGTTGGTAAATTTCTCTGGCCTAAATGAAACATTAGACGAGTCAGATATAACAAATACCCGATCCACTATGTAAGACATAAGGCGGCGAGTTAGAAGAAGAATAATATTGCTGGAATCACAACGGCGATAGTGCCGACATTATGTTGAAGAACTATAATAGGCTTGCCACTAAAACTCTTGGTCAATTTGGTGAATACGATGTACTGGTTATCTCTGGCGCTGTAACACGACAACATACAGCGCGGGTAGAGTTTATATGGCTTCCGCGCTTTTGGCCTCCTATTACTTGTAAAGTATATTAGCAGTGTTATAAATAAACCAATTAAGAAACCCGGATATAATATTCCTGAGGCTTTTTTATTGGAAAGGAAGGTCTTACTAGAGGCAATAATGAAACTTCATATTAAAAGAGGAACTTTCATGTCGTACTCGCCTTATGACTCGTGATTATCCCTATAGAAATCTATTAAAAGGTATTTCATTAGAAAGACTAGCCAAGTTGACAAGCAGTCTATGGGGTGATCGCCGGTATATAGTAAATACTCTGACCGGTGAAATGTATGACGGCTTCGAACACACCTATACTTAATACTGGTTGTGGCTGAACCGCTAAAATAGTGGTGTATGGCAACTCTCTCCACTCAGGTATGTCCAAGTAACCTTACTTTGGATCCTGCTACATGCTTCCAGACAAATATGAAGACGTTGTTGTTTGGGAAAAAGACGGTAAACGGACAGCCGTGGTTTTGGAAGAGGCGGATACCATTGGTTTAAGAGAAGTAAAAATAGTGGGGAGAACCGTTAAATTAATCTATAATTTTGGTGATAAGTAAGAACGCTATACTAACCGTAGACCCAAGACGGGTGCCTGTTGCCTTTTGGCTGATAGGCTACCCATCTTGCTAACCCACAACAAGCGCTTTACTCGAGCTAAAAAAATCGAAAACCTGCCCTGTAGCAATGATGAAATGGCAGCATGTTTCGCCCTAATCTTGTTATTAAGGAAATAAGTCCATTCCGAAGAAGATTCATGTTGGAAAACGGATCAATAATTTGGTGATAAGAATCGAGAGCGTAAAGCCTTGTATTCGCTGCATCTTTAACGAACACTAAAGACCCGAACGGACAGCTGACGCCCTTCCAAAAAGGGGAACCATTAAAAACCTTAGGTAATTTCGCCTTCTAGACAATAAAAGGCATATTTTTTGGAATAAAATATGGGTTGGCGTTGAATACCCGGAAAGAAAATAACATCCTGATGACAAGCGTTGAAGGTACTGAAATACAAGGAACCTGATGGCTTAGATCGATAAGACGCAAAAAATACTAATATGTTTACGAAACAAAAAAAGGCAAGACCAAATAATAGTCTCTTCCTTTTATAATTATAAACAAGAGAACAAAGGCGTAGCTTAAGATCTTCTAAGCCAGAATTCTGCTTTCCCGTGGATGAACATCAACAATGCCTTCACTTGTTACTTCATACAAATACGAGTCGCCAAAAGAAGAAAACAAACTCAACGGTCATGGCTGACAAACATCATGGTACCCGGAATGAGATTATCAAGCCTAAAATTCAAAGAAACTCCAAATCGATCCAATGTCCAGTGTGGAGTTTTGTGCTCTGCTCCCATCACCAAAAACGGTTTGGTTTGTTTTGAAGCGATCAATCTGCCAAAACAACATACCGACCTTGCTGCACAACACCAGAAAAGGACACATACCTATAACCGATTTTTTGATATCGATTTTGAGAGAAATCAAGTAAACGATCCCAAGGTGCCACGAAATATTAATTTGTTCGTCGTCGCACCCTCTTGACCCACATGATTGTGCCATCCATTGTCCGAGTCAGATCAACCACGTTTTTCAAAAATTCGAAAGTGATGGTTCTTAAGGCAATAGTAGCCATGTGGGCAT
>Ga0163217_1014778_pt1 | contig 10205 bp, 6 predicted proteins | sample SynspAceP_FD_185933 | JGI IMG/M metagenome (GOLD analysis project Ga0163217, IMG submission 185933) | Saline lake microbial communities from Ace Lake in Antarctica - Synechococcus sp. Ace-P (PacBio error correction) | ecosystem: Environmental > Aquatic > Non-marine Saline and Alkaline > Saline ...
ACAAAAAAGGGAAAAGAAAAGAAGATAGAAGGGCCCCCTCAGTAAACTTAAAATCCCCAGAAACCTTTTTGCCAAAAAGAAAAAATATCCCCAAATAAAATCCCTTAAATACAAGGTTAGGGGTTTTAACCATGCCAAAAGACCCAAGGTAAGATTTAAGTTGTTTTTCCCCAGAAAAATGGTAAATTCAAAGCAATGGAAATTTGGTCTTACGGGGATAGCAAAAAAAGTGGGCCAACTTTCAAATGCAGAAAACTATCAAATTCCGAGGAAATGAAATTTATATGGTTGGGTAACAAACAAGAAAGGAAACCGCCCTAATGATGAAATACCTAATTTTTTATTTGTGAACCCAATCCGCAAATGAAAAAAAATAGGGGCCTCCTTGCCCCCTCCAAATTGGTGGGACGGTTCCCCAAGTTTCTAAAGAAAATTTAAGAGTGGCTTATCTCTGCAACTGGGGAGTATACTGAATTTCAACGGAGGGCAGCCCGGTGGCCAGATGCCTTAGCCGCCCATTAAAATGGCCACCGTTACTGAGGATAAATGAAATTTTTTGAAACCGATTTTGGGTAATCCAGCTTGGAGATTGTAGCCAATCGGATCTAGGTCATTTTAACAAACCAACAAAAGCACCGACTCCCTATGGGTCAAATCTTTAAATTCAAAAATACCAGAACACCTTAAACTACTTGTTATAGGTGCCGGAAAAATATGAAATGTTTGGACATTTGTTCCAAAAGACGAAAAATGGAGGAAATGCCCGGCTTTATAGCCTCGGTCTGTCATAGATTCCAGAAACAGGGAGCGCATATTCTTCGGCCATTAACGCCCACAAGGAGATATTTTTTTTGACCTCGACTTTGTAGACCACGAAATGGGCACAATCAATTTGGGGCACCACCCTTGGTCCTTTGAATCTGAAGGTAACCTTAGTCCAGGCAGAACCGGGAAAGCGGCTCCACAATCATGGGATAGCAGGATCTCAGGCAGCAACAATGGTAAGCTCTAAACGGTGACGATTAATTTTTCATTATTACCATGCATTTTTCAAATATTGGAATACATTAAAACAACCAGTTTTGGAACAAGAGATTTCTATTATAAATTCCCAACCCATTAAAGTGTCCTCTCGGTAATTTCCACCATTCCAAAATCTACAGCATTTAAAATTAAACAGGGAAATGCACAGATGTGGATTGTTGGACGATATTCTTACTACATTGGGAGCAAATTAAATGATGAATAGTAAACCCACAACACCTTTGGACCACTAAATCTAAGCGGCCAACTTTAGGTCCGTGAAAGCACCTATCGGTAAAAACAACCAGAATATTTTTCCAAGGGCTCAAGCAGCATTGTATCGGGTAACCTAACTCAACCAATCCCAGACGTAACAACCACATGGGAAAAACGGTTTCCAGTGTAGAAAGGGAACTGATTTGCACTTAACCAGTTAGGGATAAATTCCGTAGGGGGAGGACAAGTAAAGCTTCGGACCTTATTAAGGTTACTGTAATAAAACAAATGCAGGCCATTTCGTCCATAACCCTCACCAAATCCATTAATGAAATTATAACTTGCAGGCAACCAAAACAAGAAGATTTGTTTTTGGGGTAGCCAATTAACGGACCAAGGTCCTGTGAACACCCAAAAGGTAGATATTTTATTTTTACCGCCCAATGGAGGCGCCTCCTTTCCCATTAAATTGGCCGATAGCGTACCAAACGATGGACACAGGATGTATTAAATTCTGATTTTGCTACGCCATCTGGCCGAATAAATGGTCCAGTGCAACACGACAATAGTCTTTTTAGCTGTGATGCTGTGATTTTACAATAACCGCTCAGACATTTGTATTGAATTTTTGCCCAATTGCAAACCAACGAAGGTTTTGGTCAAGGCATGACTTGATAGCACCCTTTACCTACCAAACATTACTGGTTTTTTCTGAAGAAGCAACTTTTTCCTGCCCACTGGAAATGCCCTCCTGGAATTCCGTTGATTTCCCTATCCTCTGCCAGTAATGAAACGATACTATAGTGGAAGCATTACCTTTCCAATACCGATTTTGGTAATCCAGGAAAATTTCCCATACATATAATCGCCACTTCAGCTACAGTCAGCAACAAAGAGGTTACCATTAGTTGTCAAAATCCTGGAATAACGCCTTCTCTGATGTAGTTACTGAGTTGCCACCAATGGATTCACTAATGCACGTATTGCCTCGGTATTGGAGTGGGAGTCCAATATTCCGTTATACTTCCTTGATATTGAATAGCGGAATGAAGCCTCCTTTATTACAATATTATGAGACGGCAGTTTATTTTTAATTCCCTATTTAACCACTACTTTAAGTGCCGAAACCAACCTATTAATTGGCCGCAAATTAAACCCAAAAATAGTTGTGGGGAGGGGGACCTTTGCCCTGCATTTAGTTTACAACTTTAGAATGAATTGTGCTTTGGAAGTTTGCCTAAGGATTTTAACCGCTTACCATTTCCAACAATCGGTGCACCTACAGTAACCTCCTAAATTACACTGTTGAACGATCTGCCCATTGCCAGATGTAAAATGTTAATTGGACCTGACCCATACATTCCTAGCCGATTAGAAAAAGCCTTATCTTCCACCTGCTGTGGTACTCGAGGTAATTCTAGTATCCAATTCCTGTGGAGGAATCCAGGATATATTGGCCCACTTTTGATGATGCTGGGGGATAGCTTTATATGTTCAACAACGACCAGCGCAATACAGGGACCGTTAGACCCCTAGGACTTTAGGTGCGTTTAAACGGGGAATCTACGTATGGGGATTGGATTTTGGAAGTAAAGAGACATCGCTGCATCGGATGGAGGTCAATAAAATGCTTTCTCCTTGACATTTGTGTAGAAGGTACCTTCACGGCAGATGGGATAAAGATGGCGTATTTGGATGATGGTGATGACTTATGCCTTATACACCCATTGGGAGGCTCTAGTAGATTAAGCGTTGTCCCGTTTATTTATTCCCTGCGATAATTTGAAGTTGAGATCAACAGCGATCCTGTAGAACCAAAATAAGGTCCATACGTATCGTGCCGTATAAACCATGGCATATGAAGTTACCCTAACGGGAAACCTGGAGTTAATGGAGAAGCAGTAAATTTTACCAATTTCTATTTGAAGAAGGCCTTGCCTGCCGGCACCTAATGAATTATGCAATTATGGGAACCGGAAGTAGTAAGGTATAGACCCTATTTGTTTCCAAGTAAATTGTTACAACATACCTCCACCTTTGAGCGGTGACTTCAAAAACTTGTTGCGGATGGAAATCACAACCCAATTGAAATTTGAAGGGCTTTTTATACAATGTTGAATTAAAATGGTATTGTAACCCAAACCAAATCTTTCAAGCATAACATTGGACTAAAAAAGGGATCTAACGCAAATTAAAGTATCTACAAAATTTACCTTGCCAGGGTGTATTTGAAAGGCAATTATTGCCTCATTGATGAGCCTTTGGTATTCCCCCAACCCATTGTGGAAGGAAATTAGCCTGTTTGTTCAAGCAATAATGGCCCCAATAGTGTAAATACCAAAATTTTTAATTATAAGGTCAATTGATCACCAGATAAAGATTATACCCTTACCGGCAATGAAATCAGGATTGGCTTTTTAGGATTACCCTCAGGTATTTATATCCTTAAAGTAACTGGAGTGGGGATAAATAGTACTTTTAAAAGTTGTAAAGAAATAAGCGATGAAACCATAGCCATAATTTTTGTGTTTTTGGCCTTAGTGGGATGCGGAGGTAAGGAATTCTCCAAAAACCACCCTTGTCCTCGACTTCTGGTTCTTTCACAGAAAAAAACTTGAATGTACGACCGAACCAGATGTTACTGGAACAAAACTGCTTAGTAAGAGTTTTTTAGGTGGCAAACCTTCGGACCACCCAGAATCCTAATGAGGTAAGGGCCACCAATTTTGAACAATAATATACCCAAACCAATTGTAAGTAAGCGGAAACCTCGGCAAAAAATAGCAATAGTAAAAGGCGCACTTAAATTCTTGGCTGTATTTTCAAAAACACGCAAAGTATCGGAAACGGCAAGAAGTGAAACTTGGAGAATTTTATACGCTGGTGTAGAAACCACCTACGCTCCATTTCCCTGCAGAAGTTATTATCGACCCAAAACAGATCTAACATATCAAGGACCTTGAAACAATGAAGTTTCTTTGGATTGGGAATGGTGCCGATGTGGAAAATGATCTAGAAGTATGATGTATAAATTTTTTCAACTGAAACGTGCTCCAACCACACCACCTTGATTGCTTCACTTACCTCCGGAAAATCGGATTACAAGGTAGTGTAAGTAACGCAAATACGGTCTATTATTGGAGAATAGTGACCATGGACGCGGAAGGAAATACGGCAACGAACAGCATTCTGAATTTAAAGTACGCTAAGGTCTTTATAGGTGCCGTTAAACTCGTTCATTGTTCTATTTGACCCCCAGACAATACAAACGTAACGGACAAGCTCAACCAAATGCGCTCATAACGTTTCACCAAGGCATCCTTTTCTCTTCATTCCATTCGCCCAAGACAGATAATCTATTTGTTTGCCCTTCCAAAATCCGAACCAAACACGCAAACCTAATCTATTGTATATGGTAAGTGAGCAGGTACTCTTTGGGAATATCCTTTAATCCTTTTATGGCCCCATCACTACGCTTTTGTCTTAAAACGGATTTGTTCCAAAAGAAAGATAATATCATCTGTATAATCAACACATTTTCTTGAGGAATATTTTTCCTTTTCCATCCAAATATTTTAACGGCCCTTTCCACTTCTGTTCATACTAGGTAGAGGCTTAAGACAACAATATACTCCTGCCCTTAACCTAAAAGTTCCTAAATCCCCCAACTTTCCAGTTTCAAAGTTAAAACCTTCTTAACTGGATAAGGCATCCAGAATTTTTTAAAACAATGTTATGGCGGGTTTCCGAGTATCTTCCCCTATAATTTCAGCCCACAATTAAGAATTCTTCATCGGTCCCAATTCGTCCATCAATGACTTGTTCCTTTTAAAAAATTGATTCAAAAACCGTGAACATAAATGTCTTTCCAGGAATTCATAAAATACAAAAGCATCCCGGTTACGGGATGCTTTTTACAACTTATTTAGATAAAATCTATTCGTTACCCAGCCTTCAGCCAATGCTCTGCAGTAGCTCAGCTCTTTCTTCAGTTCTTCATACCTCTTCATCTGTCAAGACCGCATTACTGCAGCTTAACCTGAACAGCTTATCAGTCGTTTCTGGTGAAGAGAGAGGCTCATCTTTTATACAAGGTCAGCAATCGCTGAGAAGGATATGTCGTGCGCAATTTTTATTTATGCAAACTACCTCAAGGAATTATTCAGAAAAGTATAGCGTTGGCGAAATATATTCTGGTAATTGCGTTGCATTTAAGGACAGTGATCTTTAAGTTTTCCTTTCTGAACAACAATCTACCAACCATTCTAAACTCCTGTGAATTACCCAACAACCTTACATGGTATGTCCATTATTAACTCCTTAATCTTGAACAACTGATAAGAAAGTCTACATGTAAAATGCTATCGGTTACAGGTGAATTTGTATATCCCTGCATTACAGCATCGAACTTTTTACTGCCTTCCAATTCAAACAAACAGTATGTCGTTTGGAGTGTACACTACAAATCTTTGAAGCTAGTTCTTCTGCTTGAAAAGTGTAATGGTTTTTCCCTCCGTATATCACGCAAGGAACTTCCCATTACGTAAGGCCTTGTTGCTTTTTGCCTACGCTTTCCTCTTTCTGAACCTTAATTGAAATTGACTTCATTGTATTTATTAAATATTAATTATTTACGCTCTTATTCTTATTCCTTTACATTAAAAACTTGGAACCCTAAATTTGGAAAAGTTTGTGGTGTACTCTGTGCATTAACATCAGCAAATAACTCTGGCACCCTTTAACCCTTATTTTTTGCTTTCTTTTTTAGTGGATGGGAAGTTCCCAGTTACTATAAGCTCCAATAATTGGGACTTTTCAATTTTCCTTCATATGCATCTCCAAAAAAGAAGTGGCCATGGGTAAGTACATTGCCCTTAACACTTCATGCGCCACGCTCCATCATTAAATCGGCTGCTTTTCGTCAAGGTCCCCGCTGTAATCTTACCATATCATCCTACAAAAACAATTTTTCCTTGCAAGCATCTTCCCAATAAGTTCCATGTGCGAAATTATATGGCTTGTGGCCCTTTGCTTATACATAATAACTACATCACTGCTAAGCGCCTTTGAATAGGCATAGGCCGCTTTAAGATTCCACCCATATCTGGTGAACAATGGTCAGATTACTTAAATTAAGGCTTTTTAAATAGGGTAAAAACAAGGTGGAACGTAAAATAAATGATCTACCGCTTTTAAAAAATCCTTGAATTTGATCTGCATGGCGATCCATTGTAATAATTCGCGTTGCATGCGGCAGCCTCCACATTTAAGCCAACTAATTTAGCTGCAATTGGCATTTTTTCCCTTTCCCCCTCGAGGTTTTGTCCTTTTCTATCCTGTCTTGCCCATCCAAGAATTGGCATTACCGCGTAATATTCTTGCTGAAGCCGCTTTTAGCAGCATCCAACATCACAACATTTCCCATCAAAGTTTCTCCGAACCTTGGAATTGTAGAGACCAATTATAAATACGCGCATACCACGTATAGATTTCTTCAAAAGAGGGGCTGAAACTCTCCACACTATATCTAGAAATAATACATTGCCTAAGGCTAGAACCAAAAGACTCTGCTATTTTTTCAGATAGCTGGTAACTTTGGGTACAGGTAAAAATCTTAGGCTTTCCCGGTACTTGAATATGACATTGTTAACGTATTGTTTATTAGTATTGGATCACCTTTTTAATAAGGAGGTGCAAATTTAGAAATTAATTTGGGTTGCTGAAGTAATAAATGTTGTTATTTTTTTGGCTGATATAAAGAACAATATTCTTTAGTTTTGCAAGTCGCAATTGAGATGCTCGAGTGGCGGAAACTGGTAGACGCGCTGGATTCAAATAATCCAGTTCTTCGGAGGCGGGTTGATTCCCGCCTCGAGTACTTAAAAACCCTGTACTTATCTATTTTTCAGGGTTTTATATTTTTTATAGTGACGGTACAGTGCGGTTTTTTGAAAATATACTCCCGTTTTAACGCATTTTATTTCCCTAATTAAATTATCGTAAAACGCTTCAATTAGCACCAAATTTACCTTCTCTTCAATTTCGTTTAAATACAACTTTCCTTCTAAAATTGATATATTTAGACAATGTTTCTCTGCTAACATTATTGTTCACTATTGTAAATCCAAAATGTATTCTATTTCAGTTCGCCACTCGTTTACGTGCCGATGGTTATCAAAGTATTCGGATTTCTTTGCTCGAATATATGTTCAATGAACCTATACCATGGAACATACATATCGCACGGTTAGTTTTCCAAGGGGTGGCTGTATTTGCACACCTTATTCAGTTTTAGTACAAACATTCTTTATAGTTTTTACTCATCGGCCAACTGCCTAATTTATGGTGCATAGCCATGAGCGAAATATAACTGGTCCCAAAGGTTTAAGACGTTTTCATCCAAAATAAAGGAAAAAATTAAAAAAGGAAGACCAATTTCATGTGTCCACCACAAATGACAACTTAAAAGACGCTTTACAACGGCTTGTGCGCTACGATATGATTATCATCGACAAGGACGGACAGGGAGGATTTGTAAGTGTAATTTACCAGGATTTGGCATACCCATGATCAAATCCATTTCTTTGCGAGCTGTCGAGAGTTCCTATGGAATTGTTCAGTCACCTTTCGACTCATGCATGTAAACTTTTTTCACGAGTCGATAGTTCGAGGAACGATGGCAAAACTTATAAGTATCCACCGTACGTGCCGTCCAGGTCCGATTTCCAAAAGAAGCGATGACCTTGAAGGACATCTTTGCCCTAACCTTTGATATCTTTTGGATTGCTTTTTGCTGCAAGTTATGTAAAGCATGAATGAATATATGCACACAAATGTTTTCTTACTTTTCCCCTGCTAGTTTAGACCGGAATTCTCTTTAAAAAGACAAAAGCTTTTTGTCTATTGCTTAATCTAAAATCAGCAAAAGATGGACTATCTGAAACTAAATCAAACGTCGACCGTATAGAACTCTTATTGGTTGCCCAATAAAGAAATAAATCACATTTGAGGAAAACCTGTGAAATAACCGGCATTTCAGATTACCTATATAAGCTGACCGCAGCGAGGGAAATCCCCCTCCAAACAAAACGGCAAAATGATATTCTTTTGAAAAGGCCAAACTCAGTACTTGGCTTTTACAGAACGGCAGAAAATCATAAGGTCAGAAATTGAAACGGAAGCCCTGAACTACACCTTCAAAAAAGGAGCCGATGAAGAAGGAAATTCTTAGTTGCAAAAATGCCGCGTACCATTTGTATCCTAAAAACGATGGCAAAGGCAGGGCACTTTCCCAAGCAAGGGAGAACGGAGAAAGAGGCTTGGTTTCCTAAGTCCGTTCCGGCCGAAACCCCAAGCTCTTTCAAGGTATCGAAAACCAAAAATCCAGGTTTGATCACGGAGCAGGTATCGGTGGGAATGTTTAATCGATTTAGTGGTTCGGCTTTACGACTGCGCGTTCGGATGCAACTATACTTCCTATCGACTGCCAATTCTTCTTATTCTTTTCACCCGCAACCTTCCGGTCCCAACCCTCCGAAGAAAAAATGAACATTACCGAAATTACCCCTATATCGGCATTTTTGGTCCTAGAATCTTACCTAAAAGGAGCGAACCACTTAGGCTGGAACCGCATGGAGATATTGTATGGAAGTTCCTACTATACCTCAAAGGAAAAAAAATATTCGCCATTGATTACAAAACGATTCCGGCGGTTGGGGAACTACGAAACAATATTTTAAGAACTCATCTTCACCAAAGACATCACCTGGCTAATCAACATAGGTGAACATTAATCGTAACGGAAGGAAGTTCGATTTTTTGACAGTAATAGATTTTTCAAGTCCCTATATGAAAAGTAACCGATTTTCTGGTCCTGACTCCTTGTCCATTTATGAAAAGGAACAGGAAATTCATAGGCCTAGTTATGAGACCGTTGAACTCTATCTGGACAACGATATCGCAAGGAAAACAAGCTGCAAATTGGTTTTATTGAAAAATCATAAAAAACTGTATCGATAGATCTTATATCTACAAGATTATAAAGATATAAATGAGATATGGATTGGGAGAAAATAAAAAATGAAAACAGTAACTAAATAATTAGTTTGAGTGAGATTCAAGATGTGTCATTGTCATTGACAATATCTTGTTTTGCCTCCCGTTGGTCGCAAAAGGGTAGGATCCGGTATTTCAGTTTTAATATGGAATTTACAATCGTAATACTATTCAATAATTAACAGAAAAATCTTTTAGATAAGAATCAACAAAAGTGAAAAAAAGAAGTTTTCAATTTAAAGGTGTCAATTTATGAGAAGAAGCTCTTTAAAAATAAGCCAAAAAGAGCGGTCCCTTTCCCATCAGTGGAATATTGTTCGAGAGCGCATTCGATGATAGGATTAATTGAGGCGACTTTCAGAAAGAACAGATCGAAGTTTACAAAAATGTTGGTCCAAGTACCAAATTAAACTTTAAACGCATTGGAAATATGTACCGAAAAAGGAACGCCGAACGACCGAATGAAGTGTGCCAATGCCAATGAAATACGAAAACACCTTTATAATTTCAAGAAATGATAGGCATGGGGAAAATCGATATCGCTACAGGGCCTCCATGGGTTTACGGATGTGAACGTAAGGAGAAAGAATGCCAAGGTCGTATAATCGAGAGCATTTAGCGGAGACAACCCAGGGGGTTACCCAGGAAATTCAAGACATAACCAATCACAAAACATAGATGCGAAAAAACACTTTGGAGTTTTTGCTAAGTCCGACAATAGAAGATGGCCAAAAACTAAAGCACAAAGCGCTAAGGGAAATTACCTCAAGGTTCGTGAAGGAATGAATATTACAAGAACGACAAGCAATTGCCTTTTTGTGCATCAGATAAAAGTCATCTCATATCCATTTATATGTGAGATTCGTAATCGGTTTTTGACGGCCAAAGCATTAAAGACTAACTATATCGGA
>Ga0163217_1061189_pt1 | contig 10205 bp, 6 predicted proteins | sample SynspAceP_FD_185933 | JGI IMG/M metagenome (GOLD analysis project Ga0163217, IMG submission 185933) | Saline lake microbial communities from Ace Lake in Antarctica - Synechococcus sp. Ace-P (PacBio error correction) | ecosystem: Environmental > Aquatic > Non-marine Saline and Alkaline > Saline ...
TAGTTCAGACACGTTGCCCTATGGCAAAGGGTCGACCGAACAAGAACCGGCAATTCCACGACAGGCACGTCGTTCGTCGGGGCGTCACCGCACGCCAATGAGACACGAAGAAACGCCCTAAAACCGGCCGCTCGAAAGCCAAAAAAAATCGTTGGCGTTCACAAACACCGTCATCACAATTTCAAATTATAACCTACGGAAACATCACTGGCCTACTGTCCGCGTGAAATCAAGGGCATACATTGGTTGCATCAGGGGCAACACAGCGCCCCCAACAGAAATACATCAGCCTTTCCAATCGCGTCCTGACTTGTCCACCAGTTATAAGCTCAGATCAAAACGAATCAGTTGTCCCAAAAATTCCCGCTCTAACGGGGATCCAAACCCAAGACTCCTTAGAACGAATATTCGGAGTGAAGGAACCGACACTCACGCAGTGCTAATTTTGGGAAAAGAGATGACGTTGAAACTTTTAAGACCTCTCACGGCACCCAAAGCAGCATTACGGGGGAAATTGCCCGAAACCTGCTCTGGATAGAGTGAATTTCGACAAAAACAGAAAACAAGGGCAAAAGGGACGGTCACGATCATTTCTTATCAATGTAATATTAAAATTTGATTCGGAGAAAGGGAACGCGGCTAAAGGGTCTATACGAACCTTCCCCAACACCCTCAAGAAAGAATCCACCAGATAACGTCCTTGCTACACGGGTGGCATAAAGCCAGCATGCTTTCCCATCATTGGTAAAGCGGTCCCATACACTACCCTGTCGGCGATGTACTACTTTGAGACTGGGGTCTTGAAAATGAAAAGAACTTTTGGGTTGAGGCGGCTTTTGCTCTGGTCTCGCGCTGCGCCATAGCTGATCGCCGCAAAGGAACGCACCTGGGTTAAGTTCCGCTCCAGCGGAGGTTCGCCCGTCGGATCGTTATATATATATATATATATAATCTCCACCGACCAAGTTGGTCTTGCGCCAGCCTCGAGAAAAGCCGCAAGATATACCGCTCAAAATAGACAGTTCGAAGCAAGTCCGTTCAGCAGTGAGCTTTCGACCTAGTCACTAAACAGAACCCCAATCGGCATTGTCACAGAGACGGTCATATTCAGTAGCCTCAACCCACTCTTACGAATCCCCCCAAGTACGATACTCGACAGAAGACAATCCTCGTCAACCCCGAAACTGTCACATAGCCGCCACCCCCACGCCTCTAGAAGAACTTACCGAGACAGTCTCGTGCAGCAGTCCCTCAACGAGCCTAATTCAACTGTCCGCCTGTTTTTGAAACAATTACCGAAAACGTCATCGTGCAAAACCACGTTCACAACGGACGTCCACCTGCCCCTTTGAAGATGTTTCCGAAACCGTCGGTCCATTCAACCGCCAGCGTTTGATACACAGTTGTGCTGCTGATTCGGACACAGTCCCGAAACGATCGTCGGTGCAAGAAGCACGACCGAACCGCGTTACTGGCCATATATATTTGAGACGTCATGAATCGGTTCGCCAAAAAGCCACGAACGAATCGTCGAGTTCACGCCCTGCCGTGTTAAAACTCAGGAAACCCCGTTACGTCCAGCGGCTCCTGAAACTGTCACCATCCCGTCTTCTTTAAACTTACGGAAACCGTTCTCGGTTCCAGCCGCAATTTGATTACGGTGTCCGGGTATCGTATCGATACGTCACAGAAAGTCTGTCAACGAACCTCGACAGATGCTGTTTCACGCTCCCCCGCCGCATTGAGGCGTGGACGAAAACATCGGTCGTTCAGGATGTTGACTGAACTCGTCGTGTTCCCGCCGGGTCTTTGTCCGGCGATGTACTGCAACAGTCTACCAAGCGGCGTCTAACATCCGGGTCCGCCGCACCTATATACTATATCTACACACACACACAACCGCACAACGGAATATGCCACCCGCCGCTGTTTTCGGAAACACAAACAACAACCATCGGTTGGGGTCCAAGAACCTCGGGGGGAGCCGATTAACTGGGTCGCGCCGCCCGGGCCCTTGAAACGTGACTGAAACGGTTTGTGTCAGTCCAGCAGGCGGAATAACGTACGGTCCGCTCATCGGGAACACTGTTACTGGAAACCACGGTCGACAGGAAGCTCCACTAACCCACAGTCGTCCGGCGTTTTGAAGCAGTCACTGGAGACTCGTCGTTCAACCGCTACGAATGAATATCACACACCCTGTCAAAAGAGCGAAGAAATAGCCAAGTCGTGGGCTCAAAAACCCGCTACTGGACTGCACCGCCCGTATCTAAACGTCCACTGAAACGTCTCGTACACCTGCTGCTTGGGAATATACCAACGGTTCCGTGGCCGCTCGGAAGCCCCGCCGCCATCAACGCAAAACATTGTCGGTCAGGAACGCCGTTGAAATTCGGGGACACACCCCGCCGATGAAGACCGTACGGAACGGGTCACCGTACAACCGGCAACGGGATTAGTATGGTCTCAATCACCTCACCTTCGATAATTCGATGAAGTGTGGGCGTCAGGACCCTCGACCGAATTGGTCACGCCCGTCCTTTTTGAGAACATGATAACCATTCTTCAAGTGCTTCCGTTAATTCCAAGCTACAATCCGCAGCGGTTTAATGAAGACAAGACCTAACTGTCGTCCGCCAAGAGGCGTCGACCGAGCTTTTCCTACGCCTCGGTATTCGAAACATCACGAGACGCATCGTCCAGCCCGCAACTGCCCATAATTTTGTCCAGCGTGTTCGGAGACCATTCAAGACACGATGTTACAGGAAGCCTAACTGAGCCTTGACTGTGCCGCCCTCTTCGAGGAGTCACAGAATCGTGGTGTTCAGCACCTGCTGGTGCGAATATAACGCATCGGTTCCGGGCCGGGGTGTTTGAGACGCACAGAGACACTGTCCTCCAAGAACCTCCATCGTAGTTTGAACTCATCACCTGGCGCTCTTGAGACCTCACTGGGGAAACCGCCTCGTTCAACCTGCAACAGTAGAATAATCTCACGAATCCCGCTGTGTTCACACAGTCGAAAAGAATTTCGTTATTCAAGACGCCCAACAAACCACGGGCGTCCGGGGCCCGGTCTTCGGAAGACCGTACGCGGGAAAGTCGTTGTCCGTCCGCTGCAACCGGGTGAATACACATCTCCACCACGGTTTAACGAACGAAACACAATCGCGTTCAGGAAAGCGCCGTTATTTGTGGGACGCAACCCGCCCCAGTCGAAACGGTCACTGGGGAACTGGTATCGTTCAACTGCCTGGCGTCGGAATAGTCCTCAACGCCGGCCGTATCAGAACCGGGCTAAGAAGCGTCGTTACAGATGCTCGACTGGAACTGTCACGGGTCCCTCGTTTCGAAAGACCGGCCTGAAGTTTTGTCCAACCCGCCTCGATCACCTTTGAGACATTCCGGCGGTCTTACAGACGAAAGTACATTGCCAAGAAGCGTCCAACGACTGATTAACGGTCCCACGTATTGAAACATGACAAAACTGTTTGTTTCAGCGCGCGTTTTGCGTTTGAAAAACAATTCCGCCGTCTTGAGACCGAAGAATCATCAATCGTCGTGGCAGGAAGCCTCACGAGCTGGTCTAACAACCTCCCTTCCGCACGTTCACGGAGACATCCGGTTGGCAAGACGCTAACATGGGGCCCCGAATTGTCTCGGGATTCGGCTCAGAATGAAACCGGGTGACAAAACACGCTCGCCAGGACCGGCTTTGGAACTCGTCACTGGCGCCGCCGTCTTGAGACGTCACAGAGACCGTGTGGTTCAGCCTGCCTCCGGAAAATTTCGAGACCATTCCGCTCAGTTCGAAAAACTCTATACGAAACTTCGTCGTTCACCTGCCTACACAACCGAACTGTTTTCCTGCCGAATGACACCAGTCCCCAAGAAACGTTGGTGGTTCAAAAAGCCTCAAACAGAGGCCTGAACGAACGTCCGGGCAGAGGTTGAAACGTCACGGAACGACACGGAAGCCAGCCTCTACAGAATTTTCTACACCAGCGACCTTCCGGACTAAAACGTGTATCCAAGAATGCACATACGGTCGATTCCTCCAATGTTCCCGCCGTCTATAAGACTTCACAGAAACGCAATTCACGGGCAGAAGCCTCGACAGAACGGTGTTCACCTGCGACCTACAAGCAGGTCCAAGAAAACAGTCGTATCAAGATGCAACCGGCTCGAACCGACCGTTCCACTCATACGAACGTGACCGAAACCGTCTTGGGTTCAGCCTGAAACCGTCCGCTAGACTCGTCGCAGCTGAACTATCAAACCGTAACGAAGACTATACCTCGGTGATGCGCCAAACTTCGCTGCAGATCCCTGCCTGGAGTAGAAACTCAACAGGATCGCGTCGGGTTCAAGAAGCTCGGACTGGGCTTTGGGGAAGTCCGGCCATCTTACCTAATGTACAGAAACGACTTGTCGGGTCCCGCTCGGACCGACAATTGAATCATTCCGCCGTCAGAACGCGGTCCGAAACGGTCTGGGATCAAACCGCCGTTCGCCAGAAGGAACCGCAACAGGCTCCTCACCGGCCACACCTGCGTTGATCAACAGCGGCGGTCAAACTAATACCGCGCGGACATCACCGGTCGTTAACGGGGTATCCAGCAAGTCGTTCGAATCGGGGACCCAAACATCAGTGACTCAAGACGGCGAAATCCTTTGCTTGGTCTGGTTCCAGCAAATATAAACATCACAAAGCAAGTGTGGGTCACCCCGCTCGTGCCATCGGAACGGCACAAATCCACCGTCACGCGCAACATCCACGAACCCGCGTCCGTCCCGACCGCCTGCACGAACCCCGACGTCACCATCCCTGCGGGTCATGAAACACTTGAAGTTCCCGCGTCAGAACGGGCACGGCCCGTTTGGTCGAAGTCGAGCGGCCGGGGTATGTGATTATTCACAGCAGTCGACGTTCAGATCAGCTCTGACGAACAGGCTCGGGCGGTTGGGACGCCGCATCCCAGCTCACACGCGCGTACCACCCGCGTCGGTACAACCCCGGCCCCGCACAGTAACTCCATCCCCCGTTACCATCTGGTGACGCCCCGCTATCGTACACCGGCTCGTACGATGAGCGCGCATCCCTGCCGTCACATGCGCGCAGAGACCGTCGAACGATGGTTACACCACCGCACGTCAACGCGCTATCCAGCCTGGGAACCAAGCATCACACTCCGGTCGGTGATCCGCCGCACAGGCGTCAACTGGGCGGACCCGCTTCACGGCGCCAAAAACAACGTTCGGGCGTCGTCGGCACCACTCTGTACGGGGGTGACGCCTAATTCCCTGGTGACACGTCAAAACACGCCGCCGTGTCCCAGAACATCCGGTGGCGGCTCTCGAACGGGCGACCCATCCGGTCACCCCTTCGAGGGAACGCGCCCGCATCAGCGCCCACATTAACGGTGAAGTGCTACCCGGTCGCACCAAACAGATCACAACCCCGTGTTGCAAAACACCGGCTCAAACTGTAGCGGGCTACCAAGCTATCACCAAAGAAATAGCCGCCGTATTGTCAGAACAGCCGGGCTGCGGGTACACGAAACGCCCATCCGGCGTACACTCAAAATCAACACGTCCGTGTTTTACTGCGCCAGCTCAAGCGGCATTGGAACGACCATCCCAGCATGAGCCTGAGACTCCCGCGTTTGTCGCGCTCCGCCCGCACTTGTGAATCGCGGGTCCCTGCCGTACAAACAGTCAGCGTCCGCTCCGCGCACACCACCCAAGCGACGAGCGCTTATCCCTGCGTCACACGCCTGAAACTCCACGGGGCGTCGTCGCGGCCTGCCGACGTGGAAGTCGCTGGTCCACGTGCAAGGAATCACCGCCTCGTCGTCGCACCCGGGCTCAAAGGACCTGAACGGTGAATCCCACTGTACGAATCGAGGCTTTCCGCGTCGTTGCACAGCCTGCGACGACAAGTGAGCGCCTGATCCACCGATACGGAAGCAGTTGACATCGCCGGCGTCGTGTCTCGCAACCAGCCGAACCTGAACGGCCCTATCTCCCTGTCACGCGCCTCGAACAAACGCCGCGTGGTTCGCACCCCGGCAGGACCGACGACCCATCCCAGCGGTAACGACAAAGAATGACGACCCGTGTGTTCGCAACCCCGCCTCAGGTCACGGAACCGTTACCCAGCGTCAACTAAGAGAAACACCCGCGTCGTGCAAGCCTCCGGCCAATCACTGAACGCTCATCTCCGGCTGTGACGAAGAGATCAACCGTCGTTCTCAGAACCCCAGCACAAACTGTGACGGCCATTCCCGCAATCACACGCACGGAAGTACGCTCCTCGTCCACGCCACTCGGGGACTGTCCTGAAGTCCTCATTCCGGCTGGCACAAAAGAGATCACGCCCGCTGGTCAAACTCCGGGGGCTCAAACGGGTCGAACCGTCGATCCCAGCGTGCACAAAGTCGAACCCGCCGCAATCGTTGCGCAACCCGCGCGCGACGGTTGGGTCGTTCCAACTGCTGACTCAAGCCGCTGCAACTCGTGTGGGTTCGGACCGCCGGCTGCGATTACCGATCGTCGTCATTTTCGCGGTACCCGTTTCCAGGAACCGCCGCGCTCCTAACCGCCGCCAGCCCGCACTGTGGAAACGCATCACACTCTAATGGCTGTAACCAAACAGTCCAACGTCCTATGTTCGGACGCACTCAGGTCACTGATACGGTTTTGATCCCACGGTCACGCGAGTCGAACCCGCCGTGTTTCGTTGCGGCCACCGCTACGACTGTGCGGACTGTTCCAGCGTCACGAGAACAGCTGTCAGCCGTCGTGTTGAAGAACGGCCCATGCGCGACTGTCTACGACTGATCCAGCGTCACACGCCAAGAAACCGTATCCGTCGGTTTGGTGACACCGGCACGACCGTCAAGTCCCGCCGTTCCAGCCGTAACCATCAGCTGACCGTCGTGTTTCGGCACCCCGGCTCAGATACGTAACAACTCATCTCCGGCTGTCACGCGTCTTGAACACGCCTCTTCTTCCGGACGCCAGCCGCGCACGGTTAACGACCAATTCGCGCGTGACCAAACAGCTACCCGCGCGTTATTAAGAACGCCAGCCCGCACGTGTGAGCGCGTCATTCCCGGCGGTCACACACCTCAGTAAACACTCCGTGTCATATTCGCGCCCGCTTGTACCGAACCGAACGGATTAATTCCGGCGTGAACGAAACAGCTCAACGACCGCGTCTGCGCACACACCGCTCAGATGTTTGACGGCTGTCCCAGCCGGCGCCAAGTAGACATTGCGCTCGCATTGTACACGCGCGCGACCGCGAACGAGGACCATCCTATCTGGACGAACAGCTTGAGTCGTCGGCGTTTGGTTCGCCTGCCGGCTCAGATCCGGAACAGACCCATCCACCTGTGACAACCATCCACACACGCTCGCCGTTCCCAACAACGCCGGCTCTGTCGTTGAACGGGCGATCCCAGCGGTTTACGCGCCCAAGAAACACTCGTGTCTCAGGGCCCCGGCTCAGGTCACAGAACGGGATCCCACTTGTGACTCGCGCTAGACCGCCGGTCATTTCGGACCCCGGCCCGCACTGTTGAAGCGGGCGGATCCCCGCGATTACGAAGGCCGTGACCCGCCGCGTTTGTTCGCACACCCGGCTCAAGGGACTGAAACGACCATCCGCTGTCACCCAAAAACACAGTGACCCGCCGCTTGTTCGAGAACCCCTGCTTCAGGTCACTCGAACCGGACCATTCCCACATGACCAGGTGTTGAACCTCAAAGTCCTCGCCAACCAGCGCAAGCCACAGAAGCGTTCATCCCAGCTGTTACAGCCAAGACACCGCCGCTCCTGCGCACCCGCTCGTTACGTTAACGATAATCCCACGAGCGCGTGCCGTAAAACACCCGTGTTGTACGGCCCCGGCCAAACAGGAGCGACTATACCGCATAAAACTAGCTGTGACGCGCCGTTTCGACGGACACCCGGCCTCGGGGTGTTTGAAGAGCGGCGGCTGATCCTCCAATCGTCCACTAAAGTTAAACACCACCCGCCGCATTTGGACGTCCAGCCCCGCAGTGAACAGCGGGAAACAATTCCGGGCTTATCGCGCACCGGGGTGAGCGGCCGTTCTGGCTCACCGGGCCGACCGGAAAGCGTTCAATCCCGCTGTAACACCTCAGTTACCCCCGTGTACTCGGATTCCCGGCCGTTCCACCCGCGCCATCCCACGTCCCTATCAAACGGTAAATCAGCGTGTCACCGCAACAGGCTCGGACCGAGGTCATCCAATCCTCCGCTGAATATCTGCGACACGAGATATCGTCACGCAAACAATCTCACGCTCACAGCAATGCGTCAGTCCTTTGTGAAGTCGATACGCCAACTCGGGCCGTTATCTCTGGCAATACTTCAGGTCGCCGCAGGAGCTAGCTACTACATATGGCCTTCGATAACCGGTTCGCTGACCCAAAGACCTACTCGCTTGAAGCGCCGTTCCCAAATGTCACGCAGCCTTCGACACGGTCTGACACCCGGAACGGTTGAACTCGGGTGATTGGCGTCCAGGGGTGGCCGCACAAACGAACGACCAAAGCGGCTTTCACACCGGGCAACATCGGAACACTGTCACAAACCGGCCCTACAAACACGGACATCCACGGAAACGCGACACCACTCGTCCTATATCGGTCCGATGATCTGTGATTCGACGGTAATGTCCATCGTGCGGGCCGCTAACAAGCGTCCACCGGCAATGTATCAACAGCTCTGGCGAGAATTGTTTTCGCGGCTGCAAATCGTCGCTGGTTCCACGCCGTTAACCAACCGTCACACTAGCGGACCGACCAGTCCGTCAGGCCTCATCTCAAACGCAAACGCGATCCGCAACATTCGTGAAACATGATCCACCACTGTACGCGTTCAGTCCGCATACGACGGTCTGGCCGCGCACGTGTTGGACTGAAAATTCCCGGCATAGTGTCTGTCCTCAACGGGTCGCTCTCGTCGTCCACACTCAAGCTCTTCAACGCTCATCAAGCTCCTTCCGGCCCGCTGACGGGTTCGTTATCTGAGCAGGTCGCTCGTGATCCGCGGCGTCGATGAGCAAGCTGACATTGCCAAGACGGCACAGTCCCGGTCAGTCGGCATACTAGGTCCACTGCAACCTCAAGAATGGCCCCGCCATACGTTTGGCGGGGGCTTTACTGCCCCTTATCATCGGCAATAGGCTGACGTCTGCTTGACATGGGTGGCAACAGGGCTATCCCACGCTGTTTGCCGGCCCTGGTCTTCGCAACGCGCGGCTCGAGATTTAGCATGTTGGGAAACTTTCCTTCAGGCCAAAGAGCAAATAGTAAGACGGAACATCAATGTTCGCATCACAAGACAGCGGCAAACAAATAAAGTTGCCAGACCGACTCATCGTGTCGAAAACTCGAAGCCGAAGAAGGCAAAAGTCACCTTGGGGACGTTCTGATGCACGGCGCACAGCGACCTAAAGTCGGCCGCTCCGCCGACGGCGCGCCGCCCGCGAAGCTTTATCGAAGCAGCGGCAAAAGCAATAAGATCTTGTCTCAAAAAGAAGCGGCCTGCCAGAATTACCGCCGAAACGCGTCACGCCAGCTGAAACAGTGTCTATCAACAGGTACTCAAGGGCTTAAGCCTCGGCCACCCTAATCAAGAACAACAGGAACGGACATGGCACTAAAAAGCAGCGGCTCGTCAATAACTGCCAGGCGACTTAACCGCAGGCCGGCGCCTTGGCGTCAAAAAATCGGTGCGGAACCCTCATTTCCGGGCAACATCATCACCCCACGTCACCCAAAATATCTAATCCTGCATCAATTCGATGCAAACCACACCCTACGCGCTCAAGGTGCAAAGTCGCGTTTACAAGAAACGCAACAAACCGCAACCTTACACTCAATATGAACCGGTAGCCTACTGCAGATAGCGACCACCACTTTTAAGGTCCCAATGGACGAACCCCGTTGCGAAATAACAGGAAAACCGGGGTCACTCTCGGTTTCCCTTTTTTATTGCTCTTCCCCTCCACTCCTCGACGAAAAGGATCAGTTCTGAAAAAAACAGCGTTGTCCCTGCGACCGTCGAGAAGTGGACTGCGCCTGGATCGTTCAATCGTTGTCGATCCCCGCCCTGACACGCTGACGTCCAGCTTTCCGACCAATATATTACTTTCGGCTCAAAGGGC
>Ga0163217_1061954_pt1 | contig 10205 bp, 4 predicted proteins | sample SynspAceP_FD_185933 | JGI IMG/M metagenome (GOLD analysis project Ga0163217, IMG submission 185933) | Saline lake microbial communities from Ace Lake in Antarctica - Synechococcus sp. Ace-P (PacBio error correction) | ecosystem: Environmental > Aquatic > Non-marine Saline and Alkaline > Saline ...
CACCTGTCTACATGGCTTTGTGCTGGTTAGCGTCCACTTGGGAGACATGTCGTTTGTTTGTATAATCCGTGTCCGTAAAGAACAAGCCTTAGTCCACACTAATGCTCGGCGAGCGCGTTTCTGTTTTGATGCGCCGCACCTGGAGTTGTTACAATTGGCCGCATATTATCTTAAAATAGATGCCGGACACGGAGACAGTAATGTCCAATCGCGCAGCAAGAAAAACTGAGTAGGAATCTAGTTTATAGAGGGTTTATACTTTTGCGTAAAAATGGATATGTCCTATATAGAAGACGGTGACGGGTTCTTTCTTTGCGCCACACGTACTGGATTTAGAATGTGAATCTAGTAGATTAGGCTGGGGGAGACTAAAATAATGCAACCGGGGGAACGTCCAAATATTTAGTTCAGGCGTCAATGTAAGCACCTTCTCGGCAAAGCTTATTGATTTATTAAGGAACTGGTGCTTTAAAGCCATGAGACATTAAAGGTTCACTGATTGATGTTTACATTCTATTGTCTGCGCCAAACAAATAGACTGACTTAATTTTTCAATCGACATGCGAATTAAGAGGTCGCTTTGTGTTTTTTTTTAAATTACCTAGCGCTCATTTTTCGCTACTTTCATGTACTTTTAGAAATTGTTGACCTGGAAGCCTCTCTAGAGTCACATATAATAGAAAATTGGTAGCGGTGTTTCCCTTGTTATTGCCTTAAAGAGAAATAACAAAAATAGGAAAATAGTGCCGTGAGTTTACTAACAGGAAATGTCATTAGCCAAATAAGCATATATATGCAATGCAACGGATGCAAGATACACCGAGCGCGTAAGTATAACCTTTTTAGAAACTCTTTTACTGGCCAAGAGACTGCAACGAAAGTGAGAAAATACCAAAAGTGATAACTCATAAAATAATTTATGAAAAAAATCAGCATCTATAATTTTATATATTCGATAATTCGTCTGAGATAATGGGTTTTTTCTTGTAAAGCACACTGTGTTGCAGATCTCACAGTCGTTCCCCTAAATATACGATATATTTTTCGAATATGTGAACGACGAAAGAAACAAATATCACATACTTATAAAGTTAATCTCTAATAAGTCTAAATAAAAAAGTATGACGATAATATTATAAGAGTCGATGCTTTCTTTTCGTGTATATTACTAATTTGTGGGATTCAATCTCATCCGAGCAGTTATGTCAACATTGCTATCACAATACAAAATAATAATATACTATGGGCGGACTCAGAGCGGGTATGCGTTAATTGCGCAAAAGCCGCCAGCCCCACCACAAGAATACATGTGCGCGTCACTAACCGGACAGTTGCACAGGTCAAACTGGTAAGATTTGCTACAAAAAATAAAAATCTATACCACTAAGAAAAGACAAAGTGAGAAGATGAATGAAGATTGTAACCATCTCTGCTGAGCGATGACACCATCATATATCAACCGGTAGTAAAATTATGCACAAAAGCTATACAACCGACAGGAAATGGAGTTAGTAACTAATAGGCACAATTATGACTAAAAAGAGGCCTTTTTTAAGCCTCTTTTTTCTATTATTTTTAAATAGTATTTCAAACCAACAGATAAAAAGAGATAAAAAAGGTATTTTAGACCATAAAAATCCTCATGTAATCATCGTGTTTTACCGCAAGTCTGTTCTCCAGGAACAATGGGCTGTTATCTATCTTATACGAAGAAAGCACGGTTTTTATGGTCTATAGCGACCGTAATTATACCCAGACATCTTAAATTTGAGATGCAAAGGCTAGTCAACTCTTACACCATGAGCGCAGTCTTGACAAAATATTTTCGGCTTATGGCGATGAAGTGGTGTTGAATAATGTTGGCCTCCTCGCAAATAATACACGCCCGACAAATGTTGAGCTCCAAGGGAGCCCGCCCTACTCTCGCATTATTATTTTTCAGCAAAAAAATCAAGTGGGTTTTCGCGATCGAAAAGAATATAGGTCACATTGCCGAACGATCTTGATCTGAAATCTAAAGGAAGCAGTCAAAGTGCAAAATAACACCGGTGTCCTTTGAAGTATATTTTCCCATAAACTGGGGGTATGAGGGTTGCACGATAAAATTTATGAGATTCATTATATATTATCCTACAAGTAAATAACCTCACCAAGTTTCATTCATACAACGCGTTTACTAGACTGTTTACGCGAGAGGAGTATATTTCCCACGCTCGTCCCAAGAAGTATTTTATGGGGAGGTTATTTTAATGAGCGAAGATTATTATACAAATAGGCTAAAGCCTATGAGGGGAGAAGCAAAGAGAAATCAATCTATGTGAAAATATATGGTAGAAGTAATTTTATAAAAGACTTTAGTTTTATTAGTATAGGGAATTCAGCCGATTAGAAAAGATTCTTTGGAATTGGTTGTGGGCCTAGATGGATATCCAAGTAAGAAAAATGAAAATTATCAATATAGGATAGGAAAAAATTAATCATCCTGGGTACTAATTTGAAAGCTTGGTTTATTCAAAGGACTTCAAGTGAGGTAGATGTTTTGAGAATGAAATTGAGACAATCAACATTTAAAAAAGAAACTAAAAATGCGTTAGATTGTAATATTGAATAATTCTGGCAGCACAGTCGAGTACTGAGGCAAAGCATGACTCGGCTTAAATAGAGCCCAACATTGGCACACTTAAAACCAAGACGTGAAAAAATTAATATAAGCTGGAGTCATATATTCCCCAATATCCATAAATGAACTTGATGAAGTTCCCTTAGTATGAAAAAAAACCTGTTACCGGTACAGATGGCGGATAAACAAGTGAAAGGACGGCGCGAGTATCATAATTGCATTAATTTTTTTGTATAAGAATCGCTATGCGAACAGAGGCCAACCACCTTGACTATAGTTGCGGAATCGGGCTTCCATATATCAGCACGTAGTATTCCGTACTATAGGCACAATGACTGACAATTAAAAAAGGATCAGCGGAATAAGAAGGCCAAGTATTATCCAATGGTCACTATAGGAACACGGAGGTGGCAACAACCAACGCATAAGTGAGAGTAATTTAAATATTAATGGAGGATGTACAGTATCGCAACACCGACAACATAATTCACAATCACGACTTTAGCGCAAGTAGACACTGCGTTTAACAATTAAGCTTAAGATTATAGTGTTCAAAGATGATAAATGGTGTTTTCTATGAAGGTTATCTTTTCATACTCATCTATTCTGCGAAAGTCCGTTCAGAATTTTCCTAGCCATAATTTTGATTATTTGTTTATGTTAACGTCACTACAATTGCGATCGTTGACAAGCTCATTTTTGTAAAGGCCCAATAACGAATAATGAACATTTTCACAAAAAATAGAAGTAGCAAGATTCTGAAGAACAAAGACCTTAGACAACTTGTACCTCCTTGATTAGTCGCGGAGTACAGTTGAACAAATACCAGTAACATATTCCAAATTTTTACACTCACTAAAAAGAAATATATTGTGAGATATAGATGGGGCAACTTGCCCTGTTAATCACTTATGCTCGTTAGCATGAAAAGATGCAGCAGTCTACACACATCTGGGTGAGAGTATAAGCTGGGCTACTAATCTTCCCAGAACAGTCACCATAACAAGAAGTTTAAATGTTTGTCAACCTTTAAAATATGCCAATTTAGAGCTCATTCTGTCTCCACACCCAACACTACAATCCGGTAGCACGGAGCAGTAGAAGAGATGATGTGTTTTTCCAATAAATTTAGATGTGCCCACCTATAGCCTTCACTAGATGTATTATATTTCGGCAACAAGTCTAGCCCGATTTGAGAGACGCTAGCTTCTGTCAGCATAGGGAGAACGGCAAGCCACTTCAATGAGTCGATGGTGTAGGGTAAGTTTGCAAGACACGATTCCAATGGTGAATCAAGCGGTTGGGGGTTTGTCTGAAGCCCTGGTTGAATGATGTAATTTTTCTGTGTATTGGCGCTTGTACGAAAAAGTAGCAGCGATTCTGAGCCTAGTAAGTAGCCGGTTAGCCACTAAGCTAGACGTAGTCAAATAGGCGTAGGAAATTGCTGGCCGGATCTTTTCGAGGAATGGGGAGAGGGAGGGAAATAGGGGTCCTTCTTGAAACCCCATTTACAGCTACCTTGATCTAGGGGTTTGTACCGGGTGGAGGTGGTCTGCTTAAAAGCGCTGTGGTGTAATCGGAGGCGGTTGGTTGCGGTGATAGGCTGGATATATAATGGCATTAAAGATTAGAACTAATGGTGGGCCATTATTGGAGATGGGGTGCGTGCCGTTCATTTCGTAGCATATTCCGCTAGATTTCCACGCAATATATGTCGACTAAGCGCTGCTAGCCAAAAACTATCCCAAATCTATCCGCTTTATAGACCTAGGTAGGGTTTCATCAGAACAAACTATCCCCATCCAAGCATGATTCACACGAATATTATATATATCTTTCTCAATGTGAGGAGGTGCGGTAATTTGCAATCTTTTCCAGATTTATTCTAATACTTGTCGCACTTTTCTTACATTTTTCTACGTCAAAACCAAGTCACTTTTTCGCCACCCAAAGATTTAATCTAAAATCACGTCTGAATTCCAACTTTATACGGAAGATATGCGTAAGCCAGATAAAAAGATGAGCGAGACATATGATTTATTACCCTGTGAGCTCTCATCACTATAGCGCCCACACTGATGAGAGAAATAAAATTATCCGCTTATTTTAATATACTCCCATGATATTTTGGCGGATTACTTTGGCGTTGATATCGTAGTTGGGTCGGTGGAATTGTGGGTTAGAGAAATTTAAAATTAATAGGCACCAATAACGGATTGGGGTGTGCTGGTTGTAAAAAAAATGGATAAGGACAGTAAGTAAACCTATGGCGTATGCGGAGCACATTGACAGCTTTCCTCTGTTACAAGAATGTTCAATCCGCCATGCGCATTCTCGCTAGCCTACGGGAAAAATAAGAGGAACTATTTATATTAGCAACATTGTCTTGGAGATTGAGCACATATAGTAGTATGGGTAGGCAGAGCGAGGACGAGATTTAAAACAACAATTGAATTTAAAGGGAAAAGCCCATTTAAAATTTTGTGGAGCCATCTTCCGAGGAAAGCGAAAGTGGACTATACTCACACAAGTTTTGGCTGCTGGCGCGCTACTATGTCAGGTAACCAGGGAAAATTAAGTTACCCTTAAATCAACTTATCATTATAGTGTCGTCATATTTAATCCAGAATATAACACGATCACTATATCTTTCGTTGAGAGATATAACTACTCACCGGTACCCCCTGAACGTTGCGTTAAAACAATCCAAAATTGCGCAGATATCTTGGCTAATTATTGTTTATAAAAATATTTCTTTTACATTACTTTTGGTGTCTTAATTCGAGCAGTGAATGTCCATTTAAAAGCGCAAGAAACCAACACACGATATCGGGATGGGAGTATGTTAATACGTAAGATAAAAAGATATAATTTTCTTAGCGAATCCTATATACAATAAAGGCTTGGTATTATCGGTGGATGCTTTCGTCTATAAGACTAAAACTTACTTCTTTAATATAGTTGTATTATTTGCAGGCCCTCAATCAGAGTTTCACTATGTTGTCCAAACGCCTGTGCTTGCTCTGGTGTTCCTATATTCTTGTGCATGTAAACAATGCCGAGTGCCGAGTATGAAAAAAACCGACAAAACTGAAAAGAAATCTTATTGACTGCATTTATTTTAGATCTTAATATTAAAATAATGTTAATATGAATTTTTTTCTGCAAATTTAAGAAGACAGAAATTCAACATCCTTTAAAAACTTAATTTAGAATAAACAAACACTAATGTATATTTCCTCGACATTTTAAGTCTTCTATTTAATAGAATACCATTGGTGATCATGCGCCTGTTAAGAAGTTTCCTTAGAAATAAGGTCTTCAGAGAGCGCGCAACTCTCGAAATGCTATGAGAGGATGATCTTTCTTGCATATCATGCCGTTAGCGAGTATTAGCCCTTATAATTTTCTTATTATATCATAAGATTAAATGTACCCACTATTAACATGATGCTCCAATTGAGGGCTTAAACTTTCATTCCTTTCAACAAAAACAAACATAAGTTAAGAATATTGTACTAGTACGTAGTATGTAAAAAATATTAGATTCGAGATTATTAGTGCGTGTGGGAAATATTGTAGTCACTTTATTTATTCAGTATCTTGGTTCTATGGCACAGTGCTGCAATCACAATTACATATAAATTGCTGACGCCTCAGACATAGCCCGAGGCGGATCGCTTAATAAAATAATAGTTCTGGAAAAGAAAAACCGGTCTTAACTCTTACGACCTTTTGTGTATTCGACTGAAAACTTGTTTTGAAGTTATCATTTCAAAATCCTACCAACTGGATTGCCCTCATCTTTCTGATAAACATAGAAGCTCAACTAAGTCAAAGACGAAGTCACAACATTGCATGAGATTGTTTTTAGCACCCAATTTACAATCGGTAATTAATCATTATTACTACCATTTGGAATATAGTTCCCTCCACTAATTAGCAATCCAATCTGGTAATCCACCATCTAGTATAACGCGTGCTACACTTTATCGTGCGCCACTGAGGTGAGACTATTACATACAATCCACCAAACTCTGGGACTGAAGATCAACCCCCGAGAATCTTAACAAATATAGCACAGAGTTTAGCGCTGAGTGTTCTGTCTATTATGGCTGAATTAATTGGTTCTACACATATAACACTACATGTCTCGAGACGAGAATCGTATCACAGACGTTCGAGATGAAGCGAAAGTGTCGTAAGCTCGGTAAAAAGTAGCAGGGACTATAATAGCTTGGGAGTCTCCGAATAAATCAATCTTAGTTATCTTCACACAGAAGTATAACAGCGGGAACCCTGGAAATTAACATTTGTATCCGCGCGTTTACAGAGGCGCACTTGTTCGCGAGCGACCTCCAAACACCAAAGAATTTAAGAGTTAACGAGGGGAGGGAGGGAATTCCTAGTTGCATTGAAGCAAGCCTAGGGCGAAAATTTACTTAAACGGAATTAGGATGAAAAACAGACGCATATTTTGGCAGACTGCGGGAATTTATAATGATCTAAGCAAGCCAATTTCAGAAGGTCTATGTACTACCGGAGGAGAGTATGTTCTACAGCGGAGTAAGTGAAGTGTACCATCCTATTTAGAACAGACCGAAAATGCTTTAATTTATAAACTAGGCATATAATAAGATTGTATAAAACTACCAGTAGTTTATGACAAAATCCTAAACAATAGAGTAAGAGGCTATAAAAATTAGAGCCCCTCTTTATGATGATTAATTACACAAAACTTACCCAATAAATAACCCACTGAGGCAAACAAGAACCTATATAGAGGGTACCGTGTGATGACGCTTTTGGAGTGCGACTGTGCACTGTATTGTCTGGTTGGGAGTACGGTGACTGATCGCTGGGGGACGCTGCTTTTAAGTTTCAGCATAATGGCCTGGTGTTAGACTTGACGTGACACTTTTTTGTTGTTAACTCGATTCGCGAGCACCAACTGTACTATTGACCGAGACACGGGGCTTGTGGACGCAAGGGGTATCTGTAGAGAATAGAAGCATAGGTTGAACATCAACGCGAGGACGCGTATTTCACGTATTTAGAAAGTGAATCTAGTACTTGCGGGCAATATTACGTTTGCGAAGCCGCCACGAGCACGACGCACGAACTGGAGGTCACTCCAATTCATCTTCACTGTTATTATAAGGGCATGACACGGTGCTTAAAACATATTGAGAGAGAGAGAGAACACACACACTTCATTGACTCCGGTTTTACATTCAAACATCCTTAGAAAGAATCGAATTATAGCGAGTTCTTACCAGGGTTCTACTTTGGTTGCGCACCACATTGTGCGCGGCACGCGAGAATGAGTTGGTTTTCCTTTTCGTGTTTATACACACCATTCGCCACTCACCGAGCTTATAAAGAGATTTTTCACGGGAGAGGGGCGAGGAAGCATCTATTTGCCGTTACTAAACACAAATCACGCCTGGTTGGTACACACTCTCGGGCGAGATTATTATACTTTTATCACGGTAGTAACTGCTTGCAGTCACACCACAGAGCCTAAAAAGCAGATGCATAATCGTGCGAGCAGCTGCTATGCGTGATCTAAAATTGCCTCTTTGGAATATCCGTACATGTGCATATAAGGCCGCATTTACTTGGCAAGCGGCACGAAAGAGAATCCGGCAGTGAACACCAGTTCAATACGAAGACGAAAATTAAATCGTATCGAGTGAAATAGCACGCGCTGTTAACGACAGCCATGAAGTCTATATGGTCTATAGAGCGAACGGTCATGCATATCTTTTCTCAGAAATGTATAGAACAGACCGGGATAAAAATTTGCGAGGGAAAAAAAACTACCCAACGCCAGCAATAACTTACGATAGGGTATGGTGTAGGTGTCGTAAGTATCTCTTATAAAACCGGGTGAGTTATGTCTCCGAAATTCCGACTTAACCTCATCAGCACGAGCATTCATCGCGAGGCACCTATTATCGGTCAGAGAGACTTAAATAGCTGGTGTGTGGGTTCTTACGTGCGTCCGAGTTCAGAAAGCATAAATTTCTATCCATTCCTAACATTATGCATGCTGACATCTGGTAGATTTTTGAAATCCAAATTACCGCAAAGCGTGCAATTTATCGGCGAAATAGCTCTATATCACCCGCACTTATGTCACAACACAGTAACCCTCAAACGAATCACCCCAAATCTATACTAGTAAGATAATAGGGTATGGTTAATTGAAAAGCAGGCTTTTTTTGTTTAACCTCTTTCTCGTATTATTTTTAAAAAAAATTCTGAGATTTTAAAATAAAGAGCGAGGTATCAAAAAGATGACAATTCCTGTTAAACACACCGGCACTCGGCGTACAAAATGGCCTTTATATAAAGCTCCATCCAATCGTTTATCAAACACGCAAACATCTCCTAATGATATTTGTTAGATGACCTCACCAGCTTAGAGATAAATCCTAGCCATTTCTTGGCTCCGGATGAGACGCTTTCATGCAAAAACGTTCGCCACCGACAATAAATCGTACCGTATTCTCGGCGGTCCCCGCTCCTTTTTGCTTTCTGCCTAGGGAGGTTATTAGATAGAATATAGATTTTTTTTTTTCGTGATATAGAATATCATTCTAAAGGTAAGTCCATTTTCCGAAGCAACAACCTACATATTGTAGTTTTTGCTCTCAACTACTTGGATACGTTAACGTCTGAAATGAATTTTTCAACAAAAGGATACGAAACTAATTAGACATTTAATACACGCTGAGCGTGAAGCTAAAAAACTCGTTAATTTAATACACTGTACTAGGATTAGCGCTGTGTGTTACTACCGGTTTCACCATGCAGTATTCGTGGCATATTGTTTTCCAAAGAGTCAAATGGGCGTGACTCTAGACATATTTTCGGTAAGTACACAATCGAATAAATCGTTCTATGCCAGTATTTAGATGGTGGATATACCAATGGGCAGATTGGATCGTGCTAATAATGGTTAAATCCAATTTGATAAGAATATACATTAAGTGATCAAAAAAAAGACAGATTTACACAAAATACTCACTGGGCTTACTTTTTGAGAGCCTTGTGTTTATCAACCCAAAAATAACACGCTCGTCAGTGGTAAAATTTTGGTAAAATGATAAACATTTCATATACATTTCAACACAAGAATCTATAAAAACGGCGTTGGCTGTACAAATCGAGAAATGCCGCGATCTGAGGACAGATTTGAAGGGCACAGCACATCTCCCCTGTAACCAAGAAGCTGAACTTAAATAAGCTCGCTATTCACCCCTCACATTCTTCCATAAATATTCCCCACTATAGATATTAAGTGTTGATTTGACTTCTATAAGCACACGTGGATGAAGTTTAAAGGACGTGCCAAACGACTCTAAGAGCAAGAATTACTTTAGAAGGCAAGTATATGTTTTGTATTAAAGAACAGCTACCGTGGGTCGATGAACATCAGAAGCATACCCCCTATGATATTCCATGTTCTGGGCTCTTTGTCGTTTCGGATCCGGTTTTGAACTGATACATTTGACATCAGGCTTATTTGGCTGTTTCGATTGGAACCATTTGTATTTTTTTAATGTTAACAACACCC